>MDTE01049346.1_pt1 | contig 10865 bp, 6 predicted proteins | sample 811231 | NCBI WGS metagenome assembly MDTE01 (sample SAMN05326651, study PRJNA326480) | marine metagenome | isolation source: seawater | place: Indian Ocean: Red Sea | collected 2010 | reverse complement strand
GATGGTCAATACCTTATCGTGCGCATCGTTGAACAAAAACCAAGCACGGGCATTGGAATATGTGCTCACATAGACATGATCGGTAACCTTAGTCAGCTCGGGAGTATCGGGCGCGGGCAACAAATCGATCTCGCCCTTGCCAAACGTATCCACGACCTGTATCAACGAATCCTCGAGCTGCGAAAGAGCCGCATCTGTTTCTTGCAGAATGGGATCCCCTAGACTGGGCAACAACACCAAAGGCTGTTGCTTGCGCATCTGACGCACCGAAAAGATAGCGTTGTAGGAGCCTGTGGTGCAGTGATAGTTGTACTGAAACGGCGCGATGCGTGGGACACGTCCGGGTGAATGGATGGCTTCGCCACAAAACAAAATGCGTTGGTCGTCCGGAGAAATAGTCAAACCATACCCTGTTTGGCCTGCCGTGGCTCCAGGAAGAGGTATCGATTCGAATTCGAGCCCGCCGAGCAACCGCTTCTCATAGTCCAAAAACGGTTGTACGTTTTCCACCGCTTCGATTGGCACGTTCAGGTCCCACAGATTATCGTAAATAATATAGGTCTCACGCTGACGAAAGTGTTGCTGCGGATCCGCCAACAGCGACCATTCAATTTCCGGAGCGTAAACTTGAATTCCTTCACGAGCCGCCCGTACGGCTCCGGCGGCGTGATCGCGAAAGTGATGAGTCAGCAAAACAGCGACCGGAGTTGCTGGCAGCGATTTCAATGCGTCCAGCCAATACCCTGTCCCCGAATCAATGACAACGATTCCCTCTGGGCCGCCTACGGCATAGACATTCGAGCTGTCGCGAAACAACCAAACCGGGACGGCACCGTCTAGAATCTTTGTCCACTGCATCTGTGACTCCTTTGCCTCATACTTCATGGCGGAACGGCGCAAGGCGTTCCGGACGGGGCAACGCCGTGACGAATTTTCGCCCTATGGTTTCGATGGTTTTAGCAGCAGCGCCCAAACCCTGCCGCTACCAAAAAACCGTAACGCCGTCGTATAGATCTCCGTCCCACAGCTCAGCGTCTATCAGCATGCAACAAGGTACGCATGGCTGACATGAGTACGTGTTCCACTTCTGGTGCCGTGCGCGACACGACACTTGTTTCGTACCCACCCTCGCCATAAGAAACTTCTGTACCGATGTAACCTGGCCCTTGATCTCCATAAGTGGCCATACAAACGAATGCATCCGACCGCATCTGTTGTGCGGCTAATTGATATTCAACAAATAACTCGCCAGGCAAGTGCAAGATATGGACATCGTCGATGCGCAAACTGCTTATCGTAATCTTGTATCCCTCTTGGCATCGCTTCATCCAGGCCAATCCTGACGCAGCACGTATGCGTTTCTTTTGAGGCAGTTGCTTGTCTCGCAAATCTCTCAACAGATCGGTCTCATTCAATGTATCTCGCACAGGCAACTGCACGTCTACGGTGTTCCATTCGATATTCGCTGTGGTCACTGCAACCCTCTTGGTCGCTGATTTCCAGGCGAGTTCCATCCCATCGGCAAGCCGCTTTGCCAAGATGCCACGGTTCTTTTCGGCACCATCGTTATATTTACCCGCCCCAACATTTCCGCCGGCACCATTGAAATGCAGGTGGGCCGCGTCAGGTATCGCAGCTTGGCGAATCCCACGTGCCAAGCCAACCGTATCGCAGCTCACACCACCACGACCATAGTAACTCTGAGGGTGCGTCGCATAGTAACTCAGCACAGACACAGGTTCATCTTCGTTCCACAAACTCACAACCTTAACCCACGGATCGATCGTCCCTTCCGGTTCTGCGCGCAAAGCGGGATCCTTACAGGTCGTAAAACGCACGCCTCGTACTTTTCCGTCGGGACCAAGAATCCGACGATTCGAAGCAAACTTTTCCACACGTGCACTTCCCCACCCTAGATGCGTCACAGGTTGCAAATGTCGCATCGATTCAGATGCCGCCTCTGCGACCTGAATCAAAGTTTGTCTGGCAAAAGTCTCGTGATACATAACGCCTGCCAATCCCTGCTCAGCGAGAATCGCACCCGCCGAATAATCGACTCCAGGGGCGTCATGCTGATGCAGGACATGGACAGCCACTCGATTCACGGTCGTTCCCACCGTATCCGCTAACGTGGCGCGCCATTGATCATGCGCCGCGTTGGAGATCCCAACCCAATCCACGGCGCACAACACAATTGGATCTTGGTCTGAAAGGAGGACGATACCGCGCACACTCAGACGATCAACAATTTGTTCAGTCGCAGGAACGTAGCCGTAACACAACGGACTCCCTAGAGGGGGTGTGGCATCGCATTCAAAGGTCGCGATTTGCAATTGCTTCCCGACCGAGTGCGACTCGGAGGCAGCCGTGACAACGGCCAAGCAAAAGGGAAATAGCGAACCACCAATCATCTGCCAAAGAATATGCATTGCCAAAAATGCATGCATGTGATTTCTCATCGTTTTACTCCTCAACCAGGCGGGTCCTTATCACGTCGGACTCGAACATGGCGAGCCAAAGCCGCTGGAGTTGGTCTTCTCACACAAAACGCCCGGATAGCGTCTACGGTTCACGATTTGAAACCATGTTTTGTCATTGTAGTTATTTCTTAATAGCATTAACCACCACCCAGGAATTCCTTTTGAACGGTGATCCAAGTCGAAGTTGTCGCGACGGCAAAGTAGAACAACCCGGCAAGAAACATAGCCGTGCGAGCAAACCAGCGCGGTCGCAACTCGGCCGGCAACAGCACCAGATTGACCACCAGCGTATGCCAACAACTGATAGCGAATGCAAAATTCATGAACAAGGCTGCGATCAACAGTAACTGCGTAGGCTTGCCAATCATTAGCATAAAAACACTTAACGCTGCGTATGCCAACAAAACAGCAAAGTACACGTAGCGAATATTCTGCGGTTCAAGGCGCCGTAACCAACTGCTGGAAGTCCAAAAAACATCTACCCAACGTCGGAGGAAACCATCTGTAGCTGGGCCAATGCTTACCGCCATGACCAAGAATCCGCAAAGCACGATCAAGAACCAGAAAAGGCTTCCCCATCCAGGCCCGGCGTAATCGCGAATCGCATTGGCAGTCATTACCGAGGAAAGCCACTGATTCTCGACTTCAAAACCTCGAGGTAAGAATTGAACTGACAGCATCGCAGGAAGGGCGACTCCAAACACACATGCGGGAAACCAGACAAAGACTTGTTCCCGCCGTACATGGTGATACCAGCGTTTCCAAAGAGGCAAGGACTGATCATTGACCTGGAAAACTGTTCCCACATGAGATAGTTGTATGCTGCGGCCTCCGATGAGGCTCGGAATTGCCCCAACATGTGCCCCCATCCCCCACCCTTGATCGCGCGTGTAATTACTGATGGGTGTGTTTCCCAACCCACCTCCTCCGGAAATAGCAACCAGAGCGCACAGCAGCGCCACCATGGAAGTATCAATGGCCACACTACGCCCTTGCCACCACGCCGCAAAAATATTGTCAGTACTATAGCCATCACGTGTACCATCGCCGTCAAGATCCTCTGCAGGATCCAGCTTACCGTTTTGATCCACGTCTGATTCGACACTATCCAGATGGCCATCACCATCCCAATCCTCCCCCTGATCAAGCACACCGTTACCGTTACGATCCTCTGCTTGTAGAACGGGCACATTTCCAAACTTAAAGAATCCACTACAGATTTCGATCCAGGTAGCTGGCGTCGAATATAGTACAGCAATTAGCAACAGAGTCGCCATCACCACGAACAGTTTGAACCCCGCCAACCACTTCAAGATGTTGTAGATCTTTCCACCCAGGATCAGCGGGATCATGGAAATCAAAAAGACAGAAATGCTCACCATTCTCAACAGCGTTTCGTCTTGTTCGGGATCCGGCAACTCTCCGCGCACAAGTGCCACGAAAGGCGTTGCGGCGCTGGCCGCCAGATACGGAAAAAACATCCCAAAGTCCAACAGCACATAAAGCCACACCCAAAACAACGGACCGGGTAACGTGCGAAATTTTCCGGTAAAAATGGGCTCGCCGGAATACAACGTGTACCGGCTGATCTCGATGTTGTAGATGAGTTGGCAGAGCAGGGCGAGCAAAGCCAGCCACAGCAGTCCGGCCCCGAACTTTGCCGTGATGATAGGCCCCATCAACCATTCGCCTCCGCCAATGGCCAGAGCACCCATCAGAAACCCTGGTCCGATCATGGCCACCCAATTCCTCCAGGTAAACAACGGCGCTTCTGGCAATTCGCCGAGCTTCCACTGTGGAATCTGGTGTGATCCAGGATACGGTACCGCGGCTTCATTAACGCCCATGGCGTTTGTTTCGCTCTTGTTAGCCATGCAGGTTTCTCCGGCAAGTTGTCTACGTCTTTGTAAGTTGCTAAAGATACCTGTGACCACATGAAGGTGACAACCCGTCGACCCACCACTCAACTGCTTGTTCAGCTCAATGCAGCCTGCTAAGAACCCTACTAACTTTGCACATACCATGTGAAATGGCACTAGAAAACCACCCTAGCGCCGCTTCACAACTCATAAGAAATTTTACTGTAGCGCACACATAGCACATGCCTATGGGGATGGCGCACAATCAGAGACCGTGGTAATATGCTTCTGCAACTGAGACCAAGCCATGAGCGGAGCGATCAACGATGAAACAACCTTACCTTTATTTTTTTTATGCGTTCGTAGGAGCCCTCATTACCTTCGGTTGCAACTCGTCAAAGCAAGACAGCAAATCCGGCAACACCGGACAACTCAAACGCATCATTGTTGTGAGCAACAACGATGATCCCTGGTGGACAGCCATGGACCGGGGGATGCATGACGCTGCCAATGAATTTGGTTTCGAGGCGGCCGGATATCGCGTGGTCTTGGATCAGGGTGACGGAACCGATGTGGATCAAATTGAAAAACTCAATCAATATGCCAACCAAATCGACGTGGCAGCCGTTGGGCTCTCCCCGATCAATCCTGACAGTTCTGGTACGATCGAGGCGATGCGCAAACTGCGAGAACAAGGCGTGGTCCTGGTAACCATTGATTCGGATATAGATCGAAACCGGTTTCGCGATGCGCGATTTGCCTATATGGGAACCAATAATTTTGTCGCCGGCCAGGAACTCGGCAAAGCGGCCCGCGCCATCTCGCCGAACGGTACCGAATATGCAACGTTTGTTGGCATCAAGACAGTCGATAATGCGGTGAAGAGAATTGAAGGGTTTGCTGACGGAGCCGGGCAAGATTTTACAGAGCGAGACAGTCTAGGCGATGGAGTGGATCCAGACCGGGCACAGCAAAACGTTGTCAATGCGTTATCCAATCATCCCAACCTAGGCATGCTTGTGGCCATTTGGGCACACAATGCGGATGCGATTGTAACCATCGTCAAGCAACAAGAAATCCGAGACCAAGTCAAAGTGCTTACGATGGATGCCTCAGAAAAAGCTTTACGTCATATGCAAGACGGTATGATCGATGCCATGGTGGTCCAGAACCCGTACCAGATGGGATATGAGGGGGTACGCTTGATGCGAGCCCTGCTCGAAGAAGATTATGAAACGGTCAAGAACTATTACCCATCTTTTGATCCGGTCACAGGCACCTTCGGTGAACAGGACGGTGACATCATGAACACAGAACTACGGGTCGTCGTACCCGATGCATCCTCACCCATCACACGTGAGATGTTTGGCGAGTCTTTAAAGTTCTTTCTTTTGAAGGACTTTCAGTTGTGGCTCGCTGAACGTAAATTGAGGTCTTCATGAGCGGAACACCTCCAAACCATGATCGGGAGGTGTACCATGATCGACGAACAACCCAGTCGTGGGCAGCAGAGTACCGTAACGAAATCGGATTGGCCGCGGCCACATTGTTCGTCTTGCTGTTAGTCATCGCCGTAGACATGGCGCGTGCCGGAGGTTCACCTTATCTCTCCAAACCGTGGGCCAACGCGACGGAAATCATCCGACACACGTCTCTCTGGGGCATCTTCGCCCTAGGTGCTGCGATCGTCATCATTTCGGGTGGTATTGATTTGTCGAGTGGATCGGTCATTGCGTTTAGCGGTTCGATATTTGCCATCGTATTGATCTGCCTGGCACCACGAGATGATTATGGCGTGCCGGATACCACTAAACTTTCAACAGTCACAATCCTGATCGGTATGACAGCAGCCCTCGTGGCTGGAGGCTGCGTCGGAACCCTGCATGCATGGTTGATTACCGTCGTCGGCTTACCTCCTTTTGTCGCGACCCTAGCGTCACTTGTCGGCCTCAGAAGCCTTGCTCGAATCCTCAATCCATCCATCATGACATGCTTTGGCATCCGCCAAACTCGCATTAACCTTTACGATGCTCGTCTGGCCGACATTGGGCAAGCTTGGTGGCTTCCACTACTAATTTTCCTCATGGTGAGCGGGTTGTTGTGGCTGATGATGACTCGCACCGTCGTGGGACGCCACCTGTATGCCTTGGGAGGTAATGAACAGGCTGCCCGGCTAAGCGGTATCCGTACGGATCAGCTCAAATGGCTTGCTTACTGTACCGGCGCCGTCACGGCCTCGATTGCCGGTATACTTTACACACTCAAAGTTGGCGCCATTAACCCACAAACTTTGGGAGTCGCGTACGAGTTGAATGCCATCGCCGCAGCCGTGGTAGGAGGATGCAGCCTACAGGGTGGCATGGGAACCGTTCCGGGGGTCATGCTGGGCGTACTTTTTCTACGGATGGTCATCGATGCAGTGGCCAAGCTGATCAAATCTGGCTCAGACGACTACGAAGGACTCATCGTCGGATTCCTGGTCGTCGTTGCCGTGGCGATGAATGAATGGCGTCGTCAGGTCCGAGGTACCACGAAGCAATTCTTTGCCGGCACTATGGGGACCCTCATCATCCCGGTTCTGTCAATGTTCGTGGCTGCTATTCTAGGTGTGATGCTCGGTGACGATCGGATTGGGTTTAATTTCAGGCAGGCAGCTATTTCCGGAAGTGCGACGTTTGTGATTCTTGGTGCTGTGAAATGTAGTGAGTTGATTCGATGTACAGTCAAATGAAGATGCAGCCAGTTCACGGTCTCTTTCACCCTCCCAGAGGGTGAGTGAAGGAAGCAATGCATTTGGCGTCGGTATGTCGATCAGTTAGCCACGAACATCGTTGAAGATCCATCAGCGGGAGGATTGGCTTCGTATTTCCCCTCACTAACACGTCGAGCACATTCGCGACGGACCTAAAACCGATTCTCGATGGGTTGGTTGCCATGATCTTTGACGACGGGAACCTGTCAGACGATACGTTTGTCGCTTCGCTCTTAAAGAAGCATGGTTTTCACGCCACTTTTTTTATTACCTCAAACCTGGCACATGCTGTGGAGACCAACAGGAAACAGGAGCGGACGATGTGGCAGCAGATCTACGAATTGCATCAAGACGGTTTTGACATAGGCAATCATTCCACGAGTCGTCCGAACCTGATCACGCTTTCTAGGGATCGCAAACTGGCCGAAGTGAATAACCCGGATGAGAAACCGCAAGATCCAGTTCGGTTAGTTAGCCGTTTCACTAATACAGTAGAGAAATTTATTGGATCGGAGAAACATCTGCCCATGGCTGATTGCCGGACTGGCATTAAAGATACTGTCATCCTCGTCGAACACGTTGTGGGCCAGGATGTTGAATTCAGGACTCGCATCCAGTACGAACGTTCCGTTGTGCCAAGTCACGACGTAAAGGCAGCCGCCGGCCAACACGACGGAAGCATACGTCTTGCCTGCCCCATTCACGCGGTTTTTGTAGAGAGTTTCACCTGTTTCGACATCAACACAGTGGGCGATGCCATCGTCATTGACCCAGTAGAGGTGACCTTCGTGATAGACGGGTGATGGAACGTTGGAGCTTTCTTGGGCAACCCACAGCCTGTGCGTCTCCGTTACGTCTCCTCTTCCTCCAGTTTTCACAGCGACAACTTCCGGACCACGCCCTCCAATAGCGTAGACGATATTCTCGTGCGACACGACGCTGGGACAAATATAGGTGTCCGCCGAATCGCAACTCCAGAGCGAAGCTCCAGTTCTTGGATCAAGCCCCAAGATCTTTCCCGATGTATTTACTACTAATTCTTGTTGACCTTCTTGGGACTTGACTAACGCAGGTGTATTCCAGGCGTCTTTGATGTCGGCCGCTCGCCAGAGTTCTTGTCCGGTTCGTTTGTTCAAGGCAATTAAGTCACCACATTCCACACTGGCATTCACGATCACGAGGTCACCCACCAGAATTGGCGAGGTACCGCTTCCGAAAATGTGTGTATTCGAACCGACATCCACGTTCCAAAGGTAGTTGCCATCGAGGTCCAAGGCCCACACACCACTACGACCGAAAAAGGCGAACACGGATTCCCCATCTGAGGCGCATGTACCGGATGCATAGCCGTGCTCGGGCAGGAATTGTTCGTAGGGCCGCTCCGGCAATTGTGGTTCGATTCGCTTGTCCCATAAAAGGTCGCCGTTCTTTCGGTCATAGCAGACCACGTGCAATCGCATGTTTGTTTCGTCGCCTGGATTCTCCGTATCCAAACCGAATCCGCTGTAACATGTAACGATAATCTTATTACCAACGACAATTGGGCTGGATGCTCCATACCCCGGAAGGGGAATTTTCCAGATAACGTTCTCTGCAGAATTCCAGACTAACGGTACGGTTTCGTCTGAGACTCCTGACCCACCAGGACCGCGAAACTGAGGCCAGTCAGCAGCGAACGACACAGTCGACAACCAGATTCCGAGCCAGCTTGAAAAAACAAGAATTTGGTGTCTCGACACAGTATTTCTCCTGTTGACGATTTTCCCTGTTGACGATGGCGAGTCGACGTCGATTTAGTGATTCGAGAAACGGCCACAATTATCCGAGGGTGTTCTGGCGTCCCCCCCCCGAAGAGCGTGGTAAGGAGCGATAAATTATCGCCAGCAGAGTGGAACGTGTCGAGCCATAAGAAGTGTTTGCACCAGAACCCACAAATTCTGACGTTGAAAATAAGTCGCGGACCTATGCACCAGGGAGGCCAGAAAAGGTTAGCGTGCCGAAGAAAGCGGTATCACGCCAATAGCTCGTGCACAATATTGCCATAAACGTCGGTCAAGCGAAAATCGCGACCTTGAAAGCGATACGTGAGTTGCTCGTGATCAACGCCGAGCAGATGCAGGATGGTTGCTTGTAGATCGTGCACGTTGATGGGCGTGGTGGTCGGCCGAAATCCAAGATCGTCGGTGGCTCCCACATCCGTTCCTGCTCGAACGCCGCCACCGGCCATCCACATCGTAAACGCCAGCACATGATGGTCTCGGCCCACGGCACCAGTTTTTTGAGGTTGAGCGACAGGCGTGCGACCGAATTCTCCCCCCCAGATCACCAGTGTATCGTCCAACATTCCTTGTTGCTTTAGATCTTGAATCAGCGCCGCACAGGGTTGGTCAATCATACGCGCCATCGGCGGAAAACTGACGGCGATGTTACCATGATGGTCCCAATCACCATAAGTTAGCTGAACGAAACGGACACCACGCTGCACCATACGTCGAGCCAACAAACAATCGCGATTAAAGCTGGGAACAGTTAGATCAGTCCCGATACCATACATATCGAGAACATGACGCGGTTCGTCTTGGATGTCGAGTAGCTCCGGAGCTGTTTTCTGCATCCGATGAGCCAGATCATAGGCGTGCATGCGCGCCGCTGTATTTTGGTCACCGGTGCTTGCCCAACGGAGTGCATTTAGGCGCGAAATGGCATCCAAGATTTGACGGTCGTCCTGGGGTGAATACCCGGGAGGCGATTGCAACCCGAGGATAGGAGGACCGCTGCTACGAACTTCGACCCCATCAAACGTTGCCGGCAAAAACCCACTCGAGTAAATGTTGCCGTGCGAACGATGATTCTGGATATCTCCGAATGCCACAAACCCGGGAAGATTTTCCGTGTCACTACCCAATCCGTAGGTAATCCAGGATCCCAGACTTGGCCGGCCTGCTTCGCGATGCCCCGTAAACAACATCAACTCGGCAAATGGATGCACCGTTTCGTCGGTCGTTACGGTTCGCACAAATGTCAACTCGTCGATAATCTGTTGCGTGTGCGGCATCAGCTTTGTCACTCGACGACCCGTTTCACCGCAGGTGTCGAAGCCCCAAGGGCTCCCCATGATGTGCAACTTGTCCGTCTTGATTTGCTCAAACGGCACACCTTCGATAACCTCTGCCGGTGCGATCTGCCCATCGTATCGATCCAGCTCCGGCTTATGATCGAACATATCAAGATGACTAGGGCCGCCGACCATGTACAAAAAAATGACATTCTTTGCACGTGGCAGAAAATGCGGCATGGACACGTCAGAGAAACGTTGCCCAACGTGATGTGATTCGGCCGTCGACAATGGCAAACCAAACATCGCTGATGTGGCGATGGACCCCAATCCGATCCCGGCATCACATAGAAACTTGCGGCGATTGGAAGATCTGGAATTCATCATGTTCGTGGGATCAATCATCGTCGATGTTCAACACGGGGCGTTTCCCCCTAATCCAACTTTAGTTGACCATCCATTCTGGTTGCAAACTAAAACGCCGATACATCTTTGATACCAGCGGGCAATCAAATGACTAGGTTGGTAACCATTCGGTGGGGCCAAACCTCTTCGCGTTCTTTCTATATGAGAATATCTGATAATCTATTCGCGGTTAATGCATTCGTCCAGATTCAAAATAGCCCGTGTGACTCCTGCCCACGCCGCTAACTCGACAGGATCACCTTCCTGGACCGTGATCGCAGCGGAAAGGATTTCTTTTGCTTTTTGGGGTGACG
>MDTE01125259.1_pt1 | contig 10866 bp, 4 predicted proteins | sample 811231 | NCBI WGS metagenome assembly MDTE01 (sample SAMN05326651, study PRJNA326480) | marine metagenome | isolation source: seawater | place: Indian Ocean: Red Sea | collected 2010 | reverse complement strand
ATTGTGGTTTTGATCGAACCAGGTTTTGTATAACCGACCTGCGGGTCTTTCCATCTCCTCCACAGCTGCTGCCACCTGAGGGATCGCCTGGGACCAGGCTGTATTAACTAGATTTCTTAGGTTTTCATCATGATCACCTTCGAACACAAGACGCTGAACACCTTCAGCCCCAAAGGCAGAAGCCTGCGTAGGCGCACCAAGCATGCCCTCTACGTTGTGGCCGGAGACTACGGCGTCGGCGACGGCGTCGGCGTGTTGTTCGTAGCGATCACCAACGCTGCCTACACCGCCGTCGATGTGCACGCCCTGGCGTTGCTGGATCACGTGGGCTGCTTCGTGGGCTGCCGTGTGGAGATCGGGCGCCTCGTTGAAGGCGATGTCGTTGCCGGCTGCGTAGGCGCGGGCGCCGATGGCCTCACCAGCATCTTTGGCCCGACCACCCACATGGGCTCGAACGCCGGAGATGTCGTGATCGCCGAAGGCTTCCTGGATTTTGTCGAGGTAGGGTAGAGAGTCTCCGCTTCCCGTGACCCCGCGGCCGGCCATCTCATGAACCCAGTCGCTGTCTTCTTTGCTGGACCGACGCTTCTTCATCTGCACCGGGGCATTGAAGCCCGATAGGCGACTCTCTACCCCGGGAACATCCATACGGGCGGGCCGCTGCGGTCCCGGGTGGTCGATCAGCCTGCCCAGCTCGCTGGGGGTAGTAGAGGGATGAATGCGGATCCGCTCTTCGGCTGGGATCCCTACCAGAAGTCGACCGAGCTTCTCCCTACGGAGATCTTCCAATAAGAGCTCATCACGCTCTTTTCTCCGTTTTTTGCGATCGATTTGTCGGACCTGAACCATCGACTTCCAGCAGAGCAGTTTGTGGACGGTGGGGTATTAAGTACCCCATGCGCACACACGAGGAAGCAAGAACCGGACCAGGATAGATCAGTTCCGTCCAATCCGTCACCCTCGACGTATAGTCTGCCCCTGGAAAAAGTCTCAGGCCAGGGCTTTGGAGACGATCTCGTAGACGTCTTTGCTGAGGTTGTCCACCGCCAGAATTCGCTCGAGTTCGGCCTTCATCAATCCCTTACGATTGGCGTCGTACTTGGTGTAGCGATTGAAGACCCGGACCAGGCGGGCAGCCACCTGGGGATTTTTCGGATCCAGGTTGATCACATGATCGGCCACAAATCGATACCCCGCTCCGGTCGCTTCGTGGAACGCGGAGTGGTTCAGCATCGCGAACGTACCCACCAGGGAACGGAAGCGATTCGGGTTGGAGGTGTCGAAGGCAGGGTGGCTGGTGAGCTCGATCACGTCGTTGAGGCAGGTACTGCGACGGGAAATTGCCTGTATGGCGAACCATTTGTCGGTGACCAGGGCGTCGTCTTTCCACGTGCTGTAGAACGCCTTGAGGGCCTCTTCCCGCTCGGGGCCGTCCGTATGGGCCAGGATGCTGGTCGCGGCCAACCCATCGGTCATATTGTCGGCGGCCTTGTATTGCTCGAGGCAGCGGCTGCTGATGGTCGGATCATCGAGCCGTGAGAGTACGCTCAGGGAGAGGTTCTTCAGGGCGCGGCGGCCAATCGAGGTGCGGTCGAGAGCGTAGGGCTCGTCACTGCGGTTTTCTTCGTATACGGCCTGGAAGTCGTCTTTAAGTCTCTGGGCCAATGTGGTGTAGATGAACTCACGGGCCTCGAATAGACCGTCTACGTCGACCTCATCCATTCGCTCGACCAGGTATTGCTCCTCGGGCAGGGTGAGGGCCATGGCGGCCAGCTGCTTGTCGAGGGTGCGGTCGTTCAGGACAGCCCCGAAGGCGTCTACGAAGCTATCTTCCAACTCCATCGGTCGGCCGGCCTGGCGGTCGTTTACAAGACGGAAGATGGTCTTCAAGGCGAGGGTCTGACCGGCTTCCCACCGGTTGAAGTTGTCGCTGTCATGGCTGAAGAGGAAGAGGAGATCCTCCTGGCTCTGCTCCATGTTCAAGTTGACCGGTGCCGAGAAGTTTCGCAGCACAGAGGGGACCGGTTTTTCGGGTATATTCACGAAGGTGAAGCTCTGCTCGGTGTCGGTAAAGCGAAGCACCTGGGTCGTGGCCGGGGCGCTGTCGTCTCCCGCCAACTGCAAGGGCATATCGTTGCCGTTGCTGTCGAGGAGACCCACGGCGATAGGCATCAGGAAGGGAGCCTTCTCGGCCTGGCCCGGTGTGGGGGCGCAGGTCTGTCGTAGGGTCAGAGTGTAGGTCTGTTGGGCGGCATCGTAGCTACCATAGCCCGACACAGAAGGCGTTCCAGCCTGGGAATACCAGGTGCGGATCTGTGTAAAGTCGGCGCCGTTGGCGTCTTCGAGGGCGCGTACATAGTCTTCACAGGTGACGGCCTGGCCATCGTGACGGTCGAAATAGAGGTCCATGCCCTTACGATAGGCCTCTGGTCCAAGCATGGTGTTCATCATGCGGATGATCTCGGAGCCCTTATTATACACCGTGCTGGTGTAGAAATTGTTCATCTCGATGTAGGAATCGGGACGGATCGGGTGGGCCATGGGGCCGGCGTCTTCGGGGAACTGGTTGGTGCGCAGGATGCGGACGTCGCGGATTCGTTTGACGGCCGGGTGGGTCATATCGGCGGTGAAGCTCTGGTCGCGGAAGATGGTCAGTCCCTCTTTGAGGGTCAATTGGAACCAATCCCGCACCGTGACTCGGTTGCCGGTCCAGTTGTGGAAGTATTCGTGGGCGATGACGGCTTCGACGTTTTCGAAGTCCTGGTCGGTGGCTGTTTCGTTACGAGCGAGAACATATTTGGTGTTGAAGATGTTCAGGCCCTTATTCTCCATGGCACCCATATTGAAGAAGGACACGGCGACGATCATGTAGATGTCGAGGTCGTATTCGCGACCATAGTTGTCTTCATCCCAACGCATGGAGCGCTTCAGAGAGCGCATGGCGTGGTCACAGCTGTCGAGTTGGCCTTTCTCTACGTAGATCTCCAGGTCGACGTTACGACCGGAAGTGGTGGTGTAGTCGTCTTTGAGGACGTCTAGATCACCGGCGACCAGGGCGAAGAGGTAGCTGGCCTTTTTGTAGGGATCTTCCCAGCGGGCCCAATGACGATTGTTCTCGAGCTCCCCGGTCTCGACCCGGTTTCCGTTCGACAGGAGCACCGGGTAGCGGGTCTTGTCGGCTTCAATGATGGTGGTGAAGCGGGTCATCACGTCGGGGCGGTCGAGATAGTAGGTGATCTTGCGGAAGCCCTGGGCCTCGCATTGGGTGCAGAAGGTGCCGCTCGATTTATAGAGGCCCATCAAACTGGTGTTTTCCTGGGGTTTGATGCTGGTCTCGATCTCGAGGGTGAAGCGGGTCGGTACGCTATGAATGGTCAAGAACTCGTCGTCGACCGTATAGGCGCTTTCTTCCAACTCTTCGCCATTAAGACGTACCCACTGGAGGTTCTGATCGGTGCCGTTCAACGCCAGGGGGGCTCCGCCTTCGTTGACCTCGGGGTTGGCGTAGTATTCGGTCCGTGTTCGAACAACGGTAGCCTCTTCATCGAGAATGAAGCGCAATTCAACGCTGTCGATGAGATAGTCAGACGGGCGGTAATCTTTACGATACTTGGCTTGGGGTGTGGACATCGACCAGACTCATGTTTTTTGGGGTGGGGAGGGCTTTGACGAACGAGTGTCTCGTGCGCGGGCCCGAAGGGTGCGGAAGCGGCTTCCTATCATCGCCCAGGCCACAAAGCCAGAGAAAATCTACTGAATTGAACCCGGCATCGGTAGTCAAAACGGTAGATCGAGGTGCTACGACGGGTTGCAGAATGGTTCCAGCTCGGGGAGAATCAGGAGCTGAAAACACTAATGATCGAATCGGGGTTTCCAACGTTGCCAACTCAGGGCAATTCATATGTAGCCCGTCTGTGGGCTTTGGGCGGTATCGGACTGCGCGTCTGCATGATGCTGTTCGCCCTGGTGCTTCTGACCCTCGGTTCCGTGGACAGGGCCGAAGCCCAGGCGGCCAAGACGGCGGAAAAGCCCAAGACATCGAAAGCGGTGGTTCCGTCGGAAGGGGTACAACGCAGCGTTACCGACGATGGGGCTACCGTCGAAGTGGTTCCCAAGGGGAAGACCAGTACGGTTCGTGTTCAGAAGTGCATCACAGATGACGGTCGTCTAATCGAGATCCTCGACCGGAAGACGTCGCGCCCCCTCAAGGATTCTGCCCCGAATCTAGACGCGGACGCCCCGCAGCAATGCCAGATGTACGGTGGGCATACGGTCCTTATCTCTCCCAAGAAGAGGAGAACCCTGCTCACAAAAGATGGGAAGCCGGTGAAGAAACGGACAGGCCCCATCCCCTTTGTGGAAGGTGAATTGGCCAAGGTTGGCTCGATTGGTCTGGTCCCATGGGAAAACCGGTTTGGACTCATCATGGGTATCGAGCGCCTGGGTGAGGTCTTCTACCTATCGCTTCGTCCCGAGATTAATCATACCCGGGAAGTACTGGGCGGACCCTTGACCATGAGCTTTGGCTTGCCGGTGCGGATTCAGCTGTTGGATTCCCGGGCGGACCGACGTTGGGATGGCATGGGAGCGATTCGAAGCCAGGATTGGGACGAACCGAGCGATTACGCCCGCATCATTCAGTACATCCGTATGGGCGGCAAAGAAGAGCGCTTCTTCTTCGAGGTGAACTCGTTTTCGGCCAACTCCATCGGGCACGGGACGCTCCTGAAGCGATACAACCCGAATCTGAATCTCAACACTCGACGGGTGAGCGCCCAGTTCGACGCCTTCATGGATTACGGGGGGGTCGAGACCTATGTGAACGACATTACCGGGCCGAATGTTCTGGGTGGCCTGGTCTTCTTAAAGCCGTTGAGCGTGATTGATCGGAGCAACTACTTCCTACGCTCCTTCTCGCTGGGGTTTTCGATGGCGGCCGACCTGGATGCCCCTCTGCGCAACCGACTGGATGAAGACGATCTGGATGGTGACGGTCGGCGTTTCAACGAGATCCAGATTAACCAGACCACCTTTCAACCCGATTATCTGAGCACTTCGGTCATTGGCTATGGCTTTGATGTGGAGTTCAAACTGCTCGACCGTCGAGAGATCGACTGGAAGATGTACTTCGATCATTCCACGTTGATCAGCGGTCTGCCGACGGACGATCCCAGCAATCCCGTCTGGAGCGATATCCCCACGAAAAGCGTGAAGGCCAGCGGCCTTACTATCGGGAACCTCTTTCGTCATAACCTCGGCCATGATCCGGTACACGCCCTTCGTTTCCGGTTCGAGTACCGGCGCCATGACCCCAATTATGTGCCCGCCTATTTCGACACCCTATATGAGATACAGCGGGTGCAATACCTCAGCAGCAAGCAGACCAATAGCGTCGATATCGCCAACCAGACCAAGTTACAGACGATTCTGGGTCGTGATCCGTCGGGCCCGATGGTCAACGGTCTTTATGTGGAGGGGAGTTGGCGAGTTTCTCACTATCTGGCCCTCGCCATTGGATTGGAGGTCAACGATTCGGAGAACGATAAGAACCTGTTCGTTCATCTGGAGGTGCCCCATCTGGGTCGGTTGCAGTTCCTGGCCACCTACCAGCGGCGTACGGCGGAATCCTTTGCAGATCTCTTCGACTTCTCCTTTGGCAATAACGATATTTTTATCCTGAAGACCCGGTATGGGCTGGCGGATGCCCTGCATTTCAATCTTGAGGTTCTTACACCCTTCGGGATCGGACCGGAGAGCTTGTTCCGAAATACGGTGCAGGTGAACCTGAACGCAGAGCTTGGATTTTCCTACTGATGCGACGACGTTTCCATAGTATCGCCACCCTGGTTGTGGTTCTTGTTCTCGGCTGCGCCTTTTTGCAGTCGGCCTTTGAATATACCTTTGGGAATGAGTTCATCCCGGAGGTCGAGGAGGAATTGAACTGGCCCAATGTGGATGAACTGACCGGTCTCTCGCCCGAGGAGATGAACGAGATTCCGGGCTTTCCGACCACCCTGGAGCAGGGGACATTCGCCCATCTACAAGGAGCTATGAACGCGACGGGCGAGTGCTCGAAGTCCTTCGTCCTGGAGGAGTTCGGTGAGGATGATCGGGTCGACAACCTCGTGGTCACGGTCACCAACTGCACCGGGACCTCAAACTGCGCTACCAAATGCCAGGGCTATTTCGGGATGTTGTTCGAAGCTTCGATCGATCTGCTGCTGCTCGACGACGCCCAATCGGCGGAGCTCACGAAGAACCTGGCGACTCTGACTCCCGAGGCCATCGTACAGATTCGAATGCAGATCATGGTATTGGAGTTGTTCCAGGTGGAAGGAACAGAGCGGAAAGTGGTGACCGGACTGGTCGAAGACTTTGGTCTCTTTCTCCATAACCAGGACGGCGATGAGGCCCTTGTGCTGAAACACGCCTACCTGGAGAAGATCGCTGCGCTGGGTCAGAACGAAGAGACGCCGCAGCGTTTTGATGTGGATGGAACCAGCGACTTTACGAAACAGCTTAAGGAAGACGTCTTATCGGGCGAAGAGACCCAGGTGACGGTGGCCCTCCGAATGAAGGTGCCACAGGCGAACCTATACGAACTTCGAATCGATGGCGGTGGCATCGCCATGAAGATGCAGCCAGAGTTTATCTTGAGCGTCGTGGACGCAGTGCTGGGTGGAGACTGATAGGAATGATGAATTCAACTCCAAGACGAGTGTTCACCGTTCTGGTGCCGGCCTTCTTCCTATGGGGCTGCCCGGACTATGACAACCCGGGGACACCATTGGCCGCGCCGGACGTGTCGGATTCCTACTTTGCCGGTGGGGGAGTTGGCGAGAGCTGCGAGGAACCCGACGATTGCCGCGACGGCCTGCTCTGTGATTCGAACGCCTGTCTGCCCTCAGGGGAAGGTCTGGCCAATGAAAAATGCCTGCTGACGGCCGAATGTAGCGATGGCCTGCATTGTGGTTGGGCGGGGTTCTGTGTTCCAGAAGGGGACGGTGTTGTGGGTGACCAATGTGCGGCGGCCATGGATTGTAACCGCGGTCTATATTGCGCCTTGCAGGCGTTGGGAGGCTATTGTGCCGAACCGACGCCAGATGCGGGCGATCTGGGGGCAGCCTGTAGCGATACAAGCGACTGTCTGGCGGGACTGGCCTGTTCGTTGAACGACGGTGCCTGCGCGCCGGGCAGCGTGCTCTTGACCCAGGCGCTGTTTAAAGGGGCGACCTGTCCGGACGGGGAAGAGGCCTTACCGTTTGGTGTGCGAATGGCCACGCCAGAGACGGAGCATGGCTTCTATTCGATCCCTTATCCCAATAATGTGCATCTGGTGGATGGACGGGTGGATTTGAGCCGTCACCCTCGACCGGGACCGGGCTTGGCAGGCTTCGACACCATCGGTGCTCTGCTGGATGGGGTGTCATCCGATATGACCGGTTTTTCGGTGAACCCGGCGGTCTACTTTCGGTTCACGCGTGCGGTGGACCCGGCTACGTTGCGATTGGACGGGATCGATCCGACGATCGTGGTCATTAACCTCGATTCGGGACAGGTGGAGACACGACCCTTCTTTGTTCGGTTCGTGACGAAGCGTAATAAGTATATCTGTGAGAACCATATGGTGCTGCACCCCGTCTGGGGGCATGCGCTGCCCGGTGATACCACCTATGGGGTGATCGTCACCGACGGGGTTCGGAGTCTGGTAGAGGAGGGCTTTGAGGCCGAGACGCCGGTTCCTCTGGACGACCTCTCGATGTTGTTGGGAGACGAGGAGCCCGACGAGGCTCGGGAGGCCTGGCAAGCCTACGCGCCGTTGCGTAGTTACCTCGCGAGTAGTTCCAGTCCAGCCATGGAGCGTATTGTGGGGGCCACCGTATTTACGACCCAGGACCCCCATCGAACCAGTGCAGCCCTTCGCAGTATGGTGCGGGCGCAGGATGCGTCCGAGTTTCATGTGCTGAACGATCAGTTTGTCGTGTGCAGCGAAGCGGGAACGTCTCCCTGTAAGACTCCGAATTGGCAGAACACCGTCGCGGGGCAGGAGGGATTACCGGACCCCCGCGATTGTCCGGCTACGGGGTCACCGTTGTATCACGAGGTGCATGCTCAATTACGTGTACCTCGTATACAGGCGGGTGACCGCCCCTATCTGGAAGACGGAGGGAATCTGGTCTTTGAGAACGGTGAGCCTGTGCTTCAGGGCTGGGATACGGTCTGTCTGGCTATGGCGATACCCAAGGCTCCTATGCCGTCTGCGGGTTGGCCCGTCTTAATGTATGGCCATGGCACGGATGGGAGTTTTCGTAAGGGGCTCCAGTTTATGGCGACACCTCTGTCCATGATCGAGGTGAACGGTGGAATCGAACATATGGCGGTCGTCGGTCTGGATCAGCCCATGCACGGTAATCGACGTGGGGCCGCGGGAGCCGATAAGGGACCAGGCCCCTTATTCTATAACTACCGGAATCCGCCGGCCGCTCGTGGTAACAACTACCAGGCGGTGGTTGATAACTACGCCCTCATTCGCTTTCTGGAGACGGCCGATGTGAACATTGGCAGCATAGGCGCGGTGCGTTTCGATACCAGCCGTGTGGGGTATCATGGGCATTCCCAGGGAGGAGCCAGCGGTGTGTTGATCGGGCCCAACGAGCCGGTCATTGGGGCGATGACTCTGAGCGGAACGGGTGGCTCTCTGGTCTATAGTATGCTCGGTAAGGCGCAGCCCTATGACACCTCGGTGGCCATACGGATCGCCGCCCATGAAGTGGAGATGGACGCCAACCATCCGGTGTTGCATCTGATCCAGCATTACTTCGACGAGACCGATCCCGCGGTGCATGCGGCTCGCTTCGCCAACCCGCCGAGCGGTGTCCCAACCAATGTTCTGGATGTCTTTGGGCGAGCGGATACGTTCACTCCACCCGAAGCCATTGAGGTTATGGCCAGCTCTCTTGCGGGCGATCTGGCCCTGAGCGCCGGGAGCGAGACGGATATGAATCAGGTAGCCGAGATTCGCCCCACATCGGTCGCTTCGTTACCTCTGGCCAACAATCGGACGGTAGCGGGGCAGCCGGTAACCCACGCCGTGATCGAACATAGCAATCCCCTATTGGACGATGTGACAAACCAGGACGCCAACACCGATGGGCATTTTGTCTTCATCAAGAATGAAAAGGCGGTTTTACAGATACAGCAGTTTTTCGGGACCTGGTTGTCCAGTGGCACCGCCACGGTCGTAGAGTAGGTGGGGGCAACCCGGTTTATGAAACGAGGTTTTTACCGACTGTTATCACTGGATCCGAGTGACCAATCACGCCTGTGGTTGTTGGCTCCGGCCTTTGGTATTTCGGCGGCCACCCTCATCATTTTGGCGAGTGTGTCGAAAGCGCTCTTTCTAGCGGCCCACCCGGTGAGTCGCCTGCCCTGGCTCTTCCTTGGATCGGCGCTCTTCACAGCGTTGATCGCGTTTACCTATGTACAATCGATCGATCGAACCTCGTTGGAGCGGCGGTTCCGGGTTTTGTTATCGGCGGCGATCGTTTCCTTCGGGGTGATCCGTCTGATCTTTCCCAGTTACCCGGAGACCATGTCGATCGTGATCTTTTTATGGTGTCCGGGGGTCGGGTATCTGGTGGCGGTGCAGGCCTGGAATATGTCGTCGTCGCTTCTGCCCACCCGCCAGGCGAAGCGGTTGGTGCCCGTTTTGGCGTCACTCGCGACTCTGGGGGCTGTCTTTGGGGGGTTGCTGGTCCAGTTGTTTTTGACCTGGAGCGCCTCCGAGAACCTCATCTGGCTGGCGGTAGCTCTACTTGCGGTGCTCCTGCTTACGGTTGGAAATTCCTGCGAGCAGTTACGCGAACAGATGGCATTTCGTGGTCCAGCGGTTCGACCTCGTATGACGGAGAGTCGGGAGGATGCATCGGCCGAAATCAGACAGGACGATTCGGTTCGATCCATCTTTCAACAACCGATGCTTCGCAATCTGGCACTCTTTGTCTTCATGGCTCAGGTGGCGTCTTTAGTGGTGGATTACCAATTCAGCGCCGAGATTCAGCAGCGATATAAGGACCCCGATGCCATGGCCTCGTTTCTTGGGGCGTATTACTGGATTGCCAACCTGGGGATCTTCGTACTTACCCTCTTCGTAACGCGACAAGTGGTTCGTGTGTTGGGGATTGGCGTCGCGCTCTGTGCCGGTGTGGTCTTTCTGGCTTTGGGGAGCGGGACCTACCTGCTGGCCGTCAGCTCGGGCCTTCTTCCCGCCTTCTGGGTGATCACCACAACTGCGTTCATGGAACGACTTGGACACTTCGCCTTAACTCGCAGTGCTACACAGATGTTGGTCATGCCCCTGGATACTCGGATGGGCGAGCGGGCCAAAACCCTGGTGGACGGCGTTGTGTACAAGGTTGCGTCTGTGGCGGGTGCTCTTTGTCTTCTTATCTTTGTTGATGTGGACCTACATCTCTTATCCGTACTGGCCGTAGTGGCCGCGATAGCAGCAGTCTGGCTGGGACTACGAATGAGCCCACTGTATCGGGATGTCCTGTTCAACGCCTTGAAGGAGCGTAAGCTCCATGTGACCGTTACACGTTATCTTCGGAACGGTCTGGGGCGTCGGGCAACCCGACAACTGGAAGACCGACTGCTCTCCGATGACCGGGAGACAGTGGTGGGGGCACTGTCCATGGTTCGTGATCTGGGGCTGCCGGTAAAGCAGAAGCAGCTTGATGATCTGGCTATCTCAGACGATGACACAGCAGCCGGTTTGAGCCTCGAGGTGATGCAGGTACTGGGACGACGTCCTTCTCCGCAGCTCCTGGTCATTCTATTGGATCCAGGGCGGCCCGTGGAGCTTCT
>MDTE01083767.1_pt1 | contig 10866 bp, 9 predicted proteins | sample 811231 | NCBI WGS metagenome assembly MDTE01 (sample SAMN05326651, study PRJNA326480) | marine metagenome | isolation source: seawater | place: Indian Ocean: Red Sea | collected 2010 | reverse complement strand
TGGAATGTCTATGCCCGGGTCCAGGGAAAATCCACCAAGCTGGGTGCCGACAATAAACCCGGATCCGACGCTCATCCCGTCGTGTGGATCAGCTGGTTCGAAGCACGCGATTACTGCGCCTGGGCAGGCATGCGCCTACCCACTGAGATCGAATGGGAGAAAGCCGCTCGTGGCACCGACAAACGCTCCTACCCCTGGGGAGAAGGTATCGATGACGATAAGGCCAATCACTGGTGGAACGGAGAGGGGGCCATGCCCGTGGGCAAGTTCCCCCAGGGGGTTTCCCCTCACGGCGCTTATGATATGGCCGGCAATATCTGGGAGTGGACTAGCACGCTGTATAGATCCTACCCTTACGATGCCACGGATGGGCGCGAAAATCCAGATGAAAATGCCCTGGACCGGGTGCATCGAGGTGGGGCATGGGGCTGTGACCCGGTCAATCTCAGGACTTCGCGCCGCACCGGCTTCTCACCGGATGGCAGACTCGCCATCTTCGGATTCCGCTGCGCCCGTTCTCTCTAAACTGGTCTCTAGCGGAGCCCCTGCTCGAGGTCGCGCTTTGGACGTGCGAGAGATTTTAATATAGCCACTGATAAATAAGTTTAATTTGTTTTTGCGAATCACTATATTTGCCAATGGGCTCTCCAATGCCTTCCCGTCTTGTATGGGCCGTATAAACGACGCCCATTACTCCTCTAGCTGAAGAGTATCTACCACTGTGCACATCCTCACCTTCGGCCTCAACCACACCACCGCACCAATAGAAATTCGCGAGAAATTGTCCCTGTCCGAAAGCGACCAGCACAGCGCCCTGATGCAACTGGTGGAACGCTATGGCCTGCGCGAAGCCGCTATCCTCTCCACCTGCAACCGCTCGGAAATTTACGTCGCTGGCGAAAACAGCGGTGCCCTGGATGGCTGCCGGCGCTATCTGGCCGAAGTCCAGGGGATAGAACTCCACCACTTCAAACCCTATTTCTACGAACTCAGCGATGGGGACGCGGCACAGCACCTGTTCAGCGTGGCCTGCGGCATCGACTCGCTGGTCATCGGCGAGTCGCAGATCCTCAAGCAGGTGCGTCAAGCCCTGGAAATCGCCCAGCACAAGGGCTCGGCCCGCCTGCTCATCAACGAACTCTTCCAGCGCTCCCTGCGGGTGGGCAAGCGCGCCCGCGCCGAAACCGATATAGGTCGCGGGCGGCTCTCAATCAGCACCGCCGCCGTCGAGTTAGCCAGCCAGATTTTCGATTCTCTCGAAGGCCGCCACGCCCTGCTCCTGGGCGCCGGCGAAATGATCGAACTAACGGCCCAATATCTGATGGAGAGCGGCATTGCCCGATTTTTCGTGGCCAACCGCACCTATGAGCGCGGCGCCGAATTAGCCCGCCGCTTCGACGGCACTCCCCTTCACTTTGAGGATTTCACTCGTCGCATAGCAGAGATCGACATCGTCATCTCTTCTACTGCCGCGCCCGACTTCGTGCTGGGCGAAGAAGCGCTGCGCCAGGCCATGCAGCAGCGCCGCGGTCGACCTCTTTTTCTCATCGACATCGCCGTGCCGCGCGATATCGATCCAAAAGTCCGCGACCTCGACAATGTCTTTCTCTTCGACATCGACGATCTCAAAAAAGTGGTCGAAACCAACCGCTCCGAGCGCGAGCGCGAAATCCTCCAGGTTCAAGAAATAATCGCAGAAGAGCTCGGGGACTTCCTCCACTGGTTCAACTCCCTGGGCACGGGCCCACTGATAAAGGCCCTGCACCAGCACGCCCAGGATTTGTCTCAGATGGAGTTGGAGCGCTGGACCGGCAAGCTGGCGCACCTGCCAGAACAGGACCGCCAGCTAATCGCGTCCATCCTCAAAGGCTATGCCAACAAGCTACTGCATCAGCCCCTGGTGCAGGTGCGGGAATTTGCCAATACCGAGGACGCTCATATCCACCTGGATACGGTGCGCCGCCTCTTTGGCCTGAATGTGGCCGAAGAACCTGAAGAAAGCAAGTGAGATTTTGACCACAGAATGCGCCATCTTCCTGAGTATCTCCCTGCTGTTTTACGCTCTTTCAACCCTGTTCTTTCAGGGCCATTTCCTGTTGCGCAAAAGCCACTGGAAAGGAAGGGGACACAGAACCCTGCAAATCGGTATGGGCATCCACGCTCTGGGTCTGGGCCTGCACTTTCTGCTCTCTGGCCAGCCGCCCTTCTCGAATATGCTGGTGGTGATCTCGCTGCTGGTTATCGTCTTGTTGCTGGCGGGTCTGTTGATCGAGCGCTTTTCGCGCCTGAGCCTCGGGCTGCTGTTGTCGCCGCTGGCCTTGCTCGGCTTGCTCTACCCAATGCTGATGCCGGTCCGTTTCGAAGAAGCCGAATCCATCCTGCTGCGCTACCCCTGGCTGGGCGTACACGTGTTCATCAGCATGTTCGGCCTGGTGGGCTTTGCCCTGGCTTTCTGTACCGCAATTACCTACCTGGTACAGGTCCGTTTTCTCAAGCGCGGCCGCCTCAACAACTCCCTGCCGGCGCTAGATACGTCCGCCAGTGCCACCTACCGCTTTGCCGCCATTGGCTTTTCGGTTTTCACGCTGGGGCTGGGCATGGGGCTGATCTGGTTATTCGGTGCCCCGGGCGAATATCTACAAGCGCGCGATACCAAGATCTGGATGGCCCTGCCCACCTGGCTGATGTTCGCGATTTATCTCTACTTGTGCGGCATAGGAAGACGCCACGGCAGCCGCCTCAAATGGCTGGTCATCTTCGGTTTTCTCCTGGCCCTGGCCAACCTCTTCGGGGTGCGTCACAACTTTGCTAACACCCTCCAGACCAGCGAACTGTTGAAGCGGATACCTGGGCATGCAAAAGTGGCAATATGCGGGAGCAAAACCGGATCTGCAAAAGAAGAAATATTGTCTGGTTCTACGATTCTGTCCGCCCGGGGGCCATTGCCAGAGATACTAAAAAAGCCCCTGGCGTCAATCCCGCGACCCAGGGCCTGATATACCGCCGCAACCGCATCTCTGCGCCGCTGTTGTGAAGCGCCCGGACTTTAGCGATGGGCTATCTCCGCATGCCAGCTCGGGATGGCTTATCGACCTAGACTTCGACGATCACCCGGCAGGGCCAGCTTCCTCCGGCGCGGGCGGTTTTGAACCGGATCGCCCGCGCGCCTTCAAGCGCTCCCCTCTCAATCGAGTCCCAGGAGATCCAGGGCATCGCGCTGCAGAATGCCGTCGATAACTTCTTCCGGAATGCGCGGCAGACGGGTGCCTTCGAGCTGGTCGTTGAGTCGGCGCAATCCGTCCATGGCCTCCTGCGGCGTCCACAGCGGATAGTCCGAACCAAACAAAAGCTTGTCGGTCGCGCCCCACTCGATCATGCAGGTCATGGCTTCCCAACCCTGCCAGGGCCGCACCCAGACCCCGGATATATCGGCATATACATTCGGATGCTTGCGCAGGACGAGGGCACAATCCCGCTGCCATGGATGGGCCAGATGCGCCATGACGAACTTCAACTCCGGAAAGGCCTGGGCAATCTCGTCGATCAGGAGGGGATGGCTGTACTTGAGCATGGCCCGGGGATCGGGGTGGGTCCCGGTGTGGGCCAGGATCGGCAAGCCCAGACGCTGTGCTTTCTCGTAGAGGGGAAAGTGAGTCGGATCGGTCGGATCGTAGCGCCCCAGCATCGGATAGATCTTGACGCCGCGCAGACCCAGATCCAGGCAGCGCTCAAATTCCTCCATGTGGTCATCTTCCATGGGATCGAGCGCCATGAAGCCGAGCAGTTTTTCCGGATTGCGCCCGACCCATTTAACGGTGAAATCGTTGGGCGTCCGCACCCCGGAGGCCGCCCCGCGGATGCCAAAGACAATGGCGCGGTCCACCACGGCCATATCCCGGTCGTAGACCTCTGGCGGCAGCGGCTGCATGGGAGGATACCCCGCGCGTTCCAGCGACTTTTGGGCAGAGGGGCTAAGGTGGTCTGGCTGCAGACAGTGGGTATGGACGTCGACGATCAAGTGGACTCCTTTCAAGCGCTGATATGGCGAGTTGCTTTGGACCCCATAACGCGAGGAAGAAATGGTGCGACCCCGATCCCATCAATGGTACGCGATCAACCGCGCCCTATCAAGGGTTCGCCGACTTCCCTGCACAGCCTTCCGCCCTCTTCAAGGAAATTTAGTTTTGGCCGATAAGAACAATGTTCGCCCTAATTGCTCCCACGGACGATAAATCGGAAAAATTCTACTCCGAGGAGGTTCCCCATGCAATCAACTCACTGGTTGCTCATTCTCTCCGGCATCGTGATGGCCCCTGTGCTGCTGGCGGCTTGTGCGCTACTGGCCGGTATCTCGCAGTCCCCCCCCGAACCCTGCCTGAACGAAGAGGAATTGGGCACCTGACTCCAAACTTCCTGGTTCGCCAATAACGCAACGAATTCGATCTGGAACCACCTTTAGCCACTCCGACCGCGCCGCCGCGCTCCAGGACATTGCGACAAAACCTGGAAGTTTTGGGCGACGAAGGCGAGTTTACCCATCCCCCTTCGCCATCCAAAGACGAGCCGGAAAGTTAGCGCAACTCTCTGCGAATCCGCCCTGCAGTATGCTGCATTCGCTCCTCAAAGTAGCGCGACTTCGCCCGCGCACGGACACAACCGTTCTCTCGAACAGCCCCGGCCCCGGACAGCGTCCATTCCCTCAATAAAAAAGATCCCGTGGCAAAAACCACGGGATCTTTTTTATTGAGGGAAAGAAAAAGCGCTCTATGTCGCGCCGCCGGGGAGCGCTCTAACTGCGCTCATCCCGACCACCGCGGTCCCGGTCACCGCGGTCGCGCGGCCTGAAATCGCCGCGGGGCCGCACGTTGTCGCCCGGATCTCTATCGTAGGGCAATAGGGCCAGAAAACGGGCCCGCTTAATGGCCTGGCTGACCCGGTGCTGCTGCTTGCGCGAAGCACCGGTGCGACGCGCCACGTCGATCTTGCCGTTGGGCGTCAGGAATCTGGATAGTATATCCAGTTTTTTGTAATCGATTTCCTCGGGCTTCAGCTTGGCCACAAACTCGCGGCGCTGGGACCGCGCATTGGACTGAAACTCACGGCGCTGGGGCCGGCCTCTGTCTTTGTCGTCTCTCCGGCTAAATTCAGCCATATTGGACCTCATTGCTCCCATGTTTATTATCGCAAATCTGAATAGCGGTTTAATCTAAGACAAAAACTGTTTTTGCGCCACCCCCGCACTCCCAATTATCTTTATCTATTTATGATACCTTCTTTCGCACTGACCCGTCCCGGAAAGCAGGCCTACCCATGAACCCCGAAAAAATGTTGACCCCCGAACAAGCTCAGCAAATCGTCCTGAACCACATCCGCCCCCTCGGCGTCGAACGGGTCGCCCTGCTGGATGCCCTGGACCGAATCCTGGCCACCGACGTCCGGGCCCGCCGCGACAATCCCCCCTGCGACAACTCCGCCATGGATGGCTATGCCCTTCGCCACCAGGACATCCAGACAGCCAGCGCGGCGCAACCGGCCGTGCTGGAAATGATCGAAGAGATCCCGGCCGGCCGCGTCGGAGAGCAGGCGGTGGGACCGGGCCAAACCAGCCGCATCATGACTGGCGCACCCGTACCGCCAGGGGCCGATACCGTCATTCCCGTGGAAGATACCCGGGCACAGGGCAACCGCATCGAGATTCTGGAAGCGGACGAGCGCGAAGCCAATGTCCGCCACCGCGGCGAGGACATACAGGCCGGGAGCGTAGTCCTGCCAGCCGGCACTTTTTGCGGCCCTGGCGAACTGGGTATCCTGGCGGCCCTGCAGTGCAGTTTTCTGCCGGTGCAGCGCCGCCCGACTCTGGCGATTCTCTCCACCGGCGACGAGTTGGTTGAAATCGACGAGGCTCTGGAGCCCGGTCGGATCGTCAACAGCAATACCTATGCTCTCGCCGCCCTGGCGCTGGCCCATGGCGCCGTCCCGATAATGCTGCCGATCGCCCGCGACAGCGAAGCGGACACCCGCCAGGCCGTGGAAAACGCCCTGCAGGCCGATTTCATCCTCTCGTCCGGCGGGGTCTCCGTGGGCGAATATGACTATATCAGGAAAGTGCTGGACGACATGGGCAGCGAGTTTAAATTCTGGCGCGTGGCCATGAAGCCTGGCAAACCTCTGTTTTTCTGCCTGCTTCAGGGCAAACCCTACTTCGGGCTTCCCGGCAATCCGGTGTCCAGCATGATGTCGTTCCTGCAGTTCGTGCGCCCGGCTATCCGCAAAGCTAGCGCTTTCCCAGCTGCCGATCTGCTCCTGCCCACGGCGCGGGGCGCGGTCGAAAATCCGCTCTACAACGAGGGCAACCGCCGCAACTACCTGCGCGCCCGGCTGCGCTTCGCCGCAGGCCGCCTGTACGCCTCTACCCACGCCGGCCAGGGTTCGCACATGCTGACCTCCATGCTCGGTGCCAATGGCATCGTCGTCCTGGAACCCGAGCAAAAAGTGGAACCTGGAGACGAGGTAAACCTGCAAATAATAGAAAGGGTCTTCCGATGAATAGACCCCCCGAACAATTCAAGCGCATTCCCCTCGCCCAGCTCCGCCGCTTTGCAAAGGCCTGTCTCGAAGCCGCCGGCATGTTGAGCGACCACGCCGAGCAACTGGCCGAATTGCTGAGCAACGGCGATTTGCGCGGCGTGCGCTCCCACGGCACCCGCGCCCTGCCGAGGTACTGTGAATCTCTGCGCAATGGCCAGATCAATCCCCAACCCGACCTCGAGGTGCTCAGGGAAACCGATACCGCAGTATTAATCGACGGCGATGGCGGTCTCGGCTACGCCCCGATGATGCTGGCGACGGAAAAGGCCATTGTCAAAGCCAGGGCCAAAGGCGTGGCCGTGGGCGCGACCTGCCACATAGGACACTATGGCTCTGCCGGTCACTACGTGCGCCGGGCCATGCGGGATGGCTGCACCGCTTTTTCGGTCCAGGGCGGTCATCCCGACTACTTTGGCGAAGGCGGCGGCAACAAGGGCCAGCAGGCCGCCTACTGGGGCAATCCGCCCATCTGTTTCGGACTCCCCTCCCAGGACGAGCCTCCCCTGATTCTGGATGCCGCCACCTGCATCATGGCCGACTACCAGCGCGGCGAGCAATTCGACGCCCTGCAGGAGTTGATACCGGCGGCCTTTTTTAAATCCATGGGCTACACGGGAGCAGCCACGGCCCTGGGAGGCGCTTTCGTGGGCATGAACAATCCGCGCGCCCAGGCCCTCACCGAGAAGTGGCCCGCCGCCCGTAGCGGCGGTCTGATCATCGTCATGGACCTGGGCTTGTTCGCTCCCCCGGAAGAATTTCGCACTGGCGTCGACAACCTGGTGCGCGGCGTGCGGGAAACCATGGCGCCGGTGCGCGGTTATTCCGAGGCCACGCTGCCCGGCACGATCGAATGCCGCAACGAAGAAGCCTACGAGCGCGAGGGCATACCGCTGGGGCTGGAAGATGTGGAGCAATTGGAAAAGACCGGCCGCACGTTCGACGTCGAGCCCGAATGGCACTGAGGAACCGCTTGCAAACGCGTCGTGCAACCCGAAGCGCGACTGCAGCACTTTGACAATCAGCCCTTGTTCCGCTGCCCCGAGGAACGGGGTAGTGGGGCGGCGGGGCGGAAAAAGCGACGTGAAGAAAATTGAAATACAGCGACGCCAGAGATTGCTCGACGGCTTTTTCAAAGTCGACGAGATCACCTTGCGGCACGAGTTGGCAGACGGGCGCATGAGTCCGCCTCTGCGCCGGCTCAATCTGGATCGGGGCAATGGCGTGGCGGCCCTCCTCTACAATCGCACGACGCAAAAAATCATCCTGGTGCGGCAGTTCAGGTACCCGGCCTCGCTCGAAGGCCCGGGCTGGATTCTGGAAATAGTCGCCGGCATGCACGAAGCCGGCGAAGTACCCGAGGAAACCATGCGCCGCGAAATCCTCGAGGAAACCGGTTACGAGGCCGAACACCTGGAACCGATTTCTTCCTTCTACCTGACACCCGGCGGTTCATCTGAAAAAATCCACCTCTTCTACGCCGAGACGAGCGCACCACAGCGCCGGAGCGCGGGTGGGGGAGTGCGAGAAGAAGGCGAGGATATCGAAGTGGTCGAACTTCCTCTTGAACGAGCCTGGCAGGCTTTGGACCAGAGTGAAATCGTCGATGCCAAAACCCTGGTCGCCTTGCTGTGGTGCAGGCGAAAATTCGCCGCCAAGCAGCCACAGGGCCGGCTCCTGCCAGAACCTTGAAACGAGTTTCTCCCCATCTGCTGCAAGGTCTTTCTTTTAAGCAAGAATCTCTAGATATTATCTACCGGGTTTAATCTTCTTGTACTTAAAAATCCACCGGCAACAACCAAAGAGAAGTCGACAAAAATTCAGCACCCTCATTCGACCACCCCTTATCTAAGGAGCATAGCAATGGCCGATATCTATCCTCCCCCCGCCTCATTCCAGGAACGCGCCTATTTCAAAAGCCTGGAACAATATCAGACCGATTACGAGCGCTCCATCCAGGACCCCGAAGCCTACTGGGCCGAAAAGGCTGGCGAATTCCACTGGTATAAAAAGTGGGATACCATCCGCTCCTATAACTACGACATGGACCAGGGGCCCATCTCTATCAAGTGGTTCGAAGGCGGCAAAACCAATGTCGTCTACAATTGTCTGGACCGCCACCTGGAGACCCGCGCCGACCAGACCGCCATCATCTGGGAGGGCAACGAACCGGGCGAGGATGGCAGCCTCACCTACCGCGAGTTATACGAGCAGGTGTGCAAATGCGCCAACGTGCTCAAATCCCGCGGTGTTAAAAAGGGCGACCGGGTTTCAATCTACATGCCCATGATTCCAGAACTGGCCGTGGCCATGCTGGCCTGCGCGCGCATCGGCGCCGTCCACAGCATCGTCTTCGGCGGCTTTTCGGCCGACGCTCTAGCCGATCGCATCGTCGACTCGACCTGCCAGGTAGTCCTGACCTCGGACGGCATGTTTCGCGGCGACCGGCCCATGCCCCGCAAAGCCCCGGCCGATGAAGCCATGGCTGCGGCCGATGCCCAGATGGACGGCAAAAAAGTGGAAACCTGCATCGTCGTCCGCCGCGTCGGCGAAGGCAAGGGCATTGAGTGCAATATGCAGGAGGGTCGCGACCTGTGGTGGGACGAGGCCCTGGCCGCGGCCAGTCCCGACTGTCCCTGCGAGGAGATGGATGCCGAAGACCCGCTCTTCATCCTCTACACCTCGGGATCTACCGGCAAACCCAAAGGGGTGCAGCACAACGTCGGAGGCTATATGATCTACACTGCAGCCACCCACAAAAACATCTTCGACTACCAGGACGGCGACATCTACTTTTGCGCTGCCGACATCGGCTGGGTCACCGGCCACTCATACATCATCTACGGCCCGCTGGCCAACGGCGCCACCACCGTGATGTTCGAGAGCACGCCGCTCTACCCCGAGCCGGACCGCTACTGGAAAGTCATCGACAAACTCCAGGTAACCCAGTTCTACACCGCACCCACCGCCATCCGCGCCCTGATCCGCGAAGGCGAGACATGGCCCGGCAACTGCGACCTGTCTTCGCTGCGGCTCCTGGGCACCGTGGGCGAGCCCATCAACCCCGAAGCCTGGCGCTGGTACCACAAAAATGTGGGCCACGAGCGCTGCCCGATCGTCGATACCTGGTGGCAGACCGAAACAGGCGGCATCCTCATCAGCCCACTGCCCGGGGCCGTTCCCACCAAACCCGGCTCGGCGACCCTGCCCTTCTTCGGAATCGAGCCAGTCATCCTCGAAGCCGAGAGCGGCAAGGTACTGGAAGGCAACGATGTCAGCGGCGTACTCGCCATCAAGGCGCCCTGGCCCGGCCAGATGCGCACCGTCTACGGAGACCACAAACGCTTCGAAGAAACCTATTTCCAGCAGTACAAAGGCTACTATTTCACCGGCGACGGCTGCCGTCGCGATGAAGACGGCTACTACTGGATCACCGGCCGCGTCGACGATGTCATCAATGTCTCGGGCCACCGCATGGGCACTGCCGAGGTCGAAAGCGCCCTGGTGCTGCACGCCAAAGTAGCCGAAGCCGCCGTGGTCGGCTTCCCGCACGAGATCAAGGGCCAGGGCATCTACGCCTACGTCACCCTCAACGCTGGCGAGGAGTACAGCGAGGCGCTGCGCGAGGAGTTGAAAAAGCAGGTGCGCAATGTCATCGGCCCGGTCGCCACGCCGGATCAGATCCACTGGGCCCCGGCCCTGCCCAAGACCCGCTCGGGCAAGATCATGCGCCGCATCCTGCGCAAAATCGCCACCGACGAAACCGAAGAAATCGGCGACACTTCCACCCTGGCCGAACCGGCGGTAGTGGAGGACCTCATCGCCAACAAGCCATAACAGAACACCCGCCTGAAATTCAAAGAAGGGCAGGGCCTACCTGCGGCCCTGCCCTTCTTTTTCCCAAGCCATCTGGAAAACGGATTCCGACACCACACTCTGTCCGGCTAGGGAAAATCTCCCCTGCTACGGCATCGTGCAACCGCTATAACCCTATTCTCCGGGGCATCAGGAGCTCAATAGAGTGCCCCTATTTTTCTACAACTGCAATTGCGCCTACTCGGCCGGCGCCCCGGCCGCAATCCAATCGCGGATTTTCTCGATCTGTTCTGTCGACAAGGGGGTACCGCCAAGCGGCATCTGCGAGCCGGTAATATCCCGGTTTTCGACCTTCATGACGATATAGGAATCATCTGGACTGCCCGGGTTGACGAGCTTGTACTCGGACTTACTAGCAGCTGCTTTATCGATGATATTGGCGGCAATAACATCCTTTGCCAGCGA
>MDTE01043995.1_pt1 | contig 10866 bp, 8 predicted proteins | sample 811231 | NCBI WGS metagenome assembly MDTE01 (sample SAMN05326651, study PRJNA326480) | marine metagenome | isolation source: seawater | place: Indian Ocean: Red Sea | collected 2010 | reverse complement strand
TGCATCATGTAGTCCGCTTCCGACGGGGTCCGTCCGGAGGCGATCCCATAAATGCTATGGCGGCCATGTGACTGGGCGGCATTGCGGAAACCCGTGGCTGCCCGGTCCAAGGCTTCGTCCCAACTGGTGGGGCGGAGCTCTCCGTCTTCGCCTCGAACCAGGGGTTCGGTGAGTCGGTCTGAATGCTGGACAAAATCGAAGGCGAACTGCCCCTTCACGCAGAGAGCCCCCTGGTTCGCGGGACCGTCCATGGCGGGTTGAACGCCGATCAACCGATCCCCTTTGGTTAGCAAATCGACCGAACAACCGACGCCGCAATAGGGGCAAACGGTCCGCGTTTTGGTGAGCGCTCCGGGAGTCCCCTCCGCCCGCAGGGCTTTCTTGTCGGCGAGGGCTCCCGTGGGGCAGGTCTGGACACATTGGCCGCAAAAGGTGCAGGATGACTCCTTTAGGGTTCCCGAGAATTCCGTGGTGATTTGAGTGTGAAAGCCGCGGTTTCGAATATTGATCGCGTAGTCTCCCTCCTGCTCGGCACACACCCGGACGCAACGATAGCAGGAAATGCATCGATCGTAATCTCGCAGGATGAAGGGGTTGTCGTCCTCAAGAAAACTGGTTCCTGATTGACGGCCTTTGAAGCGGCCGGAATCGGCCCCGTAGGTCCTTACCAAGTGGGAGAGTTCCTGGGAGGCGTAGCCTCGGAGCGGATCGACATCCACACCGGGGTTCTCCGAAGCCACCATCTCCAGAAGGACTTTTCGGTGCTTCTCAAGGGCGTCGGTCGCCGTCCGAACCACCATCCCGGGATTGGCCTTGGTGGTGCAAGACGCGACTGGGTTTCGCGCTCCCTCGACCTCGACCATGCAGAGTCGGCAACTTCCAAACGCCTCCAACCTGGGATCGTAGCAAAGGGTGGGGATCGATCGTTCCAATCGCGTCGCAATCTCATAGAGCGTCTCGCCCTCCGTGTAGGAGACAAGTTCGCCGTCGAGAGTGATCTGGTTGACGGGATGGTTCACCATGAACGCGGAGTCGTATAGAGCGTTATGAAGTTTTTTGCACGTGTTTTGTCACTTGCTCGGGAAAATACTTCAGAAGGCTCTTGGTGATATTGGGCGCGGCCATCCCCAGGCCGCAGGCACTGGTGGCCATCATGGTCGTGCCCATGTCTTCGACCTCAGCCGTCCATTCGTCCGTCGCTTGAGGGCCTGCTTTCCCGGCGAGCCGCTCGGTCATTCGTTCGGTACCGATGCGGCAAGGGAAGCATTTTCCACACGATTCCTCGGCGAAGAATGCCATTGCTTCCTGGGCGGCTGCCACCATGTCCCGTCGATCGTCGTAGACGATGATGCCACCTGCCCCGAGGAAGGAGCCTTTTCCCTTGAGGCAGGGGTCATCCAGGGTGACCTCCAAATCCTCTCCCGCGAGATAGCCGCCTGACAGTCCTGCCATCGTCACCGCTTGAATTGTTTGGTGGGTTGGTGGTCCGCCAGCCCAGTCGTAGAGCAGGGTTCGGAGCGGCAGGCCAATGGGTACTTCATAGTTGCCGGGACGTTGGATATCGCCCGACAAGCTAATCAGTTTGGTTCCCGCATGGTCACCCAACCCCAGGTTCTGGTACCACTCGGCGCCCCGAAGGACGATCTTGGGAACCGCTGCCAACGTTTCGACATTGTTGACCGCCGTTGGAAGATCGTTAAAGCCATGGGTCACGGGGAATGGGGGTCGATTGCGGGGGAAGGGGTGTTTGCCCTCCAAGGAATTGAGAAGGGAACCTTCCTCGCCGCAGATGTAAGCTCCCGCTCCCCGTCGGAGGTGGAGTTGGAAGGTCAATTCGGATCCCAAAACATTCTTGCCGAGAAGACCCGCTTCACTCGCCTCCTGGATCGCTTGGTTGAGCCGCTCCAGGGTATGGGGATATTCGTAGCGAAGATAAATGAATCCTTGAGTGGCTCCCGTCGAATAGGCGGCGATCAGCATTCCTTCGATGACGGCATGCGGATCGTAATCGAGGATGGCTCGATCCTTGAAGCAGCCCGGTTCTCCTTCGTCCGCGTTGCAGACGATTGTTTTCGGAGCTCCCGGGGCGTTGGCGACGGCCTTCCATTTGATTCCGGTCGGAAAGCCCGCTCCGCCTCGCCCGGCCAGTTGACTGTCGGAGATCAGCTGTAAGGATTGCTCCGGGGACTGTTCCCCGAGGACGGCCTCGATGGCCTGATAACCTCCCGATCCTCGATAACCGTTGAGCGTGTTTCGATCCCGGACGCGGATATCGGAAAAGAGACACTCTTCATAGCGACCCGGATTGGGGACGGGCAACGGGGTGGGTCGGTCACTCAGAGATTCCTGGGTGTTCCCGACCAGATACTGGTGACCCCGAAGCACAGGAATGGGGTCGTCACAGCGGCCTGCGCAAGCCATTGGGCTGGCGCCTTCAGACTGCAATTGCTGGAGAAGGTCGGCGCTTCCTCTCAGAGAGCAGACCGGACCGGTGCAGACCCTTGGGGCGGATTGTCCGGGTGCTGACTGGGCAAGATGGTGGTAGAAGGTGATCGTGCCGTAGAGTTCGGCGAGGGGAATGCCCAACCCGGCAGAGAGGTCCCGAATTGCCGTTTCGCTCAGGTAGCCGTCTCGATCGTGGAAGGCGTGCAAGGCCCCCAACAACGGTGCGGGCTGATCGACCCAGTCGTCGATGATTATTTGATTCTCCGGTGTGATGCGTGCCATCGATTCAATCCTTCATGAAAGACAGGGCGTTGCTCGGGTCCGACGATATTCGTCATGCTTCCATCAGGGCAACCGAAATATCAGGGCATGACTGGAATCATGTGGGAAAAAAACTTGATCGATGCGGGTGAAGATCGGGAGGAAGTTTTTGAGCAGTGAACCCTGCCGGCTCCAGGGATCCCGCCGATTGGGAACCGGTCCCATTGGTTTGATGGCTCAGGTGGTGGGTCCGGGAATCGAACCACGGTCAATCAGTCTTCAAGGATCACATCATCGTCACTCCAAAGAGTTCCGTCGGGTCCAGGGCTTCGGACTTCCATGATCCGAGCGCTGATGGAATGGAAGTGGTATGGGTTTCCCCAGCGATCGAGTAATTCGCCATCGGGCGAGATACTCGAATGATTGCCGGGGAGAACGGCGACCCCCTTTGGGTTGGAGCCCGTGAATGCCGCAGTGATTTCGTCGTTCTCCCCGGTGGGGTTTTCTCCGAGGGCCTGTTGGTAGGCCAGGAAGAAGGACTCGATGATCTGGAGGTCTTCTTCCCCGTCGGTTTCCGGAGAATGAAGCGCGTCGGCCTCTTCCGATACCGGCAAGAGTGTGATCGATGGTTCGGTGTCCTGGTCTGGTGACGCGTTCGAACGAGTGGAAACGTCTTCCGAAACCGGTTTCGTATGTTGCGGAAAATCGGTGCGAGAGGAATCTCTCCCGTCCCAGATGAAGGCAACGGCGGCGAGGCAGACCGTTGCCGCTATCAGACCCCGTCGCATGGTCAAATCCCTGGTGGAATCAGGCTGAGAGAAAATCAAGGTTGGGCCGCGAGCTCGTGAAGGGATCGTCGAATCGAGGCAGATTAGGGAAGATGGCCTCCATCGAATTGCTGTCGACGCCGAACCAGCGGGCAAGGACCGAAGCGTATTGATCGACGGAAGTCGTCGGGATCCATCGGCCCCGATTCCGGCCGGCATCGTCTCCAGCACCAACGAGCAATTCGGGGAAACGTCCGTAAAGCCTTTGGCCCTTCACGGCGCCCCCCATCACCATGGCATGACCGCCCCAGGCGTGATCGGCTCCCGCGGTGGGATCGGTGCCGTTGGGCGTGAAGGTTCGGGCGAAGTCGGAGCAGGTGAAGGTCGTGATATGATCCTCGAGTCCCAGGGATTGCGTGGTTCGATAGAAGGCCTCCATGGCGGACGAAAGTTCCGCCATGAGATTCGCGTGCGAGGTGAGCTGAGATTGATGGGTGTCGTAGCCGCCGACCCGGCAAAAAAAGATTTGGCGTTGATTCCCCAGCGCCGAACGGCCCGCGATCAACTTGGCGACGGTCTTCAATTGGTCGCCCAACGATGACTGAGCGTTGGTGAACGCCTCATCAAAGTCGACCGAGCTTCGTTCCGCCAAGTCGAGCGTTTGTCCCACCGTGCTTTCCGATTCTCGAGCGCTACGCATGACGGCGTTGTAGCCATCCTCCATCAGATTGGCGTGGGTAAGATTCATGATCTCCTCGAAGGCCCGCAACCGTTTTCCCGGGTCGTTTTGCTTGTAAGTTCCCTTTGCATCGAGGGCGTTTTGGTAATTGCGACCGTAGCCTGACAGGCCCACCACACCTCGCGGACTGGTGACAAACTGAGTCACCTCGCCTTGAAGGCCGATTTGAAAGCTGTTGATTCCCGAAAGCGATATGGACATGGAGACTTTGGAATCGGGATTCGATGTCGAGTGGAGGAGATCGGCGATTCGGCCGCCCCAACCGCTTTGAAAAGGTTGATCGGGAATCGAGCTTTGCCATTGGGTTTGTTGGTCGGCATGGGAGAAAAGTTGGGCGGGCACCGGAACGGTATCGTTGAGGTAATCCTCCCGGGTTGGGATGGGATAGGCCAGCGTGCCCACATTGCAGACAAAGGCGAGTTTGCCTTCGTTAAAGAGGTCGCGGAGAGGGCCGGCGCTGGGATGAAGCCCAAAATCGCGGCGGTCGTTGATGGCCTGGATGGGGTGAAGTTGATCCGCCGGTATTTGAAGGATCCCCCGGCCTGTCTCGTAGTCGTTTCGAAAACCTCCGCTTCGGGGGACCAACAAATTATTCGAATCATTGCCCCCATTGAGGAAGAGGCAGACCAACGCGCGATAGTCGTTGTCCGGAAGGTTCTGAGCCATCGCGGCATTAAACAGCCGCAGGTTGGCGAGCGTGTTGACCACCCCCGTGACACCCAGCGCCGCGCAGGCGGACTGGCGAAAAAAATCTCTTCGGTGAATTGGGAGGGTGGTTGAATCGTTCTTAGGGTTCATGCCTGGGATCGTTTGGCCGGTTTTGAGTGGAGGGCGGGGCGGACTCTATTTTTGAATCATGTATTCCGGGCTGGTCGTGTAAAGATAGATGGCCGTCTCGATCTTTTTGTTTCGGTTGGCGGCAACCGCTTCAATCATGATTTGACGAGGGGAACGTCCCAGGTACTGTTGCTCTCGGTGACGCAAGCTCCCTCCCCCGAGAAGAAGATCGGTAAAGTCGACCAGGAGGGCGGCCGTTTCCATGGGCGACGCACCGCTGCGAGCTGCTGATTCCATGAGTTCTTGAAAGGCCGTTAGATCGGGTACGAGGTTGTCGTCGAGTTGAGATTCTTGATTGGGAAGCCGAAGTCCGCCCTGGCCGTTTCCGTTGTAAAGGAGCGTGAACTGGGCGTTGACCGCATTGATCACCTGGGATTCGGTCGTGACCTGGAATTCCGGGGCCACCAACCCTGCAGCCGCCAAGGAACCAGCCACCGTGAAATCGGGAAGAAACCAGTTGAATACCGTGGGCGCCGACAGGGGAGTCTGCGAGAGTCGGCTGTCGGTATTGCCCATCCGATAGAGCGACGTCCCTTTCGGGAATTTCGCGAATTCGCTTTTCGAGTAGCCGTGCTCAAGCAATGCCGAGAGCGGCAGTCGTGATTCAACGTGAAGCGCCCGACACAGAGCCAGGTAGCGAATGATCGGTTCCTTCTGTTTGCCGGCATCGACCCGATCCGCAAACGCGAGATCGCGCGCTTCCCGATCCAGGAGGATCTGTTTCACGACGGCGCCGAGGTTTCCTTCGGTCGCGAGGAAGGCTCTGGCCACGCGGTAGACATAACCCCGAGTGGGATTGCTGGTGACCAGTCTTTGGATGAGCAGGCGACTGATGAACGGGGCGGTATTGGGATGGGTGGCCAGGGCATTCATGGCGACGTCTAAATCCGATTCACCGCCTCGGAAGGATCGCACGGGATGTCCACCGACCAGAGTCTTCTCTCCCTGGTCGTGAAATCGTTCAAAGAACTTCATCGGGTGAATCCATTGTCCCTGGAAGAGCCGACTCCCGTTGCCATAACTGAATCGGGTATTGTTTCGAATCACGTCGCTGTTGCGTGGGACGTTGCGCTTGCTGAAGCTCAGCCCCGTCATGACCCGAGCCATTTCAGTGATGTCCGTTTGGTCGTAGGTGGGGATCGGAAGGCCCGCTTGGTCCAGCTTGATCGTTCCGTCGGGATGGCGTTCCATCAAGCCTATGGAGAAGAGTTGCATGATCTCCCGGGCAAAATTCTCATCGGGACTCACGACGACGTTGCCCTCGTCGTCGGTCACCTCTCGTTGATTGCGGAGATGGCTCAGATAGTGGCCCATGATCGGATGCTTGGTGACGTTTTCGAGCAAGTCCCGATACGAGCCAAAGGCGCCTTTGGAAAGCATGTCGTAGTAGTGGGCGGCACCGTAGTGTCGATTGTTGATTAGGCCATCCCGTAACGAAATGACGAAGATCTGGCTCAGGGCGAAGGCCACCCGCTGGCGCAGATGGTCGGACCCCTTCATCGCCATCAACCACCACCCATGACGAAGGTTGTGGGAGCGCAGCCGAAATTCGTCGTTTTCGTATTGGGCTGCTTCATGACGATCTGCCGCCTGGGTGAGTTCAAGCAGGGAGATGGGAGGCGTTGTCTTTGGGTTCATCTGCTGGTCGATCCAACGGGACATCCCTTTGATGCGGTCTCCAGTCGCTTTGATGTTTTCCCGGACCTCATTCATCAGCGCTGGAGTGGGTCCGTAAGTGGCTTGAATCAGAAACCGGGCGATATCCCGATCGAGGTCGTCGTCCCCCAAGGGGGGGAGGGCTTCGGGGTCGTCGGGAGCGGCGAATTCAAGAAAGCCTTCTTGTTGCCGATAGGTCCCCCGGATTTCTCCGGCGGGATAGCGCGACGAGTGGACATTGACATAGAGCTGAGCATTGGTAAGGGCATCCAAGGTGGCTTGGTCCGTTGTCAAGATCTGAGCCGCTCGAACCTTCCAGGGATGATCGGTGACGGTCCCCAAGGGAAGGCTTTCGACGGCCGGTCCCGAAACGGGATTGGCCACGTGAATGTGGACGGCGGTCTGGGGACTGGTTAGACCGCTGAATTGAAGGCTGACGACTGCGAATCGGTTGTCGCCGTCGAGTTTTACGGTCGAGAGGCCGGTGGCTGAAGTCCTTGCCATTCCCTCGGGTCTCAGGGTGGCGACGAAGAGACGCTCATTCTCGGGCGAGTTGGTGGCATCAGCGATGGTGATCTCGATGCTGTCGGCTCCTTCGACTTGATAGTGTGAACTGGGGCTGATTCGAACCCGAAGGGTTTCCGGGACCTCAACCTGGGTATCCCGGACGGGAACGACCACCACGGTCTGGCTTCCCTGGCCTGCGGCAAAGGGGATGAGATGGGGAAGCTCCCGGCCGGATTCATCAGTGAGAACGTAGTCATCCGGAGTCGCGAATCCCTGGGTGGGATCCGATGGGGGCTCGAGGCTCAGAGGGACGGAGACGGGGGCTTCCGATCCAATACGGCGCACTTCGAAGCGAGCGTTCTTCAGTTCCTTCTCAAAGGCATAGGGTTGGAGCGCGGCGATCGTGAACTGTCCGCCATCAAGCACGCCGTCAAATACGTTGGGATCGGTCGCCTGCTCGAATTCCTCTCGGTTGGTGAACCCGTCCCCATCGGGGTCGGCTTCCGCATCCTCGCGGTTGGTGGGGTCGAATCCGTGAATCCTTTCCCAGTGATCCGGGAGACCATCTCCATCATCATCGGTGATCCCTCCGATCACGAGGTAACCCACCTCTTCTTTGGTGTGTGAGATTTCAGGGTCGAAGGATTGTTCCTCCTCGACCTTGAATTGAACCTGGTTGGCGTTGAGTTGCCGATGCCGAAGGGAGGCCGTATTGCCGCCGTCGGCCGTCTGCATGTGGGCGATCAGGACGGGGTTGGAAACGGCTTGGGGAAAACGGTGGGTTAACCAATGGTGGGTGACTTCTTTTCCGGTGGAACCGACGATCGCCGGCGGACGTTGCGAAGGGAGGTATTCGCCCGGCGCGAGCGCAATGAAATGAACGGGTCGAGGGGTCCAGCGGGTCCGGTTAGCCTCCTCGGCTTGGAGTCGAAGCTGGAATCCTTCGGGCTGAATTCGCCGAGGACGAACGGCCAGCGCAGGGCTGGTATTGCTGGCCTCAACCTGGAACAGGACAATGGGGGTGGTTTCGAATGGGGTGTCGAAACGAACGCCTTGGAGGGTTCCTCCAATAGAGTCGAGGCGCCCGGCGACTGCGGGGATTCCGTCGATATCCGATTGCCCAGGTTCTACGGCAAGGTAGCCGATGGTCTCTTTCGTGTGGACGCCATCTCGGTAATCCCACTCGGCGATCTGGAATTGGAAACCTGTGGGAGTCACGTTTCGGATTCGAAGGGTTGACGGATCGCGGCCATTGAAGGAAAGCGGCCCCATGATGACAATGGGGTTTTGATTGAACGGAGCCTCGAATTCAACCTGGTGCCAGGTGATTCGGTTGGGTTGGGAAATGGTGAGGGTTGCTGCCTCAAAAGCCATCAGCGGGAGGCTCAGGGCGAAGCTCAAAGCGCCAGCCAGGCTGGCGAGGAAACCTGGCAAGGTTCCCGTTCCCATATGAATGTTGCCGCTCATGTTAAAAATCTCTCGTTGCGCTCCAATTCATGCTGATACCCGTTCTTCATCATGCAAGGAGGGAAGGATAGCAGGGTTTATGCCACTAAAACCACTAAACAAAGGCGGCAGATCGCTCCGAAATCCGACCTTTTCCAGCATCGGTCCGCCAAGGTTCAAGCAAGAGGAATGAGGTGGTCGGGAATCGACTCTTGACGGGTTGTATCCACCACCTCCACGTGTCCGTGCCCTTCTTCGTAGAAGTTTCTCATGAACCCAGTCCGATGCTGGAGAAAGGTCGTGGGCGTCGTTGAGCCGGGGCCAAGTGGAGCGGTCCTGAATCGACTCCGAAGAATGCCTTGGCGCCTCGGATCAGGGTCCACAGAGACTCGACTTTCATGGGGAGACGTTTGTAGGTCGATGGAATCCGGTCCTCGTCGATGAAGCCAAAGTCGGTATTGTCAGAGTGGTGATAGACGTAGTGATAGTTGATGATCAGCACCCCCCATCCTACCTCCACCAGTTTGTCGACGGTGCGGGCGGCGAATGCTTCCTCCGGATTCTGCTCGTTGGGGTTGGAGGTGCCTTGAAAATGACAGACCACGCAAGGGACGAGCCCTTTGAGGAGGCGATGGGTGGCAGCGACTGCGGGGGTATTTAGTGAATCGAGATGCGCTAAATCAAGTGGGCGGAACCGAAAATCTTCTCGAATCAATCCAAATTCATGTTCGAGACAGATCCGGCCTTTGGTGGCGGGACCAGATTGCCAGGGGCGCGTGAATTCCAGTTCGAACCGGATCTCTCGAAACTCGCCTTCGTGGGGGGATGGGATCGTCACTCGAATCTTGGGATCCTTCCAGAAGAGACCGGATTGACCCAGTTTGGGGTTCAGGTAGAGATCAGCCGGAGCGGGCAGGAGCTGGAGAATATTTCGAAAGAGGACCACATCGCCGAATCCATGAAAGAACTTGATTCGATGGGTCCTTTGGGAGCGATCAATGTGCCGAGCGTGCCGGTCACCGAGTCGAATTCAATTTCTATAAGTGGGTGAGCTCTTGATTGATCGGTCCGACCGGACGCATCGGCTTTGGCCGGAATTGAATCCATGGCCCCGCTTGGGCTCGGTGAGGAAGGAATCCGAGAGATTCGATTGATCCGATTCTTTTGAGCGAACGACAAAAATCGGTTGATCGGGACGATATGGCTGTGTTCTGCTTTGTGGGTAATGCGCTTGAGGGCTGATGAGTAATCAGGGATTCATATGAAAGCGATCCTGGGAATCTCCGCCTTTTATCACGATTCTGCTGCTGCCCTGGTGGTGGATGGGAGACTGGTTGCTGCCGCCCAGGAAGAGCGATTCACCCGAAAGAAGCATGATCACGCGTTTCCCCAGAATGCCGTCGATTACTGCCTCGAGGAAGCGGGGATCTCGCCGCAGTCCCTCAGCTACGTCGCCTTCTATGACAAGCCGGTCAACAAGTTCGAACGACTTCTCGAGACGTATCTTGCTTATGCCCCCCAAGGCTATGGGTCATTTCGGCGGGCGATTCCTCTTTGGTTGAAGCAAAAACTGCATCTTCCCCGGGAGATGGCCCGCGGCCTCAAGGATCAATACAGGGGGCGTTTTGTTTTTACCGACCATCATGAGAGTCATGCCGCAAGCGCATTCTTTCCGTCCCCCTTTGAAGAGGCCGGTATCCTGACGTTGGATGGAGTGGGGGAGTGGTCGACCGCCTGCTACGGGATCGGGCGAGGCAATCGGATAGAGCTCACCCATCAAATTCGGTTCCCCCATTCCCTTGGCCTGCTCTATTCGGCGTTCACCTACTTCACTGGGTTTCGTGTGAACAGCGGGGAGTACAAGGTCATGGGGCTGGCGCCTTACGGGCGGCCCGTCTACCGAGCGCGGATTCTGGAGCATCTGATGGATCTCAAGGAGGATGGGTCCTTCCGTATGGATATGACCTACTTCAATTATTGTCAGGGGCTCACCATGACCTCGGAACGATTCAATGATCTGTTTGATGGGCCGCCCCGCACTCCCGAGTCTAAGTTGACTCAACGGGAAATGGACCTTGCGGCGTCGGTTCAGTCGGTGACCGAAGAAGTGATGCTTCGAATGGCCCGTCATATTCATCAAGGAACCGGGATGAAGAATCTCGTTCTAGCGGGTGGGGTTGCGTTGAACTGTGTTGGGAATGGGCGCAT
>MDTE01190479.1_pt1 | contig 10867 bp, 7 predicted proteins | sample 811231 | NCBI WGS metagenome assembly MDTE01 (sample SAMN05326651, study PRJNA326480) | marine metagenome | isolation source: seawater | place: Indian Ocean: Red Sea | collected 2010 | reverse complement strand
TGATAATAAAATTCATTGCATGCAAATCGCTAAAAAATATGAAAAAGAATATTGGGACGGAGATAGGAGATACGGATACGGTGGGTATAAGTATATTCCAGGAAGATGGAGATCTGTCGCTAAAAAATTAATTAAAACTTACAAGCTAAAAGCAGGTTCGAAAATTTTAGATGTTGGATGTGGCAAAGGATTTCTTTTAAAGGAAATGGTAATACTGGAACCAAAATTAAAAGTTTATGGATTTGATATTTCAAAGCATGCGCTCAAACATATAGACAAGAAGTTACGAAAAAACTTCCGTAAGTTAAAAGCACAATCAAAGTATCCCTATAAAAAAAATTTTTTTGATTTAGTAATCTCTATAACAACACTGCATAATTTAGAGATATTTGATTTAAAGAAAGCATTAACAGAAATTGAGAGAGTAGGCAAAAAAAAATATTTATTGGTTGAGAGTTACAGAAATGAAAAAGAATTATTTAATTTACAATGTTGGGCACTAACTTGTGAATCTTTTTTTTCAGAAACAGAATGGAAATGGCTTTATAAAAAGTTCAATTATTCTGGGGACTACGAATTTATCTATTTTAATTAACATCTAAAATAAAAATGAAAACTAAATATCATATTTATGTGATCACTTATAATGTGGGTCATTTAAAAACTAAAAAAGTTGTAGATGGGTTATTAAAAAAGAAATACAAAGTAACGATTCTAGCGTATCCTTTCAAAAAAAGAAAAAATAATAGATTTTTAGACCCTAAAATTTTTAATTGTAGGCCAAATCCTATTTTAGAAAAATTTAATAATAAAGCTTACTATAGATCTAAAAATGTTGATTATAAGATCCTAAAAGGCTGGTCTTTAAAAAATTTAAAAAGCCTCAAAATAAAAAAAAAAAGTATTTTCTTAAACACAATTATTAAAATAATACCGGGCACTTTTATTGCAAATAAGATTATCCTAAACGCTCATCCTGGTATTTTACCAATTAACAGAGGGCTTGATTCATTTAAATGGGGGCTGTTAAAAAAATATCCCTTTGGCGTCTCCTTACATAGAATTGAAAAGCGAGTTGACGGAGGTTTTATAATGTGTATCAAATATTTGAAAATTAAAAAGGGCGATAATTTAGAGTCAATAGTTAAAAGATCATTTAACACTGAGTGTAATCTTTTAGTAAATTTTGAAAAATATTTAAAAAACTTTAAATATTCATTTAAAGTTCCTGATCGTTTTGAAGTTAGTAAAAAAAGAATACCTTTAAAATTTGAAAATAGATTAAATAAAATTTTTATAAAAAATAAAAAACTATTTAAGCAGATGTATCAAACAAAAGCTTTAGAAATAAATTAATCACAGAGATAAGCTTTAAATTAATTGATGATTATTCTTGGTTTACATTTTGGACATGATGCAAGTGTTACTCTTTTAAAAGATGGTAAGATAATATTTTGTATCGAAAAAGAGAGAGTAAGTAGAATAAGACATGTAATTGGACTTAATTTTTCGGATATCAAATTATATTTAAAAAAATTTAATGTTGATATTAATGAAATAGATTATTGTTCAGTTACATCAACTCAAGATGTTGAGTATATATTTGAAGATCAAAATCTCAGTTTCGATCTTGATTTTGATGCATTAAATAAAGCTCCTGATCATTGGTTTCATAAGAAAAAAAAATTGATTTCAAATCAAATTAAGAAAAAGAATTTATTAAATCACATAAGTAAAAAAACAAATCATCCTTACACAAAAAAAATAAGTAAGAAATTTTTTAAATTAAAACAAATAAATTTTTTTGGCTCATTAGAAGACTTCTACCAAAATAAATCTTGGCTTAAAGGCGCAGTACTTAAACAAATAGGGAGATTATTTGAAAAAAAAAAGTGCGATACAATGCAGCTTCCGATCAAATTTAAATTAGGGAATAGAATTATCCCAGGTTTTATTTTATCCCATCATTTTGCACATGCTGCTTATTGTTTTTACTCCTCAAATTTTAGAGAGTCAGCTATTATCACGCAAGATGGATCAATGCCAAAAAACCCTTACTTATCAGGCATGTGCTATTACGGAAAAAATAATGAATTATATCCCGTATTGCCTCATTTTTTAAATTTAGGAAGAATCTATGATAGCGTATCCGAACTTATTGGTTTTGATAGAACATCTGGACCTGGCAAAACTATGGGCTTAGCGCCTTATGGTAAACCTAAATTTTTCAATAAAAAATTTATAGGAAATATCTATGATTATAAAAAAATTATTATCAAGAATTTTAAAAGTTCTAAAGTCAAATGGAGTCCACATAAACTAGACACTAGCACTAATAAATGGATCTCATTTTGCTTAACAAAAGCCAAAAAACTAAACTATAATTTTTCTGAATTGGGTAATACTTCTAAAATATTGTCAAAAATAAACACCGATATTGCAAGTAGTACTCAGTTACTTTTAGAGGAAACAGTATTAAGACTTGTTAAAATATTTAAAAAAATTTTAAAAAGTAAGAGACTAATAACAAATAATCTATGCTTATCTGGTGGCACCTTCTTGAATTGTCCCGCAAATTCAAGAGTTTTTAATAAAAAAATTTTTAAAAATTTATATGTCCCGCCAGCAATACACGACGGCGGTTTGTCAATAGGTTCTTCTCAAGCTGTATACTTTAATACTTTAAAAAAAAATAGAGTGAAAAATGATATGCATTCAACAGAATTTGCTTATCTTGGAGCCATACATAAACAAAACATTAATTTAATAAAAAAGAAATATTCTAAGAGGTTAAAATTTATAAATAAAAAGATAACATCCAAAGAAATTGCTACAAATATTTCAAAAAATAAAATTGTTGCAGTTTATAGAGATCGAAGTGAAGTAGGACCCAGAGCTTTAGGTAACAGATCAATTCTTGCAGACCCAAGAAATTATAAAAACTGGAGAAAAGTTAATAAAATAAAGTCCAGGGAATTGTGGAGACCGTTTGCTCCTGCCGTTATAAAGAGTGATTTATCGAAATATTTTTCAAACTCTCCTAAGGTAACACCTTACATGTTATTTACTGCTAACGTTAGATCAAAAAAACTACCAGCAATTACACATGTCGATAATTCATCCAGGGTTCAAACCTTAAGTAATAAAAAAAATCAACTTTACAAAATTTTGAAAGAGTTTAAAAAAATTACTGGTTACTCTGTTTTAATGAATACCTCATTCAATGGACCTGGAGAGCCAATAGTTGAAACATACGAAGATGCTGTAAATTTTTTTATGAAATCTAAATTAGACATTTTATATTTAGATAATTTTGAAGTTAGAAAAAATATATGACAGTATTAGGAATACATTGTGGTTTTTCCATACATACTCATGAACCAGGTGCTGCATTAATTAAAAACGGAAAACTGGTTGCTGTTTGCGAGGAGGAAAGACTTTTAAGAGTTAAAAATGCTTTGGGTTATCTCCCAACTTATTCGATCAAAGAAGTTTTAAAAAAAGGCGGAGTTAAATTTAAAAAGATTAAACTTGTAGTTTCTACCGGCATAACAGTAAATGGTTACAAAAAAATCTTAGAAAAATATTTTATGGATCAGTTTGGCCACAAACCTAAAATTTTAATTGTTCATCATCATTTAAGTCACATCGCCTCAGCATTTTATGCATCAGGATATGAAAATTCTGCATGCTTATCTTTAGACGCTTATGGCGATGGCGCTTCAGGAATGATAGCTCAAGCATCTAGAAAAACAGGAATTAGAATTTTAGAATATATTGATAAGCAAAACTCAATAGGTACTTTTTATTCCGCAGCTACAGAATTTTTAGGGTATCAAGATGGAGATGAATATAAAGTCATGGGTTTAGCTTCATATGGGCGACCAATTATTAATTTTGATAAAATAATTAGATTTAAAAACAATTTTTGGAAAATTGACAAAAGTTTTTTCGTTGAACAACAAACTCCATTTGATCATAGGTACTCAAATAAATTTGTAAGAAAATTTAAAAAATATAAGAGACTCAGTGGAGAAAAAATTAAACAAAGGCACAAAGATTTTGCGTCTAGTGTTCAAAAAATTTCTGATATTGCAATAAGTCATGCTTTTAAAAAAGCGCTAAAAAAATCAGCTTTTAATAGGAACTTATGTTTTGCAGGTGGTTTAGCTTTAAATTGTACTTCTATAAGAAAAATTTTGTATTCCAATTTTAAAAGTAAATTTTTTATTCCCTCTAATCCTTCCGATAGAGGGCTAGCAGTTGGTTGTGCTTATTTAGGTTCAATGAAATTAAAAAAATTACCCAAACCTAATTCATCACCATATTTAGGTAAAAGTTTTTCTAACGGGCAAATTTTAAAAGAACTAAAAAATAATTGTATTAATTTTACAAAGCCAAAAAATATTTCTAAAACTACAGCCTCACTTTTGTCTAAAGGAAAAATTATTGGATGGTTTAACGGAAGATCTGAAATAGGTGCTAGAGCCTTAGGCAACAGGTCAATTTTAGCCGATCCAAGAAAAAAAAACATGAAAGATATTTTAAATAAAAAGATTAAATATAGGGAGGATTTTAGACCTTTCGCTCCGGCAGCTATCGAAGAACATGCTGAAGAATACTTTGAGACGAAGGGATTAAAAATTCCTTATATGAATTGTACCGTTGATACAAAATTAACAAAAAAAAACAAAATCCCATCAGTGGTGCACACCGATGGAACATCTAGATTGCAAACAGTATCTAAAAAATTCAATCCAGAATTTTATAAACTTTTAAAAGAATTTCATAAAATTACTGGTGTACCGATTTTAATTAATACAAGTTTTAATTTAAAAGGGCAGCCAATCGTAGATTCCCCAAGAGACGCTTTAATGACATTTTTTGGTTCAGGAATTGATTATCTGGTTTTAAATTCTTTCTTAGTATCAAAAAAATAAAATGAGATTTAATTATGATTTTAAATCAATAATTGAAAACTTGATTGAAAAATTATTAAATTTTTTTTTATTAAGTATTAAAAAAAAATCTAAGATAAATTTAAAGATTAAAAAATTTGAAAATGAATCAGACAGTATCAAGCTTAAGAAACTTAAAAATTTACAGCTTGAGTATAAGTCAAATCCAATCCCAACCTTAAAAATAGCGGAAATTCTATTTAAACAAAATGATTTAAATTGGATCAATATTTCAAAAAGGTATCTAGAAAAAATTAAAATTTGGAAAAAAAAATTTAAAAGTAAAAAAATTGATAATTATCAATTTGTTGGTGAAGAGTTTATAACTGGAGCATTTGGTAATTACTGGGACATTAAAAATCTAATTGACTTAAATGAAACTTACTTCGGGATAAAAAAAAAAATTTGTATTTTAAAGACCAGTTCATTAAAAATAACCAATAAGGTTTATTTCGAATATTTTAGACCGAGCGTAAAATTAATTACCTCCAAAAAAGAAAAAAAAATATTTAATAAAATGAATAATATTTTAAAGCTGCCTATGGGTTTTTTTTTACCTGTAAAATCTGAACCAATTTTTAGAGAATTTATTCCAAGTTTAATATTAAGCAGGTATCCAAATAAAAAAATCAAATATTTTAAGCTTAAGAAAAAGCATCTTGAAATTGGAGAAAAATTTTTGAAAAAAATGGGATTTAAAGGAAATGATTGGTTTGTAACTTTGCATATCAGAGAGGGCTTTAAAGAAAAAACTCAAGAAAATTTTAGAAATTCAAATCCTTTAAATTTTGTGAAAGCAGTAGAAGCTATTACAAATAAAGGTGGATTTGTTTTTAGAATGGGAGACAGTAAATCATCCAAAATGCCAAAAATGAAAAATTTTTTTGATTATGCACACAGTCAATACAAAACTGAATTGTTGGATATCTTTTTAGCAGCAAAATCAAAATTTTGTATAGGAACTCCATCGGGTTTTTATCCTGTAGCAAGTACTTTTGGAGTTCCTGTATTATTGACTAATTTGGCACAATTTACTACCTTTTTGAGTTTAAATAGACACGATATTGTAATCCCTAGACTTATTAAAAATGAGAAAGATTCAAAATACATTAAATTTAAAACAATATTTTCTGGACCATTTTTGTGGTTTGACTCTGATCAACAATTTAAAAAAAATGGTGTTATAAGCGTTGAAAATGATGAAAATGATATCTGTCGTGGTGTCGAGGAAATGATTAATAAGATTTTAAATAATGAAGAAAAAAATGTACTGCAAAAGAAAGTCGATAAAATTGTTCAAAATGAAGTAAGCAAGCTTCACAATATAAAAATTTCTCCTCTAGCAAGTATAAGTAAAAGTTTCTTACAACGTCATAAAAATTATTTAATATAAATTTGTTATGTATTCTTTAGGTTTAATGTCATCACTCACAACATTACAACATGATGGATCTGCAGTGTTAATGAAAGACTCGAAAGTTATCTTTGCCATTGAGGAAGAGCGACTAAGCAGAAATAAACATGCAATAAGTGAAATTCCAATAAATTCAATAAAAGCTGCTCTCAAATATAAGAATTTACAAATGAAAGATATTAAATCGGTACATGTTTCATCTACTAGTAAAGATTTAAAAAAGAGAGTAGAGTCATACTTGATTCATCATTTTGGCTATTCACCTGATGTGATTTTGGAAAATCATCATCTATGCCATATGGCATCAAGTTTTTTTCATTCGGGTTTCAAAGAGTCAATGATTGTTTCTATTGACGGTGTCGGAGATAAAGTTTCAACAGCTCTAGGTTTTGGAAGGGCGAATAAAATTAAGATTTTAGAAACTAAAGGTTTAGTTCAATCGCTGGGTATTTTTTATCAAACCATGACCCAATTATTGGGTTTTAACAGTGTTGGAGACGAATACAAACTTATGGGGATCTCAGCATACGGAAAAAAAAGGATTGATTTAGATAAAATAATCAAATTAGAAAGTGTCGATTTTAAAATAAATAAATCATTTTATAGGAAAAGTCTAACTTATCATAATTTTTCAGAACCTAGGTATGATCATTTATTTATAAATAATAAAAAAAATTTGAAAAGAAGATATTCAAGTGAAAAATTTGATAATATCCATAAAAATTTAGCGTACTCTATTCAAGCGTATTATGAAGATGCAATTATAAGTCTAGTAAAAAAATTATTTCTCAAAACTGGAATTTCAAACTTATGTTTAGCTGGTGGTTGCGCGCTTAATTCTGTTGCTAATATGAAATTATCAAATCTACATTATATTGATAATATTTTTATCCAACCCGCCGCTTCAGATCAGGGCACTGCTTTAGGAGCTGTAACACTAGGCGCTGTAAGAAAATACAAAAAAATATATCCCATTAAAAGTTATTATTTAGGACAAAATTTTAGCGATAATGAAATATTAGAAGAATTAAAACTTTTTAATGTAAAATTTAGAAAAATAAATAATAGAAATTCTTTGGTAGCTAAATCTTTATCAAAAGGGAAAGTAGTTGGTTTATTTCAAGGAAGATCCGAATTTGGTCCAAGAGCTTTAGGAAATAGATCTATTTTGGCAAATCCAAATATTAAAAATATTAAAGGTATTTTAAATAGAAAAATTAAATTCCGTGAAGATTTTAGACCATTCGCACCTACGGTAATGCAAGAATTTGCAAATGATATTTTTGAAATTAAAAACCCCTCCCCTTACATGACTTTAACAACTAAAGTAAAAAAAAAGTGGAGAAATAAAATTGCAGGAGTTGTTCATATTGATGGCACCTCAAGAGTTCAAACTTTGAATAAAGCGCAGAACAAAGATTATTACGAGGTTATAAATAAATTTTATTCAATTACTAAAATTCCTTTAGTTTTAAACACAAGTTTTAATATTAAGGGTGAACCAATAGTAGAAAACCCAAAAGATGCGATAAGAACATTTTTTGGTTCAGGTATTGACGAACTTTATATTGGAAACTATTTAGTCATCAAAAAATAAATTTTATTTGAATGTTATTTAACTCTTTAATATTTTTAGCGTTTTTTTTACCAATAACTCTTTTATTTTATTTCGGTTTGCCACCAAAATTTAGAATAAAAGTGATTTGTATATCGTCTTTAATTTTTTACTTCTATTCTGGATTCGTACCTGGGATATCTTTATCTTTAACATTAGTTTTATGTTTTATTTGTTATAGATATAAAAGTTTTTTTTATATAGCTGGTATAGTCTTCCCTTTATCTATTTTAATATTCTATAAATATTATGATTTTCTCTTTACAGAATTAATTAACTATTTTGAGATAAGTTCTTTTAAAAAATCTAACATGCCTATTTTTCTTCAGATTATTTTACCAGCTGGTATTAGTTTTTACACTTTTCAAATTATCTCATTTATTATTGATAATAAGAGGAAAAAGGAGAAAATTTCATTTGAAAATTTTTGTGCTTATATAACTTTCTTCCCTCAACTAATTGCTGGCCCAATAGTACGTTGGCACCAAATTGGATACCAACTTCAAAACGTAAAAGAAAATAAATCAATTATTAACTTATTTGATTTTTTAAAATTTTTTGTCTCTGGTTTATTTATGAAAGTTTTCTTAGCAGACACTTGTCAAAAATTTACTTACTTTTATGTTGAAAGCTTCAAAATTGGTATTTCAAGCTTGAAACAAATAAATTTTTTAGATTACTTTCTTTATAACTTTTATTTATCATTTCAAATTTATTTTGATTTCTTTGCTTATTCTCTAATGGCAATCGGTTTAGGAAAATTATTTGGAATTTCTTTACCAAAAAATTTTGATGAACCTTACAGATCTAAAAATATTAAAGAATTTTGGAGGAGATGGCACATTACATTGAGTAACTGGATTAAAGATTATTTATATATCCCACTTAATGGATCAAAAAAATATGTGAGAAACATTTTAGCTGTTTTTGCAATTTGTGGATTATGGCATGGGGCAAGTCTAAATTTTATTCTATGGGGCCTATACCATGGATCCTTAGTTGTCCTTTATAAATTTTTTCAAAAAGAGTGGAATTTACTTAATCAAAATTTACAAATATTGTTTACATTTATCATTGTGTCTTTAGCTTGGCCCTTATTTGATTTACAATTGAATGAATTAAATTATATTCTTAGCAATCTAAATTTTGAGTTTAATAATTTTTTATTTAATGAATTTCATTATATTAAAAAAATAATATTTTTTAGTTATATTTTTATTTTATTTTATTTTACTTTTATGCAAAATTTTACTTTTAGTATCTACCAAGGAGTTAAAGCAAATAAATTAAATGTTTTGATACTAGCTTCTTGTACGTTACTAAGCATAATTTTTATAAATTGGTCAAAAACATTTATATATTTTAGATTTTGATGATTAAAGAAATAAAACTTTTTAAATATTTTTTTAAAATATTTACTCTTTTGTTATTAAGTTTATTCTTAACAGTAATTATTTTAAGATCACTATATTCAAATTTTAATTACTTCGATTTTCAAAAGATTAAAGATAAATACTTAATTAGCACTAAAGCTTTAAGCAGATCATCTGTTCAAGACATAAAAATGGCATATATCGAAGGAAGAAATAAATTTGAAATAGGTATTTTTGGAAACCATGTAATACAATACCACTCCAAAGATGTTTTTGATGAAAAAAAAGATTTTTTTAATTTTTGGTATGCAAATGTAAGTTTAACAGAAGTACATCACTTTTTAATATACTTAGATAAAATAAATAAATTACCAAGCGAAATTTTAGTGGGAGTCACAGCTGCAAATAATGATAATGGTGGTAGCATAATCAGATATCAAGGTGAATTACCCTTAAAATATATTAGTTGGAATAAAATATATAAGGATTTATTTCAAAATCGGACTGAATTTTTATCCTTTATTTATCAATATTTTTCTTTTTCTACCCTTTTTAAAAATATTGATTATATGAATTTATATCAAATTTTAAATCAAACTTTTTCTAACAAAACGATTCATAATTCTAATATTAAAGATAGACTCATTTCTTACGAATATTGTAAAAAAAATCAAAGAATACTATTAAGAGATTGTGCATTAGCTTTAAAGTATGATGGATCATTAGCTTCAGAATTCACTTATAACAAGAGATTGGTAAAAAATGGAGATACATTAAAGAGAGAAATTGAACTAAAACCTAGTGACAGGTATGTTTTAGCTTATCAAATAAATGAAATTAATAAATTTGTAAAAAGCAAAGGAAGAAAAATAACTTTCTACATTCCACCTGTATATGAGGACAATCGTAAAACCTTGGCTCGAGAGATTTTTGAATTAAGCTTAAGTGAATTAGATTTAACGTCTGTTGATTTAGTCGATCACAGATTTTTAAGAAATAGAAAAGATTTTTTTGTACATTTCGATCACAGCAATGAAAAATATTTTAAATTTTTGATGAGTGAGATAAATAAATAATAAATAACTAAAACTTATTTTATGAAAGTACCATTTTTAGATCTTAAAGTAACTGACTCTAATCATAAAAAATCTTTATTAAGGAATTTAAAAGACATTTTAGAACATGGCAGAGTAATCGAGGGGCCTGAATTGTTTGAATTTGAAAAAAAAATGGCAAATTATTTAAAGACCAAACATGTCGTCGGTTTATCTTCTGGTAGTAGTGCAATTTATTTAGCCTTAAAAGCTTTGAATGTTAAAAAGGGAGATGAGGTAATCACCACTCCTTTTACTTGGATAATAACTGTAAATGCCATATTAGAGGTTGGGGCAAAACCGATTTTTGTTGATATTAAAGATGATTTCAATATTGATCCAGAAAAAATTGCTTCAAAAATTACAAAAAAAACAAAAGCAATAGTTCCAATGCACGTTGGTGGACATATGTG
>MDTE01139140.1_pt1 | contig 10868 bp, 9 predicted proteins | sample 811231 | NCBI WGS metagenome assembly MDTE01 (sample SAMN05326651, study PRJNA326480) | marine metagenome | isolation source: seawater | place: Indian Ocean: Red Sea | collected 2010 | reverse complement strand
CTCGCCGCGACAAAGACCACGTTTACCGATCCCAACGCCCACATGGTGTTTGTTGAGATCATCTCGAAAGAGCCCCTGGGTCCGCTGGTACGCCAGGGCGATGACCAGTGGGCCGACATCGCGCGTTGGACGCTCAACGTGCTGATCAACGCAGAGGAATACGGCGTGACGGCCGCCAGCGTCGATGAAATGGCCAAGGGTACCAACAACCCCGAGATCAATCGCATGCTCGGCTCTGAGGGCTCCCTCGGTGAGATGCTTGGTCTGCGTAAGACGTGGGCAATTGATGTACTTAAAGCCGGAGGTAACTACGCCGAGATCTTTGATCGCTATCTCGGCAGCGGTACCCCGCTCGGTCTGGAGCGTGGCCTAAACGCTTTGTACAAGGACGGCGGTATCCTTTACGCGCCGCCGATGCGCTAACGCATCCTACGGGGAGTCCGCTAGCTTGAGCGGACTCCCCGTTCTTTCCTAGGCCCCGCGGGTAAAGCGGCACCGGCGCGCAACATGGCCAAGATTGAAGCTGCGCATCGCGGCAGCCCTAGTTTTCAGCGGTTGTGGACCGATGAGCGATCGCGTGGGTTGATCTTTCAGATCTTCGTCATCATCGGGCTGGCGCTGTTTATCGCTTTTATAGTTTCTAATACGATCGCTAATCTGCAGCGCGCCGGTCTGGCCTCTGGATTCGGCTTTCTTTTTGATCCTGCTTTCTTCGACATCAATCAGCGGCTGATTGAGTACACCTCGCAGTCGACTTTCGGCCGTGCGCTGATCGTTGGGCTGCTCAACACCATCCTGGTCTCAGCAATGGGGATCGTAGCCGCGACTATAATCGGCTTCGTCGCCGGTGTGCTGCGGTTGTCGCCTAACTTCCTGCTCAGCCGGTTGGTAGGCGCCTATGTCGAAATCACCCGCAACGTGCCGCTGCTTTTGCAGATCATCTTCTGGTGGGTGGTGTTGAGCGGACTGCCTAAGGTGCGCGACAGCCTAACTATTGGCGAGGCGGTTTTTCTTAATAATCGTGGTGTTCGTCTGCCGGCACCACTCCTTGAGGCCGGCTTCGAGTGGGTTGCCGCCGCTTTTCTGATCGGCATTGTTGCGACCCTCTTCATGTCGCGCTGGGCTAAGCGGCGACAGAACGTCTCCGGCGAACGTTTTCCCGTGGGTTGGGTCGGTCTTGGCCTGATGGTCAGCCTGCCTATCTTGGTCTATTGGGTCGCCGGGTCGCCGGTCGCATGGGATGTCCCAAAGCCAACCCGGTTTAATTTTCGCGGCGGCTTCAACGTCACGCCTGAGCTGGTGGCGCTGTGGTTTGCTCTATCAAGCTATACTGGCGCGTTTATCTCCGAGATTGTGCGCTCCGGTATACTATCGGTAAGCAAGGGTCAGACCGAAGCAGCTGGCGCGCTGGGTTTGCAGCCCAGACAAACCATGCGTCTGATCATCATCCCGCAGGCACTGCGGGTGATTATTCCGCCGCTCACGAGCCAGTACCTCAACCTGACAAAGAACTCGTCGCTAGCGATAGCCATTGGATACCAGGACTTGGTGTCGATCGGCGGCACTATTCTCAACCAGTCTGGACAAGCGCTTGAGGTTGTTGGCATCTGGATGATGGTCTACCTCAGCCTGAGCCTGCTCACGTCGGCGTTTATGAACTGGTATAACAAACGAATCGCATTGGTTGAACGATGACGGTTCGACCCTTCCATCGCAGCCAGGCCGATATGCTGCCCGAACGCGCGGCGCCGGTGGCTACTGTCGGTATTGTAGGCTGGTTGCGGGCTAACTTGTTCTCTAGTTGGATGAACACTGCGTTTACGGTCATTGCCCTGTATCTGCTGTGGCTGATGATCCCCGCGCTCATCGACTGGGTGTTCATAAGTTCGGACATCAGCGGCGACGACCGCTTTGCCTGCACGAGTACCGGCGCTTGCTGGGCTTGGCTCGACCAGCGCATCGATCAGTTCCTTTACGGCTTCTATACGCCGGACCAAACCTGGCGAGTCAACATTGCTGTCGTGCTTCTGATTCCGGCACTTGCCCCGCTCCTGTTCGAGGGTATTCCGTTTGCGCGGTATCTGCGCTGGTTCTCTCTCGTCTATCCCGTAATCGCGGCGATCCTACTGGTCGGCGGCCTCGGCTTGGAGAATGTGCCGACCCACAAGTTCGGCGGTTTCATGCTCAACCTCACTGTTGGGCTCGCCGGCATTGTCCTTTCGCTGCCGATTGGCATCGTGCTGGCGCTAGGGCGCCGCTCGCGCCTGCCGATAATTCGCGTTCTGTGCATCGGCTTCATAGAAGTCGTTCGCGGTGTGCCGCTGATTACGTTGCTGTTTGTTTCCAACATCATTCTGCCGATCTTCCTGCCACCGGATGTGACGGTCGATGCGCTCATTCGCGTCATCATCATGGTCTCGGCATTTGCCTCAGCTTACATGGCCGAGGTGATCCGAGGCGGCCTGCAGGCGATTCCGCTCGGCCAGTATGAGGCAGCGCAGGCGATGGGACTACGCTACTGGCAGATGATGGGGCTAATCATCCTCCCGCAGGCGCTGAAGATATCGATCCCTGGAATCGTCAACACCTTCATTGGCCTGTTCAAGGATACGACGCTGGTTATCATCATCGGCTTGTTCGACATTCTAGGCATTGGCAACGCGATGGTTTCGAATCCTGACTGGCTGGGGCTAGCAACTGAAGCCTACGTGTTTATAGCTCTGTTCTTCTTCATTACTTGCTTCTCCATGTCGCGCTACTCAATCTACTTGGAGAGGCGCCTCGATACTGATCAACGGCGCTAGCCAAGAGGTACCGGTCATGTCCGACGCCAGCACCGCACACGCACAGAGCCCTGAGCCTGTCATTCAGATCACCGGACTCAATAAGTGGTTCGGTTCCTTTCACGTACTGCGCGATATTGACCTAATGATCGAGCGTAAGGAGAAGATCGTTGTCTGCGGGCCATCGGGTTCGGGAAAGTCGACCCTGATTCGTTGCATTAACCGTCTGGAAGACCACCAGGAAGGCAGCATCATCGTCGACGGCACTGAGCTTACCCACAATCTCAAGAACATCGATACAATCCGCCGTGAAGTTGGCATGGTGTTCCAGCAGTTCAATCTATTCCCGCATCTCACTGTTCTGGAGAATCTTTGCATCGCGCCGATTTGGGTGCGCCAAACGCCGCGCGAGCAGGCCGAAGCGCTAGCACACCAATATCTCGAACGGGTCCAGATTCCCGAGCAGGCCGACAAGTATCCGGGCCAGCTCTCGGGCGGTCAGCAGCAGCGCGTGGCGATTGCGCGCAGCCTGTGTATGGAGCCCAACATCATGTTGTTCGATGAACCAACCTCGGCGCTCGATCCAGAAATGATCAAAGAGGTGCTCGATGTGATGGTTGATCTTGCGGAGTCCGGCATGACCATGCTTGTCGTCACCCACGAGATGGGATTTGCATCGCAGGTTGCTGATCGCGTGATCTTCATGGACCAAGGTCAGATCGTCGAGCAGAACACACCAGACGCGTTCTTCAACAACCCGCAGTCGGACCGCACCAAGCTGTTCCTAAGCCAGATTCTTGAGAAGTAGCGCTGGTCGTGCGACCGATGTCGTATGTGACCGCCGGATCTTGCCGGAAGCACACCCGTCGCCTTCTTGATACCGTACCAGAGGTTCTGACGGTGCCAGCGCTGGATAATTGGCATTCAGTTCGGTCGACGGGTGCAGCTATACGAGTAGTTAGCAGTGGAGGTGTCGGTTATTGGCCTTCCGGGTTGAGAGACCGATGATCAGAGTGGTACCGCCGCCGTCGCCTCGATCTCGACAAGCATTTTGGGATGCGCGTTAAAGGCCTGGATCAGGGTCCGCGCCGGGGGGTTTTCTTTACCAAAGATACGGTATGTGATCTCGTTTAGTGTGTTCTGGCCTTCGGCTACATCATTGAGAAAGATAAGCAGGCGGGTAACATGGTGCCAGTCGGCCCCGGCCGCATCCAGGAGCACTTTGATGTGTTCGAAGGTCTTGTCAATCTGTTCTTGATAGCCACCCTCATACCATTTGGCTTCCTCGACGGGATCATGTGGATGCTTGTGGTAGGACGGCACCGGACCGCAGCCGGAGAGAAAAATGATGCGGCAATTCTCCGCAATAAAGCCGCCGGAATAAGGACCCTGCGTGTGTTCCGTCATCGGTTCGTGGTGTAGCACTGATACGCCCATGATTAACCTCTCTGTTTGCCGGGTTTGGCAGCCGGACGATAGCCAGCCATTCCTCTGCGCACAAGCTGGGCAAACCCTACGCTTCTGCATGCGCGTGCCCCTTTCAACAGCCCGGAGGTCCGTAGTTGGTGCGCAGCTAGGAGCCGTTAGCTGCGACGGTCAATGTTGTCGATGAGTCGGCACGATGATTCCGTGAACCCGCAGGCCACTGGCATAGGTGCGCCCTTAGCTAGGGTCGAGGACGACCGTTTTCTTCGCGGTGCCGGCCGCTTTGTTGATGATGTTGCCATCGCCGGCGCCCTTTATTGCCATCTGATCCGGTCGCCGCACGCACACGCTAGAATCAGCGAGGTTGATGCCAGTGCAGCAATTTCGGGCCCGGGCGTGATTGCGGTGTTGACCGGTGCTGATATGGAGGCGGATCGCGTAGGACCAATGCGCTGCATGTGGCGAGTAGCTAGCGTTGACGGAAAACCAGCCACGGAACCCGCTCGCTGGGCGCTGGCCCGGGGGACCGTACGCTATGTCGGCGAACCCGTAGCTGTGGTTATCGCTGAAACAGCGGTTGCTGCTGTCGATGGCGCTGAACGTGTCCGCATTCGCTACCAGGAGCTAAAGGCCGTTACGGTCCCCAATATCGCGCTAGCCGAGGGTGCGGTGCAGCTCCATGATGATGCTCCCGGCAATGTCTGTTTTCGCTTCGCTCGGGGCGTGGCTGACCCGGTGTTTGCAGCGCTTGCTGCGTCGCCGTACCGCATCATTCTAGACCTGACCAATAATCGCCTGACCGGCGCTGCCCTCGAACCCCGCTCCTTATTGGCGGTGCCGGACCCTGTCGCCGACTCTATCACTCTCTACGCCGGGACCCAGGTGCCACACCACGTAAGGAAATTCGTCGCCGAGCAGCTGCGGATGCCGGAAATCCGTCTTCGGGTAGTTGCACCTGATGTTGGTGGCGGCTTTGGTTACAAAGGCAAGCACTATCCGGAGGAAACGATAGTGACCTGGGCGGCGAGGCGCTTGCGGCGGCCGCTACGCTGGACTAGTAGCCGCTGCGAGGGCTTTGTTTCCGACACTCAAGCACGCGATCACCTGACCCGGGCTGAGTTGGGATTAGATGCTAATGGCAGGTTCTTGGCGTTGGCGGTCGATACTAAGGCAAATATAGGCGCCTATGTATCGACCTTCGGCGCAGCGATACCCAGCGCCATATACAGTGGCCTGCTCGCTGGCATGTATCGCACGCCTCTGATCCACGTCGTTGTTACTGGAGCATTTACTAACACTGTGCCGACGGATGCTTATCGCGGCGCTGGGCGACCAGAAGCCGCCTATGTACTTGAGCGCCTAGCTGATGCGGCAGCGCGAGAGCTTGGCCTCACTCGCGAGCAGGTTCGACGCTGTAATCTGATCCCGGCCGATGCGATGCCCTATACGACGCCGATCGGTTCAACTTATGATTGTGGCGACTTCCCCAACATCTTCGAACGCGCGCTGAAGCTGGCGCCGACTTCGGGGGCACCCTCGGCCCCGGGGCAGCTGCAGGGGCGCGGGCTCGCCCTGTATATCGAATCGTCCGGAGTTGCGCCGTCGCGCTTAGCCGGCGCTGGCGGTGGCCGTACCGGTTTTTTTGAAGCCGCTGAGGTCCGCGTCGATGGGCAGGGCGGAATCACAGCTCTACTTGGCACCCACAACCACGGTCAGGGCCACGCAACCACCTTTGCGCAGATCCTTTCAGAAAAGCTAGGGATACCGACGAATCAGGTGGTCGTCATTGAAGGCGATACTGGCGTGGTGCCACTCGGTACCGGTACTTTCGGCTCGCGCTCGATCGCTGTCGGGGGCTCTGCCCTTGCGCAAGCCGCGGATAAGGTCGTTGCCAAGGGTGCTAAGCTGGCCGCCCATCTGCTGGAGGCCAACGAGCAGGATATTGAGTTTGAGGATGGCTCTTATCGTGTCTGCGGTACTGACCGGGCGCTTTCCTTCGTCGAGATAGCAGCAGCCGCCAACACCGCGCATGACTATCCCGCTGGTTTCGAGCCTGGGCTCAACGAAACCGCCGTCTACGATCCGCCCAGCTTCACCTACTCTAATGGCTGCCACGTCTGCGACGTTGAGATAGACCCCGAGACCGGCGAGGTAACGGTTGTGGGCTACTGGGCGGTAGACGATGTAGGGACGGTGATCAACCCGGTGATAGTTGCCGGCCAAGTTCACGGTGGGCTGGCCCAGGGGATCGGGCAGGCGCTGGTAGAAGAATGCATCTACGACTCCGATACTGGCCAGCCGCTCTCCGCCTCATTTATGGATTATGCAATCCCGCGCGCGGATGACCTGCCATTCTTTGTGAGCGAAATCGATGAAAGCCAGCCCTGTACGTTTAATCCTCTCGGGGCTAAGGGCTGTGGCGAAACCGGTGCGATTGCCGCGCCGGCTGCGGTGACCGCCGCAGTACTCGACGCCCTGGCGGCGCTGGGGGTCACCGATATCTCAATGCGGATCGCACCGGAACGTGTGTGGGCGGCGATACGGGACGCATAAAATATAGCTACCTAATAAAGGTTGCTCTTAAGGGCGTTTTGATAGTTTGTTTCGACTTCTTCGGAGTCAATGCCGGCGACTTGGTCCGCAACCATCCGGCCCATTGTTGGCATAATATTGCGCTCAACCCGAGAGGCCGTATCCCATAGCTTAGATCGGATCAATGCCTTGCCGCAGTGCAGATAGACCTCCTCGATCTCTACAAGTACGCCTGATTTCGGGACTTTTCCGTTGACTGCCAGCCGCTTGAGAAGATCTAGATCTACAGTAACCCTGGCGGTGCCACTGACCCGTAGCGTTTCGTTAAAGCCCGGAATGAAAAAGACCAAGCCGACCGCCGGGTGATTGATAATGTTCCGTAGCGTTTCGAGTTTATTGTTGCCGGCGCGGTCGGGGATCAGCAGGGTGGTGTCGTCTACCACCTGAACGAAGCCCGGCGCGTCGCCCTTGGGCGAGGCGTCGCCATGGGTAGCTAAAACCAGGAACGGGCTCAAGGAAATAAAGCGACGGGCATGCTGGTCGAGTTTTGTAAGCTTGAGTTTGAGGATCAGGTCCTTGGGCTGGTCATATCTAGCTCGCAGCTGCTCTTCGGAATCGACGAAATCCGTGGTCATGTCAGTACTCTGTTTCCAATGGCTGATTAGCAGGTAACGTTGGTCCTCTAGTTGGTGGCCTGGTAAGCCCTCTAAGAAGGTGGTGGCGAGAGCGATGGTAAGCAGGCCTCGTAGGCGAGGCCGATGGCAAGGATATCTGTATCGCGACCGGCCGCACCGTCGAGCTGGATACCAACTGGCAGTCCCCCTTTAGTAAAGCCAATGGGTAGGCTCAGGCTGGGAAGGCCAGCGACGCTAGCGGGGCCGGCATTTCGAATGTATGCCGGAAAAGTCGGCACTTTTTCGCCGTTGAGATCGACGGTCTCGTCCTGCCCGATCGGCCGCGCTGGCAACGGCGTCGTCGGGAGCACAAACGCCGCAATATCATGTTTTTTGAAATAGCTGGCGATCGTCGCCTGTAGAGCCGGACGTTTGTTGTCGACTGCATCGCGATAAATTTCCTCGGGCACCGCGTTGTCGCCAAAGAGGGTCATTAGTAGCCCATTTACGTCGGGGCTGGCCGTCGCCTCGCACACCTCGCGCAGGGAGAACCCTGTACCACTGGCATTGAGATAGGCGGTTAGTGTGGTCACGGTTTCGAAGAGCGCAATTGGGAATCCCGCAGCCTGATCGAGTTCGGTGATATCGGATGCATCAAACTCGACCAGCTCTACCCCGAGGTCCCGCAGTCTCCCAAGTTCCGTTTCGATAACCTTCTCTAGCGCTGCGTCCAGGTTCTCGTAGTAGGGTGCTCGAGCGACGCCAAGTCGCAATCCGGCTAGCGTAGCGGGCGCGAGCTCGGTGGGACCGCTAGTAATCGCACCGTCTATCAGCACTGCATCCGCCACCGAGCGCACCATGGGCCCGGCCGTGTCACGGGTGTTGGAGATTGGCACGATGCCGTCCTGCGAATAACGCCGGATCGAAGGACGGAAGCCCACAATGCCGCACAACGCCGCTGGGATTCGGACTGACCCGCCGGTGTCGGTGCCGAGACCTCCCGGTGCCAGCCGTGCCGCCACTGCGACCCCGGTGCCGCCGCTACTACCGCCGGGGATCATCTCAGTGTTGTAGGGGTTGCGAGCAGGGCCGAAGGCGCTGTTATTATTGGTGATGCCATAGGCGAGCTCGTGCATGTTGGTTTTACCTAGCACCAGGGCACCAGCGTTGAATAGAGCCTGGGCAACGGGTGCATTGTGCGCCGGGCGGTAGCCCCTCAGTTTCGGCGTTCCACCAGTTGTAACTAGGCCGGCGGTATCGATGTTATCCTTGAACGCGAGCGGGACGCCGTGGAGGACGCCGAGCTTGCCGCCCGCTGCACGCCGGGTGTCGGCGTCGCGCGCGGCGGCGAGGGCCTGATCGGCGTCCAGCGTAATGAAGGCGTTAAGGTGGGTGTATGCGGCGGCTCGGTCGAGCAGGGCCTGGGTGTAGGACTCTGCGGTAAGATCACCGGCCCGCAATACTTGCGCCGCGGCGCCGACCGTCAACTCGGTGATATCCACGCCATACCTTTCCGTATGTCCGCCCGTACCGCCCAGACGCTCGGCGTCTCCGGTTCATAAAACATATAATACCCAACGTGGGCGCTCGACCCTACCCCCTGCGCGGATTTGCATCCTTTCAAAACGACGGCCTGCGCCTTTTGTTAGCTACGAGGCAGATTACTTTCGCGACCGTAAGCTCGGTGCGTAGGGCATTGCCGTAGCGCGGAAAGTCCTCACTGTTAAGCGCCCCGCGCGCATAGTGGCCGGGCTTTTGTTCGCTTTTCACACCGGCTTGATTCAGAGCCTCGCGAATCGAACGCGGAGCTGCTGTGAACACTCGTCCTCGCCGGCGTGACGTCGCGATGGTGACGCCCACACTGTTCCCGCTGCCATCGAGTACCGGGCCGCCACTCATGCCGCTGAGGGCATCGAGATTCCTGGGATGGCGGCGCAATTCGGCCCAGGCTACTATGGGTTCGACGTGGCGGCGCATACCGACCGTGCGTAGGCGCGCATGTCCAAGGAGCTGCGAGTGCGCTTCGCCTGGCCGGCCGCGCGGGTAACCAAAGTGAAATCCCTCCTGGCCGTTGTCGAGTACTGTCGAAAGGGCTAGCGGCGGTGAACCACGCCGGGTGATAACTACGGCGACGTCTGCGGTTGGGTGCTCGGATACCCGAAGAACGGGCAGCCCTCGCTGCTGACCGGTTTGCAGCCAAATCTCGCGGCAGCCGCTGGTAACGTGGCGGGCGGTGAGCCAAATCCCGTCATCGTCAATAGAAAACGCAGTTCCGGTTGAGTTGCCGCGCTTGCGTTCGGCTTCGATAGTAATCATCGGATCGCTGTTCGACGGCGCAGCAAGCGTGCCCTTTGGCGATATTTGTACATCCGGCGGCGGCCGCCGCTTGCCAGGCTCGGAGAAGTCCCGCACCGCTACATAGATAACCGCGCTGATCAGCAGGATGAAGACGAGCCGGTCAAAGCCTCTCATGGTAGGGTGCTTCGGATAGGGTTGCGCCGCCGCGGCACTATCCCGAAAGAGCCGCAGCGTTTATCGCCGCGATCGAGATTTTTACTGTCGCTAGCAGAATGGCTGCCGCGACCTGGCCGTCTTCTATGCGTTTGGAAAGTCCGCTCAGCAGCAGGTCAATCGCAAAATAGATAATCAGTTGGATGACTAGCGCTACCACGCCCCAGATCAGGATATCGAACAGCGTAACGCTATTGGCAAGGCTCACCGCCAAGGGAAGCGCGAGGCCCAGGGCCATCCCGCCGAGCGAGATAGCCGCAGCCACGTTGCCCTCACGAATTAAGCGCATCTCATGGTGCGGTGTGATTGCGTGGTAGACAATGGCGCCGACGAACAGAAGCACGGCCGTGAGAGCGAAATGGGTGATGAAGACCGGGAAGCCGGCAAGAAAACTGTTAAGGACGGGTTCCATTAATAGGCTCCCTACGTTGTTGGCGGCGGATGTTGTCTGAATTGTGGGTCAAACGCATATCCGGCCAGGGCTGTTGAACTGCGATTAATCTTTCCAGTCAAGGGCGACTAATGGAGCACACATCGTGACCGGGTGCATCGGAGATGACGCCACTCTTCCCGAAGTGATGGAGTACAATAACGGGTATGGTCAATGACGTGCTATGGACGGCTGAGGAAACGGGAGATAATGAAGGTAATAACGACAATCCGCCGTATACTTCCCCAGGTTCGATTCGGACTTTCATTTTTCCGCTGACGGTTTGACGTTGGCTTCACCCGCCCTCGTGCGCCATTCAATCTAATGGTTCATATGCTGGCTCATGAAAGCTGGCTGGGGGAACAGGATTCGAACCTGTACTGCTCGGGTCAGAGCCGAGAGTTCTACCGTTAAACTATCCCCCAATGCGTAGTGCCATACCGTGCGACAAGCGCGGTGCGTTACATCGATCGCATCATCTAAGCACACCTTCGGTGCTGTCAACATCCAGCCTGCAGGTATGCTTTACCGCCCTGCTGCTGGTGAGGCTGTTCCCTTTGATATAGGATGAGG
>MDTE01123106.1_pt1 | contig 10868 bp, 10 predicted proteins | sample 811231 | NCBI WGS metagenome assembly MDTE01 (sample SAMN05326651, study PRJNA326480) | marine metagenome | isolation source: seawater | place: Indian Ocean: Red Sea | collected 2010 | reverse complement strand
TGCAATTAAACTGAAGAATTTCAATTTATTAAATAAAATACCTGAAAATTTTGACATTTTTTCTAAGAATTCTTCGGATTCAAAATATAGTTTAAGTAAATTCCATTCTTTAGAGAAATTATCATCTTCCCCATCAGCAGGTACAACGGAGTTATTGTTTTTACCCCAAAATTTGATTAATTGTGATTTTGAATAGGTATCACCCTTTTCAAAAGTATCTAATGAAGGATATGAGGCATATAATTTGTCATAAAAATCCTGATAAAATACATTTTCAACGAATCCATATTTGAATGGAGTATTTGTTTGGAATGTTTCAGCCTGTGCAAATACATTGTCCCAATTAATGATATTTGAAAATTCAGTCATTGTTGTAGATTTTGGTTTGCGGTAGTATTTATTTTATAGAGCACACCTTGTAAAAGGAATTTATACCATTTTTTAATTAATGGTAAGAGAATTTTATACTTCAAACTAAGTTTTAGATCAATATCAATTTTAACTAAAGTTCCATGTTCATTGGATTCAAAAGTTGCATTGACTAATGAATTTTCAGCAGGTCCTTTGATAACTTTGGTAAAGATCGTATTAGAATCTATTTTATGTTCACAGTGTATCTCAATTTGTTTTGTTAAAACAGAAGAAAATTGTAGAGTTTCCTTTGTAATAATTTTTCCATCAGTTTGATCAGTGATTTCAATTTTTTTTAGTTGTCCGGGAAGATATTGAGTAAAATTTTCAAAGTCACTAGCAGTTTTTAGTAGTTCATCTTGTGGTGCATCAAGTTGAATTTCAAAAAATAGATTTGACATATAAAAAAAATTAAAAATTCAATATAATAATATATCGTAGATTTTATTAGGATAATTTTTTCAGAAATTCATCTGTAAGACGATTAAAGTCAGAATCATGTTTTTCAAGAAATTCTTCCATTTTTTTTTCTGAAATTGATACATTTTGTGAGCTACCACCAAAATAGAAATGATCTAATTCTTCAGTCAAGTAACCCATATAATCAAATTCAAAAGAATTTTTTTCAAGAAATCTCATATATCTATCAAGATAACTACTATCAACTTTATGATTTAGTGCAGTTTTGATAAGGTCGGGTAATTTCTCAAGCTCACCAATTTTAAAAACAGAAGGTAAAATTGAGTAACCAATGTCAGTGAATACTATGGATGACTTATTGTAAAAACATGCTTCAAATCCAGATGAACCAGAAACAGTGAATACTAATAATGAATTTTTTATTAATTCAACGTTATTGACCGATGGATGAATTAGGTGTACATTTGGTATTTCCATTATTTTTTTATATTCAGATATCGGACGCCAATGTCGTACAGATTGACCAGGAGCTTCTTTTACAAATAATTTATAATCAATTGGGAGAGATTTTGCTATATTCTTTATAATCTCTAGTTGATCAGTGAAAAAAGGTGCGGAGATTAGAATATTTCTTTCTTCTTCTACAGCTAATGGAAAATAAACAAATTTTTCTTTAAAATTAATATCTTTTTCAGCATTTTTATCTATGAAGGATTTTCGAGATTTTCTTTTAAAACTATGTGTAATTTCACTACATAGAACTTTAAGACTATTTCTTCCAAAATAAGTATAATGAGTTTTTGATTCAGTACTATTTGATTTTGCATAATCAAGCATTGCAGAAAATTTTCCATGTTTTGATGTACCGCTTTTGTTGATCATATTTTTTGCTTGGTTAGACAAATTTAATGATTTGAGAATATTTTGTAATTCTTCGATAGATCGAGGTTCTTCATTAATATCTTCAAGTGAGACTAAGGAATCAAAATGACGAAGTTTTTCAGAAATCATACATCTATAACCAATGTTTGGTTGATTGAGTACAAGAGGTCTAATATTTCGTTTGATACACATTTGATAAAATATTTCATCTTTATGCATGAAAGTTTCTTTCATTATTAGGAAATCAGGTTTTGTTTCATCAAGGATATTTTCAAAGAATCTACACTCCTGTTCCATAATTGAAAGTATTTCATCACGTGTAAATTTATAGAATTTGTTAAATCTAAAAAATAATCTATCATTCAGTGCTAGTTTCCACAAATTCATATCATATTTCTGTTCAAATTTGGAGATGTATTCTAGATCAGCCTCAGATTTATCTAAGTCAACATAATCATGTAAAAACCAAGTTTTTTTAAAATTTACAAAATTTTGTTGTTCAAAAAATTGACGAGGTTTTTGTGGAATATCAATAATTGCAAAATTTTCACAGTCTAATTTTTTTTGTATTTTAGATGCCAAACAGAAGTGAAGTAAAGTTGTATCCAACCAATAAAAAATTTTTTTTGTCATTTTATTTATTATTTAATTTACACTTGAATTTTGCAGGAACCCCAACCCATAATTCATTTGAAGGAATATCTTGGTTAACAAATGAGTAGGCACCAATTATTGAGTTTTCATTTATTATAACATTAGGCATAATAGTACTATGCGTGCCAATTTTACAATTTTCTTTTAGAATAACGGGACCGGATTTATTATCAATAGTTGAATGGGAATAAATTGAACAATGAGAACCAATTTGTACGTGATTATTAATTTCAACACCAAATCGTGCATTAATGTAAGAAAAGGTTCCAATATCAAAATTTTCACCTAGTTTAAGATTCTCAGGGTATTGAACAATGTAATTATATTTTGTTAATACAGAGTGATGAATTTCAGGTTTTTTCCAATTTGTATTATTAGTATTCATATCAATTCTCAAAAAATTTTTTTGCGCTTAAATGTTTACTATACTTAGTTTTTGAAATTATGTCAACAATTTTTTTTGAGGTATTGCCGTTTCCAAATATCGATGTTTTTTTAGGTTCAAAATCAGATAAGGCAGTTTTAATAGCATTTTGAATTGATATGCTAGAGGTTTTTGCATCTATTACATTATTACCCCTTTCACGGTTTTTTTGTCGATCTCCTATATTTACGACAGGGATCTGCAGATAACTAATTTCTATTAAACCACTACTTGAATTTCCAATTAAGACCCCAGAATTTTTAACTAATCCAAGAAAATCCAGACGAGGTAGTGAAGGAATCAATTTAAACCAAGAATATTTTTTTGAAAATTTTTCTAATGAATTAAAAATTTGTTTGTATGATGGATCTGTATTAGGAGATATTGCGATAGTATTTAGTTTTAATTTTTTTATTGCCAATAGCGTTTGAGTAAAATGTTTGTTTGTTAAAGTGGTCTGAGTAGTTACAGGATGTTGTAAAAGGACAATAGTATTTTTATTTATTTTAATATTATATTTTTTTTCAAGTTGTTTTTGATTTGGCAATGTATAATTTTTTAAATCATCAATAGATGTTGAACCAAACATGAAAACATTTTTTGGATTCTCACCTAATTGAATTATTCTATTTTTACTCTTTGTTGTTGCAGGAAAATGTAAATTAGATAATTTGGTTATTGCATGACGATTATATTCATCAATACCCTCTGAAATATCACCACCATGCACATGAATATTTGCAATATTTAGGTATGTACCAGCTATTGCAGAAGATAACATTTCAGATCTATCACCAAAAATAAGATTGTAATCTGGATTTATTTTTTTAAAGATTTTTGCTAAATTAATTATGCTCTTTCCTAACATAATTGCAGAGTTTTCTAGAGAATCATTTTGTATGTCCCATGTGAATTTTGAATAAATTTTGAATCCATCTTTTTCAATTTCATTAATTGTCATTCCATGTTTTTTCGAAAGATGTGTCCCAGTTACAATCAAATAGACATTAAACATTTTTCTTTTTTTGAGTTCAAATAAAATAGGACGTAATAGTCCATATTCAGCTCGGGTTCCAGTTACAATTGTAATTTTTATTTTTTTCATTTTATACAAAGTGAGAATTAATCTAAAACTATTACTGTTTTTTACTAATTAAATTTTTAAAAGACAGAAAAAATAATTAATTGTGGTTTTCCTTATTGCAGAAATAGGCGTTAATTGGGACGGTAATTTTGATTTATTAGAAAAAATGGCTCTTATCTCAAAACAGGTTGGTTTTGATGCAGTGAAACTACAGGCATTTAATGAACAAATGATTGAAAAAAATCCAATTCATAAAAGATTATTGAAATCAGCAGTTTCAATATCCAACATACAAAAAATTTCAGATATAATGAAAAAGATAGGAATTGAGTGGTTTTGTACTCCTATGTATGAAGAGGCAATAGGAATACTTGATCCATATGTTAACAGATTTAAAATCAGAGAATTAGATGCAAGAGATTTAGAGAACAAAGATTCGTTAAAAATTTTAGATTTGGCATTAGAAAAAAACAAACAAGTTATTGTTAGTTCTCAAATTTTACCAAAAAAATCAAAATATTATAAAAATAATAAGATAAAATGGTTATACTGTGTACCAAAATATCCATGTGAATTAGAAGAGTATGATTTTTCAAAAATAGAAGAGTTCAATGGATTATCAAATCATTGTTTGGATAGAGAGGCAATAATTAATGCAGTAAAACATAATGTTGAGATAATTGAATTACACGTTACTTTGAATAAAGATGAGGATTATATAGACAATAATGTAAGTTTTGATTTTAATGAATGTGACAATATAATAAAAGATATACGAAAATATACTAATTCAAATTAATGAATACAAACTCTTATTGGCATTAGATTTAATTTTTAATCATGAATGAAAACAAGATACAAGTTATCGAATTAGAACAACATGTAACCAAAGATGTCAAAGATAGGCATACGAATGGAATTTTAACAGTTTTGTGGAGAGACTGGGATGAGAAAATACCAGAGCCAAAGATGATTTACATATCATCAGTTAATCCTAATGAAAAAAAAGGTCCGCATATACATAAAAAAAGAAATAGTTTTTTTTTATGTATTAAAGGAAAATTGCTATTTGTAATCAAACAAAAAAATGGAACATATGAAGAAATTATTGTTTCAGAAGATAAACCAAAGTTAATCATAGTACCAAAAGAATATGCATCTGCTCACGTCAATTTATCAAAAACAACTTCCAAAGTATTAGTTTTAGCAGATGTTGCATGGAAGCCCAATGATAATGAAATGGAGAATTTAGAATTCGGAGATTATGATTGGACTAAATGGGATTAAGAGGTACTAAAATATGGAGAAGAGTGTATTTTTTCTTAATGATATTAATAATGAGTTAATTTTAGAGAGAGAAATTAATTCTGAATCAAAAATTTTCTGTTTTGATATAAAATCACATTACTATTTGGGAAAAAAATCAATTGAACATGAATTATCTGAGGATTATATTTCTGAACAGGAAAAAGAAAAAATATTCAAGCTTGCAGTAGAGTTATGGAAATGGTATGAAAAAAATGATGTTTTCAATAAGATAAATATTGAAAATATCAATTATTTTGGAATTTTAGATACATCTGAATTTCATCAATTGATAATTGATAAAATAAAATATTTTGTTATGATTAAAAGAATCATTGAAAAGGAGATAGGAATAAAAAAAATATTTGTAACAGAACAATTAGAAAAATTAGTACAACCTTTTTTGGGAAAAAATAACATAGAATTAATAGTTATAAAACAAAAATCCGCTAAACATAATACACCAATATATGAAAATTTTACAATTCCAGTAAAGTTAATGGGAATAAAAAAGAATGTAGTTTTCAGTAGGAAAAAATATTTTAAAATTAAAAATTTTGTTGAGAAAATTGGAGGAAAAATTTTTGGCTTAACACTAAAGAATTTTAAAAAAGAATGTATTTTATTTCTAGATATAAATCCAAATCAATATAAAGAATTATTTGAAAATTTAAAGAATAAGAGAAAAGATTTAGTTTTTTTTAACTCTAGACGTTCTGTTTTATCAGATTTAGAATCAATCAGAATGATGAGAAAAATTGGAGGAAAAATTATCACTCCAAATTTGATTTTAGATACAAATGAGAAAAAAATGATAAAAGATTTAGTTTTCAGTACAGAAAATGATATTAAAGAAATTTTCAAAAAAACTAAAATATTTGAAAAAATTTTTATGTTTGAAGGATATCAATTTTGGAGTTCAATAGAACAAGAATTATTAAAGATCTATTTAACAAGAATAGAAGAATATTTTAAGATAGTTTTTTTTGGGAAAAAAATAATTCATGAAATCAATGCATCATCAATTGTATTATTGAATGTCATTGGTGAAGGTGAAAAAATAATTCAAAAAATGAATCATGATGAGAAGAAAATTATTCTACTTGAACATGCATTTACAAATTATAACGAGAAGAATATTATTTATGATATTTTAAGGATTAATTATAACGGAAAAAATGCAGTTTGGGGAAAAGCGCAAAGTGATTATCTTACAAAACTAAAACATGTAGATGAAAAAGATATTTTAATTACAGGAAGTCCTAGACACGATAGTTTTCATACTAACACTAAGAATAAAATTAGTCAAAAATATTTATTAATTCTTCCACATACTTTGACTAGTTTTAATGCAATTTCAGGAATAAGAACTTTTGAAAAACAGATTACAATACTAAAACAGATTATAGAATCTATGAAAAATTATCCAGGAGTTGAACCTATCATAAAATTACATCCAGTACAGGATTTAAACAATAAATTCTTCAAAGCAAAAATTCAGGAATTATTCCCACAAGTTAGAATTTTCCAGAACGAGCCAATTCTAGAAGTAATGGAATATACGGGAAGTGTTATTTCAATTCTGGGTGAAGTTTCACCATCCACAACATTGTTAGAAGGACTAATTCTTGAAAAGCCAATATTATTCATAGATATTACTAAAAAAGATATTCCGTTTGAATTTATTCAGGATAATGCAGTGATAGCAATAAAAGATGAATCACAAATCAATCAAAGTATTAATGATCTTATTAACAATGAGAAATTACGTGATAGTTTGATTAGGAATGGCAGTAAATTTACTGAAAAATATCTCAGTTTTACAGGTAATGCATCGAAAAGATTTTCAGAAATATTGTGTGATATGAAATGAAGGAATGGAAAGTACCATTATACAAAATTTTTACAGATGATGAAGATATTCGTTTAGTTAATGAAGTGATTTCCAGAGGTACACAGTGGGCAATTGGGCCAGAAATTGAAGAATTTGAAAACCAAATTGCAAAGTATGTTGGAACAAAATATTGTGTATCTTACAATTCAGGAACTTCTGGTTTACATGCAGTTATGCAAGCTTATGGAATTGGAAAGGATGACGAAGTGATTGTTCCATCATTCTCATTTATCTCAACAGCAAATTCAGTCATATTTGTTAATGGAAAACCAATTTTTTCAGATATAGAAGATGAAAATTTTGGTTTGAACCCATTACTTTTAGAGAATAAAATTTCAGACAATACAAAAGCTATAATGCCTATGGATTATGCTGGTCAATCCTGTAAGATTTCTGAAATAAAAGAGATTGCAGATAAACACGGATTATTATTAATTGAAGATTCAGCAGAATCATTAGGTTGTACAATTAATGGTGTTAAAGTAGGAAAAATTTCAGATTGTGCAATTTTTAGTTTTACTGGAAATAAAGTAATGACAACAGGAGAAGGTGGTGCAGTTACCACAGATTCAAAAGAAATCTATGAAAAATTAAAATTGATTAGATCACATGGAAGAATTGATTCAACAAATTATTTTGAAAATCCAAATGTTTCAGACTATGTGAATGTGGGATATAATTGGAGAATGCCAACAATTTCTGCAGCATTAGGTTTAGCACAATTATCAAAATTAGAAAAAATCATTAAAATGAGAAAAGATAATGCCAAATTTCTTTCGGAAAGGTTATCAAAACATAAAGAGATTGAAGTACCATCTGCAAAATCAGGTTCAGAACATATTTTTCAAATGTATACAATAAAACTCAAAAATCAAACTATCAGAGATAAATTACATGAATTTTTAACTGAAAAAAGGATTTTCTCTAAAATATATTTTCCACCAATACATTTAACAAAATTCTATATTCAAAAATATAAAACATACAGAGGTATGTTGCCAGTTACAGAAGATATATCAAATCGAGTATTAACATTACCGATGTACCCAAACATGACAGACAATGAAAAAGATTTGATTGTAGATGAAATTGATGAGTTTTTCAAAGAATGACAGATTATGGGACATTTAATGAACCAGATATTCCTTCAATGAAAACCTCCTTTTGAATTTCTTTTGAACCATATAACAATTTATAATTATTATATTTTGGATCTTCAAAGTTTAGGATTTTTTTTTCATTAAAGGCATCAATTATTTCTTTTATAGCATCTTCAATTGTCTTTGAGGGTACAAATCCAACTTGATTAATTTTTTCAGCTTGAACACGATAACTTCTATTATCTTCATTATTATCAGAGATTTTTATTTCACAACCAGTGTGCTTTTTAATTAATTCTGCAGCTTGTAATATTGTCATATTTTGAGAAATTACATTATATGTTCCGGTTAGATTTTTTTCTATTCCAAAAACAAGAGAATCAGCAGCATCTTCAACATGTAAAAAAGGTCTTTCTTGTGTTCCCCCAAAGACAGTGATTTCATTATTTTTTATTGCTTGTGCAATAAACAGATTAATCACTAAATCAAATCTCATTCTTTGAGATAATCCAAATAAAGTTCCAAAACGATAAATGGTTGGAGAACGATTTAACCATCCTGTTGCACGTTCTGAGAGATATTTTTGTTTTGCATAAAAGTCAAGTGGATCAACAGGTGATTTTTCATTAATTATTTTATTAGGTTGGTAACCATATACCGAACAAGTACTTGCAAAGATATAGGTTTCAATATCATGTAATTGACATAATTCAGCAATATTTTTTGTAGCCAAATAATTAATTTCTTCACTAGTTCGTGGTTCAATACTTGATGCAGGCATTCCAACAATGGATGCAAGATGAATGACTGCATCAACATCAATCATTGACTTTACAGTAGGAACTAAATTTCTTATGTCTTCTTTTATTAGTTCAAAATTGTCATTACCTATCAGATCTTGTGTGGATTCTTTTCCATACCACAGAGCATCAATTATCCTTACATGATATCCTTGTGAAAGAAGTTTTCTGGATAAAACAGAACCAAGATAACCAGCACCTCCAGTAATTAAAACTCTCATAATCTTCTTGATTTGAATTTGACCGTATAAATACGAATTCTTAGAATCATAATTAGATTCAATTTAGTATATAAAAAGAAATTTTGATGAATAGATAGATAGATTCTTTTATGTTAATTCAATTCGATAATGAATTATGGTAAAAATTAGCTCCAAACCAAAGAATTTTGATATAAAAAATAAAAATATAGTTTTGACAGGATCTACAGGAACATTAGGTACTCAATTTTCAAATTTTTTGAGTAGTTTAGGTGCAAACACCATTTTAATTGATTTAGATAAAAAATTGAATAAGAAATTAGAGGAACAATTAAAGAAAAAATTTGGAACAAATCCAAAATCATTTGAAGGAGATGTTACAAATAAAAAACAATTAGAAAAAATTTCAGAAGAGATTATTTCTAAATATCACAATATTGATGGACTGATTAATGCTGCAGGATTTACAACAAAATTTGCTAAAAAAACAAAAACAAATTCGTATAACAATAAGTTTGAAAAATTATCAGAAGAGATATGGAATGATACAATAGATGTTAATCTAACAGGAACATTTCTCTGTTCACAAATTTTTGGAAAAGAAATGATAAAAAAGAAAAAGGGTTCAATTGTAAATATTGCATCACATTATGCGTTGATAGGTGCTGATCAGAGAATATATGGCAAAACTGGATTAAATCTGCCAGCATCATATGCAGCATCAAAAGGTGGGATTGTAAACTTTACCAGATATTTAGCAGCATATTGGAGAGAGAAGAATGTTAGAGTAAACACATTAACACCGGGTGGAATATTTGATAAAGAAAATCATTCTAAAGAATTTGTAAAGAAGTATTCAGAAAGAACAATTTTGGGCAGAATGGCAAACAGTGATGAGTATAATGGGGCCATATTATTTTTAATTTCTGATGCATCATCATATATGACAGGTTCAAATTTAGTAGTGGATGGCGGATGGACTGCATTATAAAAGATTTTTAAAATAGTTTTTTGCAAGACATTCGGCAATTTTAAATTCATATTTTGTATCAATCATTAACCCATGTTCATAAGAAATTTCATGTGGAAGAACTTTTGAGGAATAAATTTTTTTATTTTTTAGAAATTGTTTAACATTAATTACTTGAAAACTAGTTAATTGGAAAACAATTGGAGCGTTTTGACGTCTAGAGATTTGATGAGCAGGTTTTTTACTAAAATCTAAAAAGCCATTTTTTTTGTATTCCATCATGTTAAAGTATGGATTCAAATGAGTTTTGTAAGTAGCAACAACAGCATCACAATTTTTCTTTTTTAGGAGTTTAACCGAATCAAGAATATCGGAATTTTTTATGAATGGAGCAGTACAATCTCGATTTACTAGAGTATCAAAATCATATCCAAGATTTTGGAGTTTTAGGATGGTATCTAAAATTACATCATCCATTGAAGAAGTATCATTGGAAAGAGATTTTGAACGTTTGAATGGTATATCAGCACCATATGATTTAGAGATTCTGGCAATTCGTTCATCTTCAGTTGATACTATGACGGATTGAAAAATTTTAGACTTTAGAGATGATGTAATGGCATAAGAAATTAGGGGTTTTCCAAGGAATGATTTGATGTTTTTATTTGGAACACCCTTTGAGTTTTTTCGTGCAGCTATTAGACATATAGGTTTCATCGTAATT
>MDTE01053069.1_pt1 | contig 10868 bp, 10 predicted proteins | sample 811231 | NCBI WGS metagenome assembly MDTE01 (sample SAMN05326651, study PRJNA326480) | marine metagenome | isolation source: seawater | place: Indian Ocean: Red Sea | collected 2010 | reverse complement strand
TAATAATTATTGCGCATGCCCTTGTAGCTCAGCTGGTAGAGCAATTGATTTGTAATCAATAGGTCCGCGGTTCGAATCCGTGCGGGGGCACCATCACTAAATAAATCAACATTTATTATTTTTGCTTAATTTAAATTTTTTTAATATTGTGATAATACATTAATTTTTTGAACTAATTTTTATAATGATAAATAAACTAGAAAAGTTTCTTTCGTTTAAAATTTCACTAAGATTTTTTATTGTATTTTTAATTTTATTTATTTTATTTTTAATATTTTTTTCTGGCGTTGTAAGACACACTACTATCGGTGGTAAAAAATTTGGAAAATTTGGTGACTTTGCTGAGTCTGTAGCAAAATTTCCAAGGGATGTTGGTATTATTATTAATAGAGGGATAAACAGGTATCTTAACAATATGTCAGTAGTTCCTTTAAAAGATGATGAAAACGAATCTGGAGAATTAAAGGTCTTCAATAAAAATAAGTTTGACGGCGGGTATATTGTTTTTTCGGCCTACTCAACAGACTATGAAAGAAATATTGTTTATCTTTATGATTTAAATCAAAAAAAATATATTTGGAAATGGGTACCTGATCCAGCTGCTGTTTTGAAAAATGAACCTCTATCTAAAACCGGACAACTAAAATACCAACTTAACATTGGATGGAACGCAGATGATCTTCAATATTCAACCAAAATTTTTCATCCAAGACACCCTCTATTGATGAAAGATGGAAGTGTAATTTTTCATCCTGGAGCTGGTGCACCTCTTTTAAAACTATCCGCATGTAGTGAAATGGAATGGATTAATTATAATTTTTTTCATCATAGTGTTGAAAAAATTAATGAAGATAAAATTATGACTACCATAACCACAGAAATAAATAAAAAAAATGACATTGGAAAATTTTTTAAAGATGATGGATATGCAATTGTTGATACAAAAAGTGGAATTATATTAAAAGAAGAATCAATAATAGATATTTTAATTGAAAATGACTACGAATATTTAGTTTTGGGAAGACCGTGGTCAACTAATGTTATACATTTAAACGACTCTCAACCAATTTTTGTAAGTGATGATTATGTTAAGGAAGGAGATATAGCTTTCAGCTCAAGACATTTATCAACCGTTTTTTTGTATAGACCAGAAGAAAAAAAAATTGTTTGGCTAAAAAGTGGACCTTGGATAGCGCAGCATGATATAGATTATTTGGGTGAAGGGATATTCTCAATATATGGAAATAATAATTATCTTAATATGCCAGGCTATAAAATTGATAGAGTAAATCCAAATTCAAAAAATAAAACTAAATTATATTTTTACGATACAAAGAATAACACTGTGTCTTTACCATTTGAAAAACCTATGAATATTAATGATTTTAATAGATCGTCAAGTGGAACTCAAAGAGTAATAGACAAAAATAAACTGTTTATAGATATAGACTACTCACTTTATTTTATGGATAAAGAAGAGATAATTTGGAAATTCGACAAATTAGTGGGAAATACGAATAAATCTTTTTTTAGATGGAGCACATATTTTAAAAATGATGAAATAAATTTGAATTGGATAAACAAAACAAAATGCAAATAATATTTTTAATAACTTTTATTTTTTTAATCGACTCATTTAATTATGCTGCAGCTTATTTTGGTCCAGGAGTTGCCTTGCCTGTTTTACTTTTGATAATAGGAATAGTTTTAGCAGTATTATTTTTAATATTAGTAATTTTTTATTATCCCTTAAAGAAGTTTTTTAAAAAAAATAAAAAATAATGATCTAATGCATTATTCTTTTTTAGATAAATTATTATTTAAAATATTTTTAGACAATAATATTTTCCAGGAAGTATTATTTGATGTTGATAAATTTTTTTTTTATAGAAAAAAAAAAACTGTTAAATCCTTATTTATTACAGGGTTACCTAGATCTGGAACAACAATATTATTAAATGAGCTTTATAAAACTAGAAAATTTTCATCATTAACATTTCAGGATCTTCCATTTTTACTTTCACCAAATATTTATAATTTTTTAAAAAAATATTTTAAAATATTTTTATTAATCAATTTTTGGGAAAAATTTATAAGAAAAAATAAAAAAAAAAAATATAAAAGAGTCCATGATGATGGTATACTTGTTTCTGATGAAATGCCTGAAGCATTTGATGAAATTTTCTGGCGAGTTTTTAAAGATAGGAAATATATCAATAAAAATAATATTTCTACACACAATATTAATAAATTCGAATTAGACGAATATCATAAATATATAAACACAATAACTCACAGAGAAAATAAAAATTTTTATATTACAAAAAATAATATTAATGTTTTAAGACTAAATAATTTTCGTAATTTAAAAAATATTTTTTTAATTGTAACTTTTAGAGACCCATTGTTTCATTCATATTCTCTTTTAAAAACACATAAAATTATATCCTCAAAACAAAAAAAAAATCCTTTTATATTAAATTATATGAATTATTTAGTACATCATGAGTTTGGGTTAAATTTGAAAACTTTAAATTTTAAAAAAAGTTTTGTTACAAAATATGAGGATACAAATATAAATTTTTGGCTTTCATATTGGATTTATGTTTATGAGAATATTTTAAAAAATTACAAATATACAAATAATATTAAATTTCTTGCATATGAAAAATTTGACACAAATTTAATTAAAATTTTAAAAAATTTTGGGTTAAATTTGTCAATTAAGCAAAAATTTAAATTTAAAAATAAAAATCTTTCTAAAAAAATAGAAAAGATTAGATTTGAAAAAAAATTAGTAATCAAAGCAAAGAAAATTTATTTAGAAATTTCTAAATTATAAATTATTTAATACCTAGTGCGGCAATAATCGATTTATCGTTCTCTTTTAACAAATGTAAAATTGAACATGTATTATTCATTTTTTTTAAACATCTATTTTTAGAGTTTTGTAAATTTTTTCCATAAAGTTCTTCATATCCGTCTGGACTTGTAGGCATATTGGTCTTATACTTAAGAAGCGAGTTTCTCAATTCAGGATAAAAATTAATTATTGCAACATCTTCTTTTTCACAAGTACAATTGATTTCTTTTGGTGCGGTTGTTAAAATATTGTAATCTTTATAAAAATATTTAGGTATTTTGTATATTATTTTAGTAGATCTACTTATATATATATTCTCAATTTTATAGTTTTTGAGATCCTTTTCTGAAATTTCTAAAATTTGATTTAAACCTAAGTAGATCGGATCAGTGTCAAACTGAGAAAAATTCAGTTTGTAAGGGCTATCTTTATTAAAATTAAAAAATTTATAAAAATCGTTTGAATACACAACAATAGTAAAAATTATTAATAATATATTAATAATTTTAGAATTTTTATAAGTCTCAAATAAAATAAAACTCAATATTATTATGTATAGATAAATATAGTACCTAGTAAAAAAAGTATGCTGTATAAATTGTGGAACAGTATTAAAAAATAAAATTGAAAAAATAAATATCGTCAAAAAAATTAAATATAAAGAAATTTTTTTATTATTATGAAAATTCTTAATCAAAATAATAAAACACAACAAAAATACTAATAATAGTCCTTTTATTTCAAATAATCTTAAAAATACTAAATCAAAGAAATTTTGATCTAAATGTTCGAATCCATAATTCTTGATTTTAATAGGTTGCCATCTTTGATAAATGTTTTCTCTAATATATGAATAATAAGAAGTATTAAATATTGTCAAACTACTAAGAAAAATTAGTGATATTTTTTTTGAAAATTTTTTTTCTTCTAATAAGTAAAAAAAAACAAATATAGGAATGAATAAAGAAATTTGTGCTTTGAAACAAGATCCAATACTTAAAAAAATTATTGTTAAAAATATTCTATCAAACTTATATTTAAAAAAATTTTCTAAAGCTAAAAATAAAAAAATTATTGCCCAAGGCTCAGTACTGGCACCAGTATGTAAATAAATAAATTGAGGGTACCAGGCATAAAAAATTATGAATGGAATTATTTTTATATCTAAATTTTCATTTAAAAAAATTGGTCTTAGAAAAGTTGACCATAATATTATTGAAATAAGATTGGTTATACGAAATGTATCTAAAAGATTAAGATCAAAAAAATAAAAAAATAAATTTGAAAAAATATTTATAAAATATGAACCTTGTGGATCTTTAATTCCAAAAGTTATAGGCACAGGATCATATAATGACCATATATAAATAAAAATTATTAGGATTATATTTGCTAAATTTCCATATTTTTTTTTATATAAAAATATTACAAATAACAAAGTAATTAAAAGAATAAATATTCTCGAATTATAAAAATTTAATATTAATTCTTTTACACTTAATGTATCACTTATTTGATCAGAAAAAATTTTAGTCAACCAAAATTTTGTGTTAACTAAACTAAAAATTATATTATCTCTATAATCACCACCCCAATTAAAATCTGAATTATATATTTTTACAATAAATAATATTAAAGGAAAAAAAATAAATAAAGATATTACTAAATTTTTAAAATTTAATTTTTTATAACTTATTTTAATTTCTTCATAATGAAAATCTTTATAAAAAATAGAGAATAAAAAAATAAAAATTAACCCTAATAAATAAATTTTATTTTTTGTAATAAAATTTAAAAAAATAAAGTTATGAGATATAATTTGTAAAATAATTAAAAAAACAAAATATTTTGAACCTATGCTAGTTTTTAAAAAATTTTTAATCATTAATTTAAATTAACTTTATCAAGTGAGACATAAATTTGGACAATAAACATAATTAGTTTTATTATTAATCTAGTTAAAATATAATTAAATTATCTTGTGAATCTTAATTTAAACAAACTCCATAAAGAATCAATTATGTGATATGTTTTCATTTTTGATTGATTAGCAGATCTGAATTTTAGTTTGTTGGGAATCTCATAAATCTTATAATTTAATCTTTCAAAAAGGAACAAACTTTCTATGAGAAAAAAATAATTTATATTTTTTGAGAGTAAAAAATGATTTTTTTTAATTTTTTCTAAATTATAACATCTGAAGCCACCTGATGAATCGTAGTTTGTGTTTAAAACAATTTTTACTAAAAAATATCTTAAACGGGTGATAGCTTTTCTAATTAACGGCCAATCTTTTATAGAATTATCATCTAAGAAACGATTTGTATTAATTATTTCAAAATTCTTAAATTTTACTAATTTTAACATTTTTTTTATATTATTAGGGTTATGGGTACCATCTGCATCCATAGTTATGCAAATTTTATAATTGTTTTTATAAGCATATCGGATTCCACATAAATGAGCAGAGCCAATGCCTTTATTTTTTTTTCTACATATAATTCTAAGATTTTTTAATTTTTTTTTTAATTTATATAAAATATCCAGAGTTCCATCATTTGAATTATCGTCTACTACCAATATGTAAGCATTTTTATGCAAACGTTGTATTTTATAAATTAAGTTTTCTATATTCTCAGACTCATTAAGAGTAGGTATAATAATTAAAGTCTTCAATTTAATATATCCTTAATTTGGGTAATGGAAAAATAAACCTAGTGCCACTCTTTATTAATTTTTTTTCTTTATCGATAATAAATTTTTTAAAATGCCATGGTAAAACAAAATAATAATCTGGTTCTAATTTCTTTGCAAAAGTCTCACTAATTATTTTGATTTTTGTGCCTGGTGTGTAGCAATTCTTTTTATCCTTATTTACATCGCAGATATATTTAATTAGATCTTTTTTTAAATTGCAAAACTGCAATATAACATTTCCTTTTGTAGATGCACCATAGCCAATTACTATTTTTTTAGTATGTTTTAAATTAGATAGTAACTTAATAAGTTTAATCTTTTCATCATAAATTTTTTTAAAAAAATTTTTATATTTACCTGCAGTATTAATCTTGTTTTTTTTTTCATCTCCTAAAATTTTCTTTATTTGTATTTCGTTTGTTTTCATAGGAGATTTTTTTTTTGCAACCGTAATTGCAAAACTACCACCATTAATTTTGTTAAATTTAATATCAATTATTTTTAAATTACATTTATCAAAAATATATTTAATTGATTTTAAAGAATAATATTCGAGATGTTCATGACAGATTGTATCATAAGATAAATTTTTAAGCATATGTCCACTATAACTTTGCTCTAAATGCCATATTCCTTCATCGTCTAGTAAATTATAGATGTCTTTAGCAAATGAAATGGGGTTTGGCAGGTCATAAAACATAGCAACTGAAGTTATTAATTTTATTTTTCTATTTTTAAGAATTTTATTTAAATTTCGTTTACTAAAGAAATTTGCTACTTTTTTAATTTTTTTTGGATAATATTTTTTAAATTTTAATATTGTTGGGTCAACACCAATTAATTCATTTTTATTGTGATTAAAAAACTTTAAAAGTGTTCCATCATTAGACCCAATATCCAAAATAATATCACCATTTTTGATTTTAACTTTTTTTTTTAGAAATTTTATTTTTTTTTCGATGTGATTTACCATCGATAAATTTAATCCTGTTCTATAACCATAATTATTGCCGTACATTTTTTTAAGATTAAAATTTTCAGAAAGTTGAACTAAATTACAGTTTTTACACATAAGAAGTCTTAATTCTCCTTTTGAAACTTTTTGGTTTTTATTTTTTGGGAAAATTCCTGTATAGTGTTGATTTCCAAGACTAAAAAGATCTTCTAATTTCTTTGACCCACAGCTTCTACAGCCTTTAATCTTACTCATCTAAATTATTGATTTCAAAATTGATCATGTCATCAATTAATGGACTGATATCTTTTTTTGGCCTCCATCCTAATTTTTTTTTTGCTTTAGAGCTGTCTCCAAGCAAATATACTACATCAAGCGGTCTAAAAAATTTTTTTGAAATTTCTATTATAACTTTATTTTTATTATTTACCGCTTTCTCGTTAAACCCTTTACCCTTCCATTTGATGGGCATATTTAACTTTTTACAAACTAGATTTATAAATTCTTTGATTGAAAATTGTTTTTCTGATGAGATAACGAAATCATCTGCTTCTTTGTAATTTAAAATTTTATACATCATTTCCACATAATCCTTTGCATGACCCCAATCTCTCCTTGAATAAATATTTCCAAGTTTTAAAGAGTCTTTTTTTTTATTAAATTTAATTCTTGTTAGTGCTTTTACTATTTTTTTTGTAACGAATTGTTCACCTCTCAATGGGCTTTCATGATTAAATAAAATTCCATTTGAAGCAAACATATTAAATGAATTTCTATACATCCTTACATAATGATAAGCTGAAAGTTTAGCAATTGAATAAGGTGATATTGGATTAAAGTACGAATTTTCATTAAGTTTTTTTTGGTTTCTAATATTATACCCATACATTTCTGACGATGATGCTTGGTAAAATTTTGTTTTTTTACTAAACTGACGAATGGCCTCAAGTATGTTGATAACTGATTGATTATTTATTTGATCCGTATAAATAGGATTGTCATAGGCATAAGTCACAAATGACTGTGCTGCTAAATTAAAAAAATACTTTGGTTTTACTTTTTTTATAATTTCTATTATCTTCAGATATTCTGTAAGATCTAAATTTATATAATTTATTTTATTTTTGATTTTTAAAAATTCTAAACGAGAAAGTGGATCTAATGAACTTCGTCTCACAATTCCATAAACTTTATAATTTTTTTTTAATAACAGTTGGGCTAGATAAGCACCGTCTTGGCCTGTTATGCCTGTTATAATGGCTGAGTGTTTCATGCTAATTTTTATACTATGAATAAATATATTTTAAAAGATTAGACAGCTTGCTATTAACATTAATTATCATTTAAGTAACTTAGTTTTTTTTAAATAATTTAGCAATGATTCATATCCAGAAAAACTAAGTGGAATAATAAATAATAGTCCATAAAAGACAAATTTTTGGTCTCCTCTTAAGACATAAGGCAATACTACCACTATTGTAATTAAATATGAAGAAATTAAAAAAAATTTAAAATTTGTAAACTTGGTTTTAATTAAATTTACTATCAAACCAAAATACAAAAATAACATCATACCAAAAGTAAAAAAATTATGTTTAAATGATAAATTTGTGTTAATCCATGTTAGTAAAAGAAAAAATCTTGCTGAGTAAAGTTTAATTGAATACATGGGGTTTTCTATCATTGCACAGATATGATTTTGAAGAGAATTAAGCTCTGTAATCAAGCAGTTTCTAAAAGTTTCCATGACAGATGTATTGATTGTTGGAGATATGAATTCATAGCTACTAATATCTTGTTGTAAATAACTAGCTGAAAAATCCTGCAGTCCAACTGCAAACTCACTTAGATATAAAAAATATGATATAAAAAAAGTTAATAATAATAAAAAATTAATAGCAGATTTTTTTTCGTGTCGTAAATAAAAATTATAAAACAAGATCATAAATATAGGAAAAAAAACCTTTGCATCATTTTTTAGTGAAAAAAATATGAATATAAAAAAAAGTACTTTAAAAATTTTTGAATCATCATATTTGGATAAAAAATAAAGAGAGATCATTAATAAACTGATAGTTAATCCAGCATGGTTTAAAGTGTGAATCCAAAAAATTATAAATGGATTACAAATTATAAAAATTGTTGATAAAAAAGAGGAAAATCTTGAAAATTTAAAGTTTAGTAGGAATTTATAAAATAAAATTGAGGATATATAAAAAATTACATATTGAAACTCTACATAATATTTAATTAAGTTCAAATCTTCTAAAATTCTAATGAATAATGTGTAGGTAAAGAATAAATGCCATGCAGTGTTTTGACTATATACAGCTCCATCAAAAAAACTATTCAAACCAACATATCTAGAAGCATCATACGCATTTGCTAATAAATTTGGATCATGTCTAGCATACATGTAACTTGATGAAATTAGATAAATAACAAGATATGAAATAAATAAAATTATTATTTTTTTATTTTCTATTAAATACTTCATTAATATATTTAAAGTTATATCTTAATATTTAATTTCAAGTAATTGACAATATTAACTCTTAAGTTTTGCAAATTTTATGTAAAAACCAATTAATAAAAAAAATATTGGTAGAACCCATTTAATATAATTTGAAAAAAAAGTAAGTGTGTCAGGATTATATGTATTCCTCTTAACTTGCGGTCCAGTATAGTTAAATTTTCTATTACCTTCTTTGTTAAAATGTTTTGCAAGTTCAGGTCGCCCAATAGCAGTATAAGTATCTTTAATAGTCAATTGATTTTGATAATTATTATAATATTCATCTATACTAAAATTAAATGTTAAACCCATATTAGGATCTGATAAATAATATTTATTATTAATTTTTGCCTGCAATAACACATGTCCATCTAAACCAATAATATTATAATCTATATTGTATCTTTTATTGATTAAATTTGCGAAACTAATTGCATCTTGAGAGCAAATACCAATTCCTCTTTTTAGTGCAAACTTATAATCAGATGATTGATAAAAAATATAAGCCCCTCCATATTTACTTTCTCGACCATTACTTATTTGATTTTCTTCAAATTTTCTAAAAAAGTAAAGTATCCAATTTTCTTGGAATTTGATTTTTGTATATTTTTCTGTCCAGCTATATTCCACAGGCACTTTTGAAATAAAATAAATTTTTGTAGCCTCATTTAAAAATTTTAGTGTTTCACCATGTATTTTATATAATTCATCTAATTTTTTAATTGCACTTTTATACGGTAATATTTCATTTCTATTTTCTTCAGAAATATAATTTAAAATTTTTTTATTTTCCTCAGAAAAATAACCATTAATTAACTGCTGCTCACTCCTGTAATCTTTTGGAAAGAAAACATCAAAAATGTTTACCAATAACAGGATTAAAGGAATTATTAAAATACTGTTAATTAATGTTTTACTAATAATCATTTTCATTATTTTAAATACTTTATATGCAATTTATGTGACCACTAATTTAAATTATTTAATTAATATAATTTATTTTGTTTCTCTTCTTAATTGTTCTATCTTAATCTTTTTTTGCAAACTTCTATTTTTATCATAAAGAAGATTGAACTTAATTTTATAATTAGTTTTGATGATTATTGATTTAGCATTTCTTACTTCTGAATTATCTGCAACTGCACTTATTGGTCTTTTCGATGGATTTAAATTTGTAATAACAATTTCGCTTTTATCGTTAACTATTTTTCCTTTCCACCTTCTAGGTCTAAAAGCACTGATTGGAGAAATAGATAATTTTTTGGAGTGCAAACTTAAGATAGGTCCATGTACTGATAAATTATAAGCAGTACTACCAGCTGGTGTTGATACCAACACCCCATCAGACACTAATTTTTTAATTATTAGTCTTGAACCTTGTTTAATTGAAAGTGAGGCTGCCTGCCTACTCTGCCTTAATACCGACACCTCATTAATTGCTATGGATTTTTTGATCTGATTATTTTTATTTTTAACTTTCATTTCTAAAGGAGAAATAGAAACTATATTCGCTCTTGATAAATTTTTAATGATATTATTTGATGAAAATTTATTCATAAGAAAACCATAATTTCCTGAATTAATTCCATAAAATTGCTTTTTTGAATTTTTGTTTTTTTTTAATGTTTGAAGCATAAATCCATCACCTCCAATAACAATAATCAAATTGTCTTTTTGAAAATTACTAGATTGTATTTTTGCTAATAAAATTTTTTTTATACTTAAAGATTTTTTATTTTTATCTGAAATAATGTGAAGCTTACTCATTTATGGTGCCCTCGGCCAGACTCGAACTGGCACTCCGCAAGCGGCAAGGATTTTAAGTCCTTTGTGTCTAC
>MDTE01039485.1_pt1 | contig 10868 bp, 12 predicted proteins | sample 811231 | NCBI WGS metagenome assembly MDTE01 (sample SAMN05326651, study PRJNA326480) | marine metagenome | isolation source: seawater | place: Indian Ocean: Red Sea | collected 2010 | reverse complement strand
CAAAGCTAACGACATGGTTAAGTTTAAAGAATTTTTTAGAAATACAGATATTTTATTAATCGATGATATTCAGTTTATGAATGGCAAAGAAGCCATGCAAGAAGAATTCTTTCATACTTTTAATGCTTTATTAGATAAGGGTTCAAAAATAATTGTATCTGCTGATAGAGCGCCAAATAAACTTCCAAGAATACAAGAAAGAATTAAATCAAGATTTTCAGGTGGATTGGTTGTCGATATCCAAAAACCAGATTATGAATTAAGAAAAAAAATAGTTAAAAAAAAAATAGATGAAATGACAAGTTTATATCCTGAGAGCTTAAAGATATCTGAAGAAATTCAAAATTTTATTAGTAACGAAATCTCAGCTAGTGTTAGAGAGGTAGTTGGTGCGGTTAATCGAATTATCTCTTTCTCAAGAATTTATAAAAAAATACCAAATTTATCAGAGACAAAAATTGTGTTAAAAGATCTATTAAATTTAACAGAAAATAAAGTTACAATAGATTTAATTCAAACGTTGGTTTGTAAGTTTTTTAAAATAAGTAAAAATGAAATGTTATCTTCAAGAAGATCAAGATATTTAGTTCGACCTAGACAAACAGCGATTTACTTAACAAAAATATTAACTTCAAAATCTTTACCTGAAATTGGTCGTGAATTTTCAAATAGAGATCACACTACGATAATACATTCTGTAAAAACTATTGAAAAAATTAAAGAAACAGATCCCATAATGGTTGAAAATATCAATAAATTAAAAAATCAAATATTATATAATAAAGAAGATGAGATTTAACGTTAATCAACAAGATCTTCAACAAGCACTAAGTTATTGTCAAGGGGTAATTGAGAAAAGAAGTACTCTTCCAATTTTATCAAATATATTAATGGATGCTCAAAATTCTAGATTAACAATTACAGCTACAGATCTAGATTTAATATTTATTCATAAAATTAATAATGTTGAGATTATAGAAGATGGAAAGACTACAACTACATCATCGATAATGTACGATATTGTTAGAAAATTTTCCTCTGGAAAAAAAATAAATTTAACGTTGAATGATGAAAGTAAATTACATTTAGAGTCAGAAAAATCTATTTTTAACCTTAATTGTATTAGTGCCTCTGAATTTCCACTGACAGATGAAAATTTTAATCAAAATGAATTTTTAATAAAATCTAAACAATTACTCAAGTTACTTTCTAAATGTAAGTTTTCAATTTCAAATGATGAAACAAGACATTATTTAAGTGGAATTTATTTACATCAAACGGAGGTTGATGGTAAGAATTATCTAACCGCTGTTGCAACTGATAGTCATCGTATGTCAATATCCAAAGTAAGATTAGATCAAAAAATTAATTTTGAACCAATCATTTTACCAAAAAAAACAATCTTTCAGTTGAGTTCATTGCTAGATAATTATGATGGAGATGTTAAGATTTCAAATGTTAAATCAAAAGTTAAGTTTGAATTAAATAATAGTATTTTAGTTTCAAAATTAATAGATGGTAAATTTCCTAATTATGTACAAGTAATTCCGAAAAATAATCAAAAGAAATTAGAAATAGATCTCAAACTTTTTTTAAACTCTGTTGATAGAGTTGCCTCAGTGTCTCTTGACAAGAAGGATGGAGTAAAATTTGATTTAAAAAATAACACTTTAGACTTGTCTGTAAACAACACAAATAGTGGAGATGGAAAAGAAAGTCTTTCTGTAAAATTTGATCATGATTTAGAAATAAGTTTCAACTCAAGATATTTAATTGATGTTGCATCACAAATTGAAGGAGAGAAAATAGAATTATTTTTTAATGAAACTGGTTCACCGGTATTAATTAAAGATCCTGGAGATTTTGATAGTATTTTTGTTGTAATGCCAATGAAAGGTTAATTTATTAAATCAAGTTCTGAATAAATTTCTTTTTCAATTTTCTCAAGAAATTGATTTTTTTCTAAACCTGGACTTATAGGTTTAAGAATTGAAACTATAATCTCTCTGTTTGATTTTTTCTTTCCTCTTTTTGGCCAAACAAAACCTGAATTAATTGCTACAGGTTGACAATATATGTTTAATTCTTGATAAATCCGACCAGCACCTTTTTTGAAAGGTGGTCTTTCAAAAGGTAAAACTCTAGTAGCCTGAGGAAAAATAATTATTGGTCTATTTGAATTTTTAACAATTTTTGTGATGTCATTGAAAAAACTTAAATTATCTTTTGATATTTTATCTCTTGTAATAGATATTGATCCAATTTTTTTTAAATACCAACCAAATATTGGAATAAATAGCAGTTCTTTTTTTAAAATAAAAACAGGTGAATTGAAAATAGTTTGAAGAAAAAAAGTTTCAAACATTGATTGATGTGATGCTGCGATAAAAAAACTATTTTTTGTTATGATGTTTTCTTTTCCTTTAATAGTTATTTTAGTTGAAAGAAAAAGTTTTAAACATATTGCTGACCAATGACCCATTATTTTTCCACCAAACAAAACAATTTTTTGTGGTAAAATTAAAGAAGGAAGAAATAAAATTGAAATTAAAATTATTCCTGTAAAGAAAAAAATTGAAAATAAAATATTTCTAATCATTTAAGTTAAAATTTACATCAGGTCTTTAAGACTTTGTCTCTTACCAATAACTTTGATTTTTGATCCCTCAATAAGTAATTCTGCAGGTTTTGGACGTAAGTTATAGTTAGAGCTTAAAGACATACCATATGCACCAACATCACAAATTACAATAAAGTCTCTCTCTTTCAACTTTTGAAATTTTTTTACTGTAGAAAACTTGTCAGTGCTTTCACAAATTGGGCCAACAAATTCATAAAATTTATTTGTTTTTCTTCTATTTTTTTTCGTAGGGATTATTTTATGTTTAGCATTATATAAAGCAGGTCGCATTAGATCGTTCATGGCTGCATCAATTATAATAAAATCTTTTTTATCACCTTCTTTAATATAGATAATTTTTGATATCAAATATCCTGCGTTGGCAATAATAGATCTACCTGGTTCAAAGATGATTTTTGAATCAAATTTTTTTAAAAATCTTCTTATATTAGAAGCATATTTTTTAAAATTAAGTTTTTTATTTTTATTTTCATAATCAATACCCATTCCACCACCTAAATCAATGTATTCAAAGTTTAATTTTGTTTTGGACAAAACTTTTTCGATAATTTTAAGCATTTTTTCGTATGGTTTGTGATCAAGAATTTGACTACCTATATGCACGCTTAAACATTTTAAATTTAAAAATTTTGAGTTTTTAACGTATTTGACTAAATTCAAAAAATCTTTCTCTGAAACTCCAAATTTATTTTCCTTTTTTCCAGTAGATATTTGGCTTAGTGTTTGAGCATCAGTATTTGGATTTAATCTAATACCTACTCTCACTTTTTTCCTTTTTAGTTTTGCAATTTTTTCTATTTCTAAAATTTCACTTTTTGATTCTGCATTAATAAGTAAAATTTTTTTTTCTATAGCATAAATTATTTCTTTTGAAGTTTTACCAACACCAGAAAAAACTATTTTGTTAGGTTTTATTCCTGATTTTAAAGCTTTCATCAATTCACCTATAGAAACTACATCTGCCCCCAATCCTAATTTACCTATTTTTTGGAGCAATATCTTATTTGGGTTTGCTTTAACTGCAAAACAAATAAGTGGATTTATTTTTTTAAAATTATTTTTTAAATAAATTATATTTTTTTTAATCTGTTTAAACGAATAACAGTAAAGTGGGGTTGAATATTTTTTTCCTAGTAATTCAGGTTTAAATCCATCGATTACAAGATCTTTTTTTTTATAAATCATAGCACTACTTTAATTTTAGTGCTTTCAAAATTTTTTCCATTTTCTTTGTAAATAGGATCTCCTTTTTTACCACAAGAAGCTAAAAGTAAACCTATAAATAGAATAAAATAAATTTTTTTAATCATAGTTGTTTTTTATATTTTAGTATCATTTTTTTAATATTATCAAAAGATGTTCCTCCGTAAGATTTTTTTGAATTTATAGAATTTTTAAGGTCAAATACTTTCAGTACTCCCTCATTTAATTGAGGTTCAATTTTTTTAAGTTCAATAATATCTAAATCTTTCAATTTTTTTTTCTTTTTTTCGGCATAATTGATTATGGATGCTGTTTTTTGATAAGCGTTTCTGAATGTCATTGAATGATTTTTAACAAGATAATCTGCCAAGTCTGTAGCTGTAATATATCCTGTCTCAGCAAGTTCTAGCATTCTTTTTTTATTTGGGCTTAAATTATTTAAAACTTCATCTAATATTTTTAAACAATTTATTAATATATCAAAATTTTCAAAAATTATTTTTTTATCATCTTGTAGATCTTTAAAATAAGAAAGTGGTAAACCCTTGAGAATTGTTAACATTGAAAATAAATTACCATAAAGTGATCCAGTTTTACCTCTTAAGTACTCAAGTAAATCAGGATTTTTTTTTTGTGGCATTATAGAAGAACCTGTAACTACTTTATCTGATAAATGAATTAAATTAAATCCATCAGAATTCCAAATAATCAGTTCTTCTGAAATTCTCGATATATGCATTGAACACACGCTAGAAGTATAAAGAAAGTCTAAAACAAAATCTCTATCTGAAACAGTATCAATTGAATTATTTGTTGGATTTCTAAAACCTAATTTTTTTGAAGTATAATTTCTATCAATATTAAATGAAGTACCTGCTAAAGCTGAAGCTCCTAGAGGATTTTCATAAAGATTTTGCATATTATTTTCAAATCGTTGTTTATCTCTTACAAACATCTCTACATAGGCCATTAAATAATGTCCAAAAGAAATAGGTTGTGCATTTTTTAAATGAGTAAAACCTGGCATAATTGTTTCAATATTTTTTTCAGCAATTCTTAAAATTGATTTTATTAATTTATTTATTTTATCATTTAATTCCTTAGTAGAACTTTTTATCCAAATTTTTAAATCTGTAATTACCTGGTCATTTCTTGATCTCGCAGTATGGATAAATCCTGCATCTTCTCCAATAATTTGAAATAATCTTTTTTCTATATTAATATGAATATCCTCGAATTCTTTATTAAATTCAAATTTATTTTTAGAAATTTCTTTTTCAATTTTTTTTAAACCATAAATGATTTTATTTTTTATTTTGAATGAAATAATTTTCTGCTTAAATAGCATTTCAACATGAGCTTCTGACCCCATTATGTCTTCTTTATAAAGTCTTTTGTCTATATCTATAGAACTACCAACTTTTTTAAAAAGAGTAGAAGTTTTTTTTTTTACTCTAGTATTCCAAATTGCCTGGTTGTTTTTATTTTTTGACATGGTAATTAATTATACCTTTTAATATGAGATTTTTAATAATTTTTATTTTTTTAATATCCAATTCTTTTGCTATTGAGACTACAGATATAAAAAATCTTTTTATTAATAAAGAGTTAAAAAAATACGATGGAATAACGTTTCTAGACAATAAAAATAATCAATTAAACCTAAGTGATTATAGCGGAAAACTCATTTTATTGAATTTTTGGGCAACTTGGTGTTCTCCTTGTAAAGAAGAGATGCCATCCTTAGATAAATTACAAACTCACAGTGAATTAAACAATCTAAAGATATTTCCAATAAATGTTGGACAAGATAATTTTGAAAAATCTTCAAAATTTTTTAGTGATCTCAAAATTAAAAATTTGAAATTTTTTTTTGACTCTTCAATTACATTAGCAAAAAAATTTGGATTAAGAGGAATACCTACATCAATTTTGATTAATAAAGACGGATTTGAATTTGCAAGAATAATTGGATCAATTGATTTTGAGGATGAAAAATTTATAGCATGGTTAAGTAATTATAATTAGTTTTTGAAAAAATAAGCAAAACCGACTAAAGCTATTATTGCGATAAATTGTAATAAAACTCTCAATTGCATTAATTTGTTTGAATATTTTTTGCTAGTTTCCCCACCTTTAAATAATGTTCCTATGCCCAATATAAGAACAAGTCCAACTGAGATTAACAAAACTATAGATATTATTTTAACTAATATTCCAGAAATCATTAATGTATTGTAGGGTGTTTTAAAAATAAAAAAACATAAATCATCCAGTATGACATTTTGTCTAGATACAACCATTATAAAGCCTGAAGATAAGAAAAAAATTGAAAATGCAATTATTCTACTACATGGTTATGGAGGGGATGGAAAAGATATTAGTATGTTATCATTAAATTGGAAAAGACATCTACCCAATACAATATTTATTTGCCCAAATGGTCATGAGCCTTGTTCAATCAATCCATCAGGTTTTCAGTGGTTTGATTTAACAAAAGATGATCCAAAATATATTTTAGAACAGTCAATTAAAGCTGAAAATAAGTTAAATGAATTTATAGAAGAAGTAAAAAAAGAATTTAACTTAGAAAACGATAAAATTTGTTTATCTGGTTTTAGTCAAGGCTGTATGATGTCAATAAATTTAGGTTTAACATCTAAAACAAAATTTAATTGTATAGTAGGCTTTTCTGGAAAGATAATTAATCAAGATAATATTAAATCTAGAAAACTAACTCCAACAGATATACTATTAATTCACGGAGATTCGGACCAAGTTGTCTCACCTGATTTCATGTTAGAAGCAAAAGATTTTTTTATTAGAAATAACATAGAAATAGAGACACATTTAATAAAAAATTGTGATCACCATATTCCTATCGAAGCATCTAGTATAGCATTGAATTATATTTTAAAAAAATTTAATAGTTTCTAAATATTGAAATAGTTTTTTATTTAAGTTAAACTTTATATATGAATAGCTTTATTGAAAATGAAGTATCATTGGAAAAATGTCCTGCATTAGTTTTGAATGCAGATTATAGACCATTAAGTTATTATCCTTTGTCATTATGGTCTTGGCAAGACACTGTAAAATCAGTTTTTTTGGATAGAGTTATTATAGTTAGCAGTTATGATAGAGTGGTTAGAAGTCCATCATTTGACATGCAGCTTCCAAGCGTTATCGCACTAAAAGACTACATAGTACCACAATCTAAACCAAGCTTTACAAGATTTAATGTTTTTCTTAGAGACAAATTTTCTTGTCAATATTGTGGAAGTGGAGAGGAATTAACTTTTGATCATCTATTACCAAGATCTAAAGGTGGGGAAACACACTGGGATAATGTTGTAACCGCATGTTCGACTTGTAATGTAAAAAAAGGTGGAAAATTATTGAAATCTTCTGGAATGAAACTTAATCAATATCCCTTCCAACCATCTACTGAAGATTTACATCGTAATGGTAAAAATTTTCCTCCAAATTATTTACACAAAAGTTGGATGGATTATTTGTATTGGGATGTAGAGCTAGAAGCCTAGAATTAAATTTTTTCAGAAATATTAATTGCTACTTTAGAACCAGTCTTTATGATTTTGTCCATTATAGAATACAAGCCTTTTTTAGTTGCACCTTTATTGTAAGCTATATCTTTATGATGGAGTTCATCTTCTCTAAATTTAATAATTTTTTTTTTTAAATCTTTTTCACTAGAGTCTAATTGATTTATTTGATTTTGATAATGTTCATCAATAACCTCTTCTACAGACGCAGTACATAACATTGCAGCTTTTTTTCCAAGAAGAGTTGATCCAAAACCTAATCCCACACCCAGTAAGTCCCAAAGAGGTAAAAACTTTGTTGGTTCAATTTTTCTTTTTTTTATTTCTGTTTCAAAATATTCACAGTGTTCTTTCTCATGAATTTTCATTTCTTCAATTGTTTTTTTTAAACCTTCATCTTTTACTAATGTATTAAGAGCTAATAATTGACCCTCGTAGATTTTAACAGCTCCTCTTTCACCAGCATGATCAACTCTAATAAATTCTTCAACTCTATTTTTTGAATTTTTCATAATTTTTTAAAATTTTAATTAATGTAAAAACTAAAATTAAACTAATTGCCATATTAATTGCAGTAAGTGAAAATCCAAAAATTCTAAATGTCACATCTTTACAACTCACAGCTTTTTGTTGTAATTGTTTCAACAATTCATCTTTGGAAATAATATCAGATGTATTTTTAACTCCACAAACTGCTGATTCCTCAAAAAAACCTTGTTCAATCCCGAAATGATAAAAGGATATTATAAAAGAAAAGGAAAATAATATGGACAATAATAAAATTATAAATTCCTTATTTTTTTTAGTTAAAAAATTTAAAATTATTAAAAATATGCTTAATCCGTAAGGGATTCTTTGTATCAAACAAAGATTACAAGGCTGGTGGCCAAGTATATATTCAATAAAATAAGCTGAAATTAAAGAAGCTACACTTATGAAAAAAATTACTTTTAAATAAATATTTATCTTATAATTAAACATGGGATTTAAATGTTAAATAAATCATAGTTCCAATTATAACTATTAATATTCCAATTACTGTAAACCATTTAGACCCATGTTTATTCATAAAGTCTGTAAAGAGATCTCCAAACTTAAATGAAAGATAAGATACAATAAAAAAACGAAGCCCTCTTGAGATTAAACTTATAAAAATAAAAATTAAAATATTGAAACTTATTAAACCGCTGGCAATGGTAAAGACTTTATAAGGCAAAGGTGTAAATCCAGCTAAAAAGAGAATACCAAGCCAAGCATAAAAACCTTCACTATTTATTAGATTATTTTTTAGTTCTGTAAGTTTATTTTCATAACCATAAAAACTCATTATTTGAATTCCTATATCAAAAAAAAAGGCTCCAAGAAAATATCCAAATATACCTCCTAGAACAGAAAAAATTGTTGTAATTAGAAAAACTTTAATAAAATCTTTTTTTTTGGAAATTACCATAGGTATAATCATTACGTCTGGTGGAATTGGAAAAAAAGAACTTTCAATGAAAGAAACTAATGCTAAATAATATTTAGAACTTTTATGTGCTGCTAATTGTAGACACTTTTTATAAAGAGTATTAAACATTTTTTGGTTTTAATATAATTTTAGTTCTTATACTATTTAATTAATTATTAAATAATAAAGGGCGAATGGCGGAACTGGTAGACGCGCACGACTCAAAATCGTGTTTCGCAAGAAGTGAGAGTTCGATTCTCTCTTCGCCCACCAAGTTATGAAATTGAAAGAAATAAACAGTCTTGTTGAACTTTTTTTTAAGAAATATGAAGAAAAGTTTGCTAAAGAATTAAAAGAATTAAAGTCTAATGAAGAGACTTTTTTAGTTTCACTTAAAAATAAAGATTTATCAGATACGAACTCTGGACCATTTACATATTCATGGGAAAACGTTGGTATAAAAATTAAGATATTATCAAATTATCTTGGAAAAATTATTTCTAAGGGTGACAGATGTATTTTATTATCAGAAAATCGACCTGAATGGTTAATATCCGATATAGCAATAATGAATGCCGGTGGGGTAACTGTTCCTCTTTTTACAACTTATTCTGAAAATGATTATGAATACATAATAAATAATTGCGAACCAAAAGTATGTATTGTCTCTAGTTCTTTGCAATTCAAAAAAATTAGAAATCATATTAAAAAAAACACAATCGTTATTTCAATCGATAAATTTGATGAAAAAATAGAATTTTTTGAAAATATTTTTTTTAAAAATGAATGCAATATAAGAACTTTAAATGAAAGTATAAAATTTTTTAATAAAGATTTAAAAAGAAATGATTTAGCTTGTATTATTTATACATCGGGAACTACTGGAAATCCCAAAGGTGTCATGTTAAGCCATGGGGGTATTTTATCAAATTGTGAAGGAGCACAAGAAATTTTAGACTCATTGGTTAAAAATAAAAAACCAGTTTTTTTAACTTGGCTACCATTATCCCATTCATATGAACACACTGTTCAATATGTACAAATATTGCTTGGAGCAAAAATTTACTATGCTGAAAGCTTAGAAAAGTTATTGCCTAATATGGCCATTGCTCGACCTACTATTATGACGGCTGTCCCAAGATTCTATCAAAATTTATATAGTAAAATTTTTATCAATTTTTCAAAACAAAAAGGAATTAAAAGAAAATTAATAGAAAATACCATTTTACTTGGGGTGAAAAAATTGAATAAAGAAAGATTAAATTTTAAGGAAAAAATAATCAATTTTCTGTGTGAAAAATTAGTGAGAAAAAAAGTCAAAAATCAGTTTGGTGGAAAATTAAAAGCTTTTGTTTCTGGTGGTGGGGCATTAGATCAAAAGATAGGTGAATTTTTGAATTCTATAGGTTTGCCGACTTTACAAGGATATGGATTGACTGAAGCTTCACCAGTAGTGAGTTGTAATATCCCTGATAAAATCAAAATTGAGACTGTAGGCCCACCTTTCAAAACCAATAAAATTAAAATTGCTGATGATGGCGAAATTTTAGTTAAAGGTGAAAATGTGATGTTGGGTTATTGGAATATGAAAAAGGAGACAGATGAAATTATAAAGGATGGATGGTTGCACACTGGAGATATAGGTGAGATTACTAAAGATGGAAATTTAAGGATAACTGATAGAAAAAAAGAAATTATAGTAAATCTTGGTGGTGATAATATTTCTCCATCAAAAATAGAAAATTTATTGTGTTTAAATGAAAAAATTAAACAAAGTTTAATTTATGGAGATAAAAAAACTTATTTAGTTGCCTTAATTGTGAGTGATACTAAAGAAAATAAAAAAGAAATTGAAAATTATTTAGAAAATTTAAATAAAAGTTTATCTTTAGTAGAAAAAGTTAAGAAATTTAAATTAATTGAAGAAGAATTTACAATTGAAAATGGAATGTTAACACCAACTTTAAAATTAAAAAGAAAAAAAATTTTAGAAAAATATAAAGAAGAT
>MDTE01176385.1_pt1 | contig 10869 bp, 12 predicted proteins | sample 811231 | NCBI WGS metagenome assembly MDTE01 (sample SAMN05326651, study PRJNA326480) | marine metagenome | isolation source: seawater | place: Indian Ocean: Red Sea | collected 2010 | reverse complement strand
GGGCGGCAGGATTTGAACCTGCGACCCTCTGGTCCCAAACCAGATGCGCTACCAGGCTGCGCTACGCCCCGAATTCGATACTAATACAGCAGATAGGGATAATTTCAAAGTATAAACCTATCAAATTCATGAGAATTTAACGAGAATCTGGTATAAATGATAGATGTTTATTAAATGTCCAAATTGTAATAAAAAATTCGATGTAGATCAGAATTTAATACCTGACTCTGGACGTTTAGTACAATGTGGCTCATGTCAACATACATGGGTATATAAAAAATTATTAGCACCAGAAATTGAAGATATTCCAATTTTAAAAGAAAAAAAAACTATTGAAAAAATAAACAATAAAAACATTGATATTAAAACAGACACAAATGACAATACCTCTGTTTCTAAAGAAAAAAAATATGAAATAGTAAAAAAAGAGACAAAAAAAAGTGAAAAAAGTTTCAATTATTTTAAATTCTTTTTAGTAATTTTAATCACATTTATTGCAATAATAGTTGTTTTAGATACTTTTAAAGTTTATATTTCAGTAATATTCCCTAAAATAAATGACATGTTAAATAATTTATATAATTCATTAATTGATATATTTTTATTTTTTAAGGATTTGGTAAATTAATTTATGATAAGGATTATCTCATCACCATTTAAATGGTTCTTTAAACTTGAAGCTGCAAGTGGTCTTATTTTATTGTTTGCAGCCGTTATAGCTCTATTGGTGAGTAATTCTAATTTGTCTAGTTTATATTTTTCTACATTGGACAAATATTTGTTTTTAGGCATAAATGATTTTGGTTTAAAATTATCTGTTCTTCATTGGATCAACGATGCATTGATGGCAATATTTTTCTTTTTTGTGACTTTAGAAATCAAAAGAGAGTTTTTACAAGGTGAATTATCAAATATTAAACAAGCTTTATTGCCAATAATCGCAGCTGTTGGAGGCATGGTTGTGCCAGCCTTGTTTTATGTTTTTATAAATTTTGGTGATTCAGAGACACTTAATGGTTGGGCAATTCCTTCAGCTACTGATATAGCATTTTCACTGGGCGTTTTGTCTTTGTTGGGTAGAAGAGTTCCAATTTCTTTAAAAGTTTTTTTGACCGCTCTTGCTATAATTGATGATTTGGGAGCTATAGTAATTATTGCCTTATTTTATTCTGGAGATTTGAGTATTAAATATTTAAGTTTAATGCTTATTGCTTTTTTATTATTATTAGTAATTAACAAATTTAATATTAAAAAGTTTTTTCCTTATTTAGTTATTGGTCTATTTCTTTGGGATTTCACACACAATTCTGGAGTTCATGCTACCATAGCTGGAGTTTTGTTAGCCATGACTATACCTCATAGAAAAAAGGAAAAAGACTTTTCTTTATTGATGAAAATTGAGCATGCTATTAGCCCATATGTAGCTTTCGGAATAATGCCTCTGTTTGCTTTTGCAAACGCAGGTGTTTCTTTAGAGGGTTTATCGTTCTCTTCACTACTTAATAAAGTTCCACTTGGAATCGTTTTAGGTTTATTTATAGGAAAACAATTAGGGGTATTTGTATTTTCATACATTTCAATTAAAACGAAGATTGCTCAAATGCCAAATAATTCAAATTGGTTTAATTTATATGGGGTAGGAATTTTAACTGGAATAGGTTTCACAATGAGTTTATTTGTTGGAAATTTAGCTTTTGTTGACAATATGCAATATATGGATGGGGTAAAAATTGGAGTTTTAACTGGGTCATTATTATCCACTTTAACTGGATACTTTTTAATATTACTTAGTCCAAATAAATAACTAATTGTTCATGAAAAAAAAATTAATATTAGGAATAAGTATATTTATGATATTTTTTAAATCAGACGCTATCTCGAATTATGAAAAATTATTTTATGATTTTAAAATTGAGAGTATTACAGGCGAGGTAATCAACTTAAAGGATTATAAAAATAAGGTTATATTGCTTGTAAATACTGCTAGTTATTGTGGTTTTACAAAACAATATGATGACCTGCAAAAATTATGGGATAACTACAAATCAAAAGGACTGATAGTTATTGGAGTTCCATCAAACTCATTTAATCAAGAAAAAGATAAAAATGAAGATATTAAAGAATTTTGTGAAGTAAACTTTGATATAAATTTCCCATTAACAACAATAACTGAGGTCAAAGGGAAAAACGCTCACGTCATATTCAAGTGGGCAAAAGATAATCATGGAAATTCAGCAGTGCCCAAGTGGAACTTTCATAAAATTTTAATAAACAAATCAGGCAAAGTAGAAGATACTTTTGCCTCTTTTACAAATCCAACATCAAATAAAATTGTAAAAAAAATAGAAAAACTTTTAGATTGAAAATTTCATTCCATCATACCCAGGAACTATATTTTTTGGTAATTTTTTTTTTAATTTTAAATAGTCCATTTCTGTATTTAAGTTAGTCAATATTGTTAATTTGGGTTTAATTATTTTTACTAATTCCAGCACTTTATCAAAATTAAAATGTGAGTAATGGTGTTTATAACGCAAACAATCTACTATAAAGAATTTCAGATTATAAAATTTTTTTAGATCTTTTTTATAAATTTTGCTTATATCGCTAGCATATCCCAGTTTCTTATTAATAATATAAGCTATACAATCAATTTTTCCATGTTCTACATGAACAGATTCTAATGAAATAAAACTGCTATCCACTTTAATTTTATTTATTTTTTTAAGATCGTTCATTTTAAGTGTTGGTGGATATTCAGAATTTTTTGCAAAGCAATATCTAAAATTTTTTAATAAATACTTCCTGGTATTTTTATCAGCATAAATTGGTATTCTTTTCATTTTTTTTAAATAAAATACTCTTAAATCATTAATTCCATGTGTTTGATCAGCATGACAATGTGTATAAAAAACTCCATCTACATTTTTTATTTTATTTTGCAAAAGTTGATATTTAATATCTGGTGATGTGTCGATTAAAAAATTTTTTTTTTTAAAGGATATAGCAGCTGAACATCTTGTTCTATAATTTTTCTTTTCTTTCGGATTACATTCTCCAAAATAACCATCAATTCTAGGCACACCCATTGAATACCCACAACCTAATAAAGTAAATTTTACTTTCATTCAAAAAAAAGATTATTAAAGTTATCAGTTGTTATTTTATCAGCTTCGTTAATTTTAATATTTTTTAAATCAGCAAGTTTATGTAGAGTATATTTCAAAAAAGATGGTTCATTTTTTTTTCCTCTCATTGGAACTGGGGCTAAGAAAGGACTATCTGTTTCTATTAAAATTTTATCCAATGGAATTTTTTTAAAAGTTTCTTGAAGATCTTTGCTATTATTAAATGTTATTATCCCGCTTGCTGAAAAATATGTATTGAATTTAAACAATTTTTTAGCAAAAGCCAAACTACCTGTAAAACAATGCATTAGTATTTTTAAATTCGAATCTTTGTATGAGTTAATGGCTTCAAATGTTTCTTTCTCTGCACTTCGTGAATGAACTATTATAGGTAGATTTAAATCTAAGGCAGCTTGAATATGTTTATGAAAGCTGTCAATTTGGTTTTTTTTGTCACTGTTATTATAATAAAAATCTAGACCTGTTTCCCCAATTCCAATTATCTTTTCATTCTTTTGTGCTTGCATTATTATATGTTTTTTACTTAAGCTATATTTATCTGCTTCATGGGGGTGAATTCCATAGGTTCCATAAATAATTGGATTTGAATTTATTATTTTTAAAATATTTTGATACCCAGTATCTGTGGTGCAAATTGTCAAAAACTTTTCAACACCTTCTTTTTGAGACCTAACTATAACATCTTTAAGATTATTTGAAATCGGCTCTAAATCTAAATGGCAATGTGAATCAATCATTTTTATCTATTTTTTTAAATAATATTCCAATTTTGTTTATTTTTGAATTTATTTTATTTAATTCATGATTTTTGATTGTAGCGAGGTTTATATCATTTTCATTCATATTAAAAATTTTTAAAACTTTTAAAGAGGTATCTGGAGTAATTGGATATAATAATAAAGCAAATTTTCTTATTAATTCTAGTGCTACATAAACAATAGTATTCAATCGTTTAAGATCATTCTTTTTATTCCAAGGTTCTTCATCATTAAAATATTTATTAGCCGCAAAGAGATTATCCACTATAAAATTTATATAAAGATTCAAATTTTGAGTGTCTATAAAATTAACTAAATTATTATATTCCTTCTCAAAAACAGAAAGTATTTTTAAATCTTTATTATTAAAATTTCCTTTTTCAGGAATTTTTAATCCTATATTCTTTTCATTAAAAGATACTACTCTCTGTATAAAATTACCAAAATTATTAGCTAAATCACTATTAATGCAGTTTTCTAATTTTTCCTTTGAGATATTACCATCATTGCCAAAAGACACCTCTTTAATTAAGTAATATCTTAAAGGATCAAGACCGTATTTATCAATTATCTCTAGTGGATCAAGTATATTACCTTTAGACTTTGACATTTTTTCATCTCCCGCAAGAATCCATCCATGACCATAAACTCTTAAAGGCGGTTTAATATCCGCTGCCAACAAAAAAGCAGGCCAATAAACTGCGTGAAATCTTAGAATGTCTTTACCAATTACATGTAAATTAGCTGGCCAAAAATTCTTATATAAATTATGTGAAGTATCAGGATAATTTAATGCACTAATATAATTAGTCAATGCATCTAGCCAAACGTAAATAATATGATTTTCATTTGTTGGTACAGTTATTCCCCATTTGAAAGACTTCCTACTTACAGACAAATCCTTTAATCCGCTTTTAACAAAACTAATTACTTCATTTCTTCTTGAAATTGGTAATATAAACTCTTTATTTTTTTCATAAAATTCTAATAGCTTGTCCTGCCAATTAGATAATTTGAAAAAATAAGACTCTTCCTCTACCCATTCAACCAATGATCCAGAGGCTTTTGATTTTTTAATATTGTCAACCTCTTCAATTTCATCTTCGGTATAAAAAGCTTCATCAGAAACTGAATACCATCCTGAATATTTAGATAAATATATTTCACCTTTTTTTTCAAGGATGTTCCATAAATGTTGAACAGCTTTTTTATGTCTAGGTTCTGTTGTTCTTATAAAATCATTATTAGATAAATTTAAAGTTTTAGATAAATTTTTAAAGTTTTGGCTAATTTCATCACAAAAGGTCAATGGTTCTTTATTATTTTGTTTTGCAGCGCGCTCAATTTTTTGACCATGTTCATCCGTACCAGTTAAAAAGTATACATCATTGCCAGATATTTTTTTAAATCTAGCAAAAAAATCAGCAATAATACTCGAATAAGCATGCCCCATATGAGGTTTTGCTGAGGGATAATAAATTGGTGTTGTAATATAGTATTTACTTTTCATTAATTAATTTCTTTTCATATTGAAGAAGAATGGATTCTAAATCTAGATTATATTTATAAGTATTATGTATTTCTTTTATAAATTTTTTGTAATCATTGAAAACTGTTATATTATTTTTCAATGAAAAAAATTTTTTTGAAAAATATAGCTCAAAAAAAAGACCTATATTATTTTTAACAAATAGGTTGTTTTTATAAAATTTTTTTTTCATTATTAATTCTAAAAGTTCATCAATTGAAATTTCAAATTTAATACTATTTTCGTTATAAAAATTAAATAAATTTATATACACTCCAGGTGAAAAAAAATAATTTTTAAAGTCATTATTTAAATTATTAATAAAATTTTGATCTAATATATTATTTAAAATATTATTTTTTTGGTTCTCATCTATAGAAATATTAAACTTTATACATCTTGAATATATTGTATTAATCAATATTTTAGATGAGTCTTTTATTAAAATAAAAATAACTTTTTCATTAGGTTCTTCTAATACCTTAAGTAAAGCATTTGAAGAATTTTTATTTAATCTCTCAATATTATTTATTAGTACAATTCTTTCAGAATTGTTAAAAGAGGATTTATTACAAAAAGATATAATATTTCTAACTTGGTCTATGCTAATACTTTTCTTTTCATCCTCTATCTCTACATAAAAGAAATTTGGATGTATATTTTCATTTACTAGTTTAAAAGATCTATTTAAATTATTTATAACATATTCTTTTTTATTATATGGATAATTTTCATTTTTAGATAAAATATAATTTATCAAATGCAAAGCTAGAACAGATTTTCCAATTCCTTTATTTCCTGACAGCATAATTTTATTTGGAAGTCTTTTATGGTCATGTAGATAGATGAAATTATCAATGTATTTATTTAATGAATATAAATGTGTTTGTTCAATTGATCTCATAAAAAAAATTATAAAATTTTACTTATCTTGTCTATTATTTTAATTTTGTTCTCTAATATTGTTTTATTGCTATCTATTATAAAATATTTTTTTTTGTTTTTTGCTAATTTTAAAAAACCTTTTTGTACCTTATCGTAGAAGTTATAATTAAAAAAATCATATCTATTTTTGGTTTTTCTTAGTCTTAGTCTTTTAACAAGGTTTTTTTGATTGACGATATTTACAAATACTAAATCAGGACTAATTTTATGAAGAATATATTTATTTAATCTTTTTATTAATGTTTTATTAATATTCATACCAAAATGTTGATAGGCAATTGTAGAGTCTACAAATCTATCTATTAATATTATTTTTTTTTTATAATTTTTTTTAAGTAAGCTATGATAATTTTCATTTCTTGCTGCCATATATAAAAAAAGATCAGTTAATTTGTTAAAATTTGAACTTTTTTTTAAAATTAAATTTCTAATTTTTTCTGAATTTTTTGATCCACCAGGTTCTCTTAACTTAATATATTTAATTTGTTTTTTTTTAAGATATTTTTCAACATTTTTTATATGTAAAGATTTCCCCGAACCTTCTATACCCTCAAAGACTATTAATGGTTTTTTAGACATCACCCCAAATCAAATAATTAATAGATCTGATTATTCTTGAGATTATATTTATTCTTTTTATATCTTCTGCTGCGTGTAATTGATGTTCTGATATAATTTCATCTTTATAGGATATAATTAGTTTTCCCAATATATCATCTTTAATTATTGGAGCTTCTATTGGCCCTTCATAAATTAATTTAACTTTTAAATATTTTTTTCGAGCTTTTGGTATAGTTTTATATACATTTTCATTTAATTTAACCTTAACTTTACTCTTATTACCTAACCAAACATCTAGCTCAGATAATGGCTCATCTTTTTTTGCTATTTTTATTGTATCAAAATTTGTTAAACCGTAAGTTAGTAACTTAGTTGATTCTTTTGATCTACTACTTTTTGTTTGGAAACCACTACCTACAGCTATTAGTCTTCGCTCATTTCTTATAAGCGATGATGCTAAAGAATATTTTTCAACTGCTAAATATCCTGTTTTTATTCCATCAGCACCAATATTTTTATATAGTAATGGGTTTCTGTTCCCTTGAGAAATAGGATCACCACCTGTTCTATTCCATGTAAAATTTAATTCTTTGAAATATTTATACTCTTCAGGATAATTTTTAATTAAATAATTCGACATAATCAATATATCTCGTGCAGTAGAATAATTATCTGGATCGTTTAAACCAGATGAATTAGTAAAATTTGTATTTTCCATTCCCAATTCTTTTGCTTTAGCAGTCATCAAAATGGCAAATTCAGACTCGGTACCAGCAATACCTTCTGCTAAGGCTACACATGCATCATTACCAGAAGCAACAATTATACCTCTTAACAAATCTTCTACAGAAACACTATCTCCAACCATTATAAACATTGATGAATATCCAGATTGAGATAACCTCCATGCATTTTCTGATATAATAAACTCATCTGTTAGACTTAAATCTCCATTTTTAATTTGTTCAAAAGCAATAATAGAAGTCATTATTTTTGTCATAGAAGCAGGGTATATAGATAAATCAGCATCTTTCTCATATAAAATTTCTCCAGAAAGATAATCCTGTAGAATAGCTGATTTAGCTTTAACATCAAATTCAACTGAATATGCTTTTTGCGAGAAAAATATTACAAAAATAAATATAAATTTAAATAATTTTTTCATTTCTTATAATTTCCAAATTCTCAAAGTTAATAACATTCATATCATCAAAAGCTTTTTTAATTAAATTTAAATCTTTAAAGGGACCTAAAAAAACTCTGAAATTATTCGCTGATATTTTCATAATTGAAACTTTCTTTATGTTGGTTTCTGTAACTATTTTTTTTTTCATAGTTTGAGCTGATTTTAAGTAGTAAAAGTCTGCAACTTTAACTATATAATCATATTTAATTTTTTTATCAATTTTTTCTTCAATTTCTGTAGAACTCAAATTGTTTATACTTATTCCATCAACAGGAGCTTTGTCAGCAACTTGTTTTTCTTCCTCATAGGTTTTGGCTTTTTTAGCTATAAATGTAGACCCTTCAATAATTTCTAAAATTTCAATATACGGTTCATTTTTATTTAATTCCAACTCATCAAAAATCCTTTTTGAAACAACAGAATTATACAAAGGTGGATATTGTGAATTGCTCCCTACCCTAGCAAGAACTGACTTATTATTTAAAAGATTAGTAATTTTAACCTTTGTACCCTTCTTTAAATTTTTTTGAAAAATAGTTAAAGACCTATCATCAATTTTTTTTGTGACCTCTTTATTTTTATAAAGATTATCATCATACATTAAACCAAAACCTTTATTTACAAAAACATTACGTACAATTCTTTTTTCTGGAATATCATCAACTTTTACTATTGGAGTAGTACAAGAGTTAAGAAAAAAAAGGAACAAAATTAATATTTTATAAAGCATTTTTAAATTTATCTTTTAAAGTACAAACTGCCAACCCAAATCTTAAAGACCTATTCCATTTTAGAATTAATTCATAATTTTGAAAAATTATAAATGCTGGATTAAAAGGATTTGGATTTTCAACAATTTCTTTATCAGGGGTAATTATACCTACAATGAGGTTTTCATTAATCATAATATTATCAATATTCTTTAAATACTTCTTTATATCTTTAAACTTTCTTTTATTGGAAATCTTTTTTGCAGATGAATTTAATAGATAAGAAGGCGTTGCTTCAGATAAATCAACTTTTAGAAAACAAGGTTCATTTGGATTCCAGCCAAGTTTGTTAATATAATTAGCAGCTGATGCAAAAGAGTCCTCATAAGATTTTAAATTAATTTTATCATCGCTATTATAATCTATAGCATAATTCATAATTGTAGACGGCATAAATTGAAAATTCCCAAAAGCACCTGCCCATGATCCATACAAAGTTTTATGATCGATTACACCATCATCGATTAATTGTAATATTTTAATCAATTCATTAGTAAAAAATTTGCTTCTTCGCTTGTCAAAACTTAAAGTTGATAAAGATGAAATTATATCCATTTTTCCAAGATAGTTACCAAAATTAGTTTCGATACCCATTAATGATAATAGCAACTCCTTATCTACATTGTATTCTTTAGCGATTTTGTTAATTAAATTAAAATTATCTTTATATATTTTTTTCCCAATTAAAACTTTTTCATTTGAAGATCTTTTGCTAATATAAGTTTTTGTGTTTTCATAAAATTCTGGTTGATATCTGTCATACCTGATAACATCTGGCAAATATTTTGCATCCTTCATCACAATATTAAATGTATTTTCTGATACACCATTTTGAAGAGCGACCATTTTAAAATTATTTAGCCAATCTTCAAAATTTTGAGCGTTAGCTTTCAAACAAAAATTAAAAATAATTAATAATGATATAAAGTAATAATTAATTTTTTTCATATAGATCTCTAAGATAGATTACTACAGCAATCCATATCAAAACAAAACCAATGAGCTTATTCATTAAAAAGGGCTCATTATATAAAAATAAGCCCAATAAAAATTGACCTGTTGGAGCTATAAAAAAAATCATACTTGCTGGACCCAGTGCTGATAGTTCAGATCCTCTAACAAATAGAAATAAAGGAATCACTGTCATCGGACCAGCTAAAAGTAAAATTAATGCCAGATTAATATCAGATAGGGAAAAACTAATATGACTTGAGATATTTAAATTATAAAAAATAATTACAGTAATTGGTATTAAAAATAAACTCTCTACAAATAAACCAATATCTGTTTCTACCAAAATAATTTTTCTTAAAACTGCATAACCAGCAAATGAGACTGCCACAATTAAACCAATCCACGGAAAATGGTCTAAAAAAAACATCATATAAATAATTGCAATAAAAATTATAAAAATTGATATTTTTTTTTTAAAATTTAAATTTTCTTTAAGAAAAATATTTCCAAAAAAAACGCTTAAAATTGGAAATATATAGTATCCAAAACTTGCCTCAACCAATTGGTTGATAGAAATTGCGTATATCCAAACAGCCCAGTTTGTGAAAATTAGCAATCCTGAAAAAAAAAGTAATATAACTTTTTTTTTATCTTTAAATGTACTTATTAAAATTTTAATTTTACCACTTATAAATATTGTTACAAACAATGAAACGACTGTCCATATAACCCTATGAGAAACAACTTCAAAAGGATTTACGTAAGATATAAATTTAAAATATAAAACTCCTATTACACCCCACCAGAAAGATCCTAAAGAAGCATAAATAATACCTTTGTTAAATTCTCCCATAAAAATAATGAATTATTAAATTAATTATTATATGTATCATTATTTTGTTGAATAAAATTATTTTATTTATAAAACCTTGCTCAAGGAGAGATGGCTGAGCGGTTGAAAGCACCGGTCTTGAAAACCGGCAAAGGGGCAACTCTTTCCTGGGTTCGAATCCCAGTC
>MDTE01130931.1_pt1 | contig 10869 bp, 2 predicted proteins | sample 811231 | NCBI WGS metagenome assembly MDTE01 (sample SAMN05326651, study PRJNA326480) | marine metagenome | isolation source: seawater | place: Indian Ocean: Red Sea | collected 2010 | reverse complement strand
GGACGTCTCGCTCGCCCCGCGCACGTGCGGCCCCTGCGCGCGTTCCTTATTCTCCGGATCCGAGAGGAGCGCCTCCGCCGACGCTCCGCCGTCGGCGTGTTTCGTCGCGCACACCAGCGCGGAGGACACGATAGAGGCGAAGGTTCCCCTAGCGTCACCGCTCGGGCACCGCTGCAAAAACGCCGCGAGGTAGGCGGGCCTCGACCTGATCCAGCCGAGGAACCATCGGCACGACGCGGGCGATCGTTCCAGCAAGTTGGCGAAGGTTCGCCTCCACGCGTGTAAACCCCGCTCGTCCCTCATGCTGCCGTGCGCGCGGAGGTAGACGTGGGACAGAAACTCGGTGGCGATGCGGATGGAGAGCACCGCGTGCTCGTCCTCCTCCTCCGGAGTCCGGACGCGACGCGCGCTACCCCCGTTTTCCTCCATCGAATCCCTCTCGGCGCCCGAGCTCGGCTGGTTCACCGCCGCCCGAGGTCCGCCCCTCTCGCCCCTCCGCTGCGACTTGCGCGACGCGCCGCCCCCGGAGTGCGCGGAATCCACGAGCCGCTGCATGAAGACGAAGTACTCCCTGCTGAAGAGGTTACCGTTGAACACGAACTGCAGGTTCTGGGTCATCACGTGGCCGCGAATCTGCCGGGGCATATCCGGCGGCGACGCTATGCGCTCGACCCTTTGCGTGAAGGCGTCGCCATCCGCGCGCGCCATCGCGCTCGGCGGCTTTCCAAACGCGGGCGTCGCGGTCCTGGACGGCGGCATCGACGCCATGCGCTCGTCCGACGGTTTGATCCGCTCGTAGAAGAGCATGTACGCGCTGTTGGGCCTGTCGTGCTCGGTCAACCTGCCCGTCTGCCGCGGAATGTGGTGGTGGTGCGCGGGTCCGTGCAAATCGCCCGACACGTCGTTGTCGGAACCCGTAAACTGCGACATGTTCACGGTGTACTTGCCCCCGAAGGTGTCCGCCTCGAGATTGGCGACGTCGTACGGCTCCACGCGCTGGTCGTCGTACACGTGCCATCGCGAGCCGACGCCGTGCTCCGCCGCGTTCGCGCCCGGGGGCGCGCCTCGCTCGCGAATGTACGAGTAGTAGTGCCCGGCGAAAGCCGTCCCCGAGTGCACGACGACGCCCACCAGCCTGTACCGGTAGTGGTCGGGGCCGAGGGGCAGCTCGGGGACGGGCGCGTTCGGGTCGGACTCCGCGGAGGCGTCGCGCTCGATACCCTCCACCGTGAACGGGCTCATGTCCAGCTCCATGGGGAATTCGAACCGCGACTTGATCTTGAGCCGTTGCATCGTCTCGTAGTCAAACTCAAATCGCTTCAGGTGGACCAGCAGGGTGTTGGGAAGCTTCTCGCCGCTGAAGCACGCGCGCTTCACCGCGTCCACCTTCTTGCCGCACTGCTCGCAGAACCACTGGTTGTCGGATTCCAAGAGCTCGCCCTGGACGTACGACGCGAGGGACTCGACGAGGTCCCGTTTGTTTCGCACGTCGACGGAGACGTGAACGAAATCCTCGAGCCGCTCCGACCGGTGCTGCGGGCACTCGCGACACAGCATCTGGTTGACAAACTGACCACCCATGACAGCCTCCATCGCTCCCTTCACGCCGCTGTTGGGCTTGGCCGCGTCCTTGTTGGGTCCGTCCGGATCCGCCGCGGCTAAGGACTTCTTAAACTCGGTGTCGACCATGTCCTGAAGCCGGCTGAGGAACTCGAGGCCGTCCTGGTGCTCCCGAACGTTGATGGGCTCGCCGTCGTAGTCTTTGAACGCGCGCCAGAAACCCCTGGGGGCGTAGAAATCGACGCGCGTGGCCGCCAACGACGCGAGCATCATCTGAAACTGGTAAAACACGCTGTCTTTGCGCTCCTCCTCCGTCGCCGCGGTGGAGTCCACGCTGAGAACCGCGTCACGCAGCTCGGGCACCATGTACAACTGCTGGAAGACGCTGTTCATGTAGCACGTGGCGCCCGCGTTTTTAAGGCCCACGTATCCACCCTGCGGCCGGTTGTTGTGGCTGGGGAGCATATCCCACTCGTTCACGTCCACGCCGCCGCGGTAGTGAAGCTCCATGAGAACGTCCGTCACCTCCACCATGTTTTCGGTGTCGTGCGAACAGAGATCCGCGAGGAGTCGAAACGCGGGGGACCTCGTCGCCGACGACGCGCACACCGGCGACAGGTGCTCGTCCAGCATCTCCACCTCCTCGCCGTTGAAGAAGTGCAGCCCCGCGTTGAGCTCGGACGACTTGTCCGAGGTGACGGGTCCTCCCGAGATGACGTCGCGGTCGGTCGCGACATCCGCGCTGAGCGTGTCGGCGTCGTCGTCCGATCCCGCCGCGCCGTCGTCGCCGTCGTCGAGGTCGGGGAGTTCCTCGTCGTCCTGCTTGCGCTTAGAGCCCCGCGCCGACGCCGCCGCGGTGTCCTTGCCGTTGGGTCGATCGTCGCCGCCGTGGACGATGGGCGGGGGCATGCCAGCGAGCTTCAGCACCTCCGCGGACGGCCTGAGCATCGGGACAGCCTCCGGGAAGAGGCACTTGAAGAGGAGAACCTGCACGAGCCCGCGGCTGGCGGCTTTGAACCCGCGGCCAATCTTCTCCAGGCGCTCGATGAGCGTCCGTATGAGTATCAGCCGGGACTTCAGCATGGCCTCCGTCTCCTCCGTCGCCGGGGGCGTGACGCGCAGAGCCTCCACCTCCTCCCGTAACAGCTCCTCAATCGTCGACGCGTCGTCATGGAACGACAGCATCTTGCACAGCAGCAGGTGGTACTGCTCGCACTGCGACGGGTGCTCGATGGCGAGCGACCGCACGGACAGGAGCGCGGTGACCATCCCTGGGGACACCTCCTTCTCGTCCTCCTTGCCCCCGTCCTTCTTGTCTCCTTTGCCTCCGCGCACGGCGAGCTGATACAGCGCCTCGGCCGTGTTCAGACGAATCGCCCCGTGCGGCGATCGGATCAGCATGTCGCGCAGCATCGCCGGAAACACGGGCATGGCCATGACAGAATCCGCCGGGTGCGACTCGCCGCTCGCGCACAGCTGCGTGCACGTCGCCAGGAGCGCGAGGGAGTCGCGAGACAGCCGCCAGTCGTCCCGGGTCAGGCCATCCTCGTCGTCCGGCTCGGAGTCCGAGTCGTCGCTCCGAGCGTCGGAATCCATCGCGTCTTTCGTCGCGTCGTCCACCTCGGACCCCTTCTCGGATGGATCCCCGACCCTGATACCGGTGCCCATGATGTACGCGAGGTTGGCCAGCGCGGTGATGGCGTCCTTGGCGAGCCTTCTCCGCGTCGCCGTCGCGTCGTCATCCGCCGAAATCGTCATCCCCGGATCGTCGCCATCCGCCGCCATCCGCTCGTCCCTCTCCTCCCGCAGACCCATCGTCCCTATGGCGCCGCCCAAGGAACCCAGCGACTCGCTCGGCTCCGAATCGTCCACGCCCACACCGCGGAGTAAGATGCGGAGTAAGCTCAGCGCCGCGGTGCAGAGCGCCCGGCGCAGCGCCGCGTCCCGCCACGCCGCCAGCCCGGCGCCCGCCAACTTCGCCGCCGACTCAGCCGCCGCGCCCGTGTCGTCGTCCTCGCCCGTGATTCCCGACGGCAGCGTCGTGAGGATGTCCCTCGCGCAACCCAGCGCCAGGAACGACCCCCGAAGCGCCGCCACCGACGACGGACCCGGACCCGGGGAGGAAGATCCGTCGTCCCCGCCGGCGTACCCGACTTTTGGCGCGGATGAGAGCAAGCCGTCGAGCACCTGCAGCGCGTACACGAGCTCCGCGGGACCGAGGCCCAGGAGCTCCCTCAGGCGACCCCTCGCGTCGGCCGCCGCGGTCGCGGGGTCGGCCGCGGTCGCCTCCAGCAACCTCCGGAGCTCGTCCCGGACGCTGTCTCGGGTGGGTAGCATCTGAAGAATCACCTGCGCGTTCTCGCGGACTCTCGCGCTGCTCGATCGGTCCACGAGCTCGAGAAGGACGTCGTAGGCGCCGGGTCGCGACGCGAGGAGCGCGCGAGGCGAGTTCTCCGCCGGTGATGGAATGTCGTCCGTCTTTCTCAACCCCAAGACGGCTTGAACCGTGAAGCTCTGGTCCTCCTCCGCGCCGGCGGCGGCGGGCAAAACCTCGTGGAGGAGCTTGTGGTCGTGCCTGAGCTCCTGCCCAAAGCAGAGCAGCCTGACGCGGTTGGGATCCGGCTCTGAGATCTCCCTCGCCACAGCCTCGCGCAGCGCGCGGACCGGGACGTTCGAGTGTACCTCGACCGTGACCTTATCGTGCTGGCCCGTTCTGGCCACGGCGTGCATCAACATCACCTCCATCTTCACCGCGAAGCCCGGGTACGATCCGCCGTGGGGTAAGGGCGCGCCGGGTGCGGCGGCGTACGTATCCTCGCACTTTTCTATGAACGACGACGCGAGCAGCGTGAGTCGCTCGGCGCGTTGCTCGGCGGATGCCCTGTCGTCGCCCATCCGGAGTCTCGTCGCCGTCTCCTTGAGCCGCTCGATCACCGCGGCGAGGAACTCTTCGCGTACCGCGACCGTCCCCTGCCACGTGTCCGCGTCGGCGCCCGAGTGCAGCCACATGAGGTGGTGAGCGGCATCCTCCCACGTGTCCTCGTCGTCGCGGTTCGGGGTGTCGAGGAAGACGCGCCACAGCTGGTCCACCCCGGCAAAGTTATGGTCGCGGATGCGAAGGTCGTGGATCGCCTTGCCGTGAACGAGCAGTCGAGCGGGCACGCCCGTGGCCTCCGGGCCGAGATCTGACGGGTCCACGCCCGCGGGCAGGTCCCCGATGGAGTCGTCGTCGTCGACGTCGAGGGAGTTGTCGAGTTTTCCCTCATCCGCGGCGCACTGTAAAAAATACGATCGCAGGAGCTCGTACCCCTGCTTCCGCATCTGCGCCGCGGGCTCGTTGACCAGACGCGTCTCCAAAATCGTCCGGACAGTCTCCGGCGACGCGCCGCAGGGCCTTATCACCAGCATCTTGGTGATCCAGATCCTGCCGTAATCGCTGAACCTCGCGGGCTTGACGCCCGGGTCGAGCGGTTCGGACACCGCCAACCCCGGCGCGTCGACGAAAGCCGCCCAGAACCGAAGCGCCGTCTCGGGACCCACCGAGATGCACCCGGTCTTCAACACGAACATCAACGCCTCCATGAACGTCTTGAGGGTGTCCTGGTACCCGGTCTGGTGCGCGCCGGGCTGACCGGAGGGCGGCGCGGGCTGCGCGCGATCGAAACCCTTGGACCACGCGTGCGCTTGAAATTCCTCGAACCGGCTCGTCAGGAGCTCCAGCAGGTCCTCCCCCTCGATCAGCCGCTCGATCCACAGCCGACGAATCTCCTCGTAGTCCTGATCGTCGGGCGAGACGGTGATCTGCTGCTGCCGCTCCTGCAACCGACGCCTGCGGGCCTTCTTGCCCTTGACCCCGTCGGTGTCGTCCGACCCGAGCAAGTCCTCCGCCGCCTCCGGAGACTCCAGCTGCACAATCTTGACGACGAGGCGCAGCGAAACCGCGAGATCCGCGCGGCGCTCGCGAATGTCCCCCACGACCCGCGCCATCCACTGCGACTTGGACGCGCGTTCCATGCGGTCGTAGTGGCCCAACACCCTGGTGAACGCGGCGACCATCTCGGCACCGCCCGCGTCGTGGGTCATCCGCCACAGGAGCTCAAGCAGGCGCTCCGCCATGACCCCCTTGCCGTCACTTCCGGCAAGCTTCTGGACAGTCTCCAGAATTTTACCGCAGTCCGCGAGCGCGTCGTGGCCGGCTTCCTCGAAGAGCGTGAACAGGTAGTCCAGCTGTTCATCCGAGAATTTCCACGCGAGCGACGCGAGGAGGTCCAGCACGTTGTTCTTGACCTCCTCGAAGGTGTCCTGCTTCTGGGTAATCGCCCACAGTTCGTCGATGTGCGCCTTGGTCATGGCGTCCTCCTCGAGCAGGAACCTCAGGACGGCGGCCGCTTGGTCCACGTACTGCTTGTGGTGCAGGTACGTCGGGCGAAGGATGTGGGGCAGAACCTTCTTCGCCTCCATCCAAGCCACAATGCCCTTGAGCTGCTCGTTGGACCCGTGATTATCGCGCAACTTAGCCGCCTCCTGCAGCGATCGCTTAATCTCGCGCAGCGCCTCGAGCTGCATGTTAAACGTGGGAACCTTCAGCATCGCCTCTATCATCGCCTGGTGCACCTCCGACACCCGCCGTGCAGCCATGTCCCGCGCGGGTTTACCCCCTTCCTCCTTGAGCGCGTGCGCCAGAATCTCCTCCAGGTGCCGGAGCACCTTGGACAGGTGCATGTACCGCTCGTCGCGTTCGCCGCTGTTGGCGCCCACGAGCTGGGGGTCCGCGGTGCGAACGATGCGCAGCATGTGGTGCAGGCACCGATTCGCCTGCTCCGCGAACTCGCGCCGAAGGCTGCCGATCATGGTCCTCGCCGCGAGCTTCGCGGGTCGAGCCGCGTGCTCCAGCATCGCGAGCGAAATCGGCCCGGGGTCGCCCAGCAGACCCGAGATCGCCTCCCATCCCCCGTGTTGGCCGAAGCAGTTGCTGATCAGATCCAGCCACGTGTCGATCTCCACGTCGCGAGCCGGCCGGGGATCGTCGTACCCGCGCGGATCGACGAAGGGGTTTCCGGTTGTTCCGGAGCTCTCGCCGGGAAACCGCACGGGCACGGCGGGGGCGTCGTCCTCGTCGCTCACGTGGATCACCCCGTCGTCGTCCTTCCTGCCAAAGTACGACTGGAACTTGTTCGTGCCGTACACCGACCTTTCCTTGCTCGACTCGGCGTCCATGAGGGTTCGGGCCTCCGCCTGGGTGACGGCGATTGGCGCGGTGAACGCGTGCTCGAGTGGCTCGATCTGATTCGGGATTCGGTCAAACCGGTGCTTCTTATGGTACTCGCTGTCCCTATCGAGCGCCCACGCGAGGGCGTCGAGGAGGTGGCACATGTCGACCTCGTTCTCCTCCCACTGCTCGTGCGCGCCGGGGCCGGAGAAGTAGTGCGACTGGTGCAGCTTGACGGCGACGAGGTGCGCGAGGCGCATCGACGCCGTGAGGATGTTCGCGTGGATGTCCTGCGGCCATCGGCGAAGGTCGTCGTACGTGAGGCACCGCTCGAACGAGTTCGGGACGAGGTCGCGGTACAGCTTCCGAATGGGTTCGCTGCGGAGTGAGGGCGAGACGGGGGATGGGGAGATCAGCGACGGGTCCGATCGGAGGACAGGGGCGAGAGGAGGCGTTCTTATGTATCGAATGGGGGCATCCGCGTTAAAAACGGGGGGTGGAAGGAGGGGCGCGCGCGTACCTCTTCTCGGCTTCGTCTTCATCCTCCGCGAGCTGCGCGCACGCCTTAAGCACCGAGGCGAGCTGCGCGGGATAGACCGTCCAGTTGGGATTGCGGTTCAGACCGTCCGCGACCATCAAGTAGTCGTTGTGGGGAAAGTCCCGCGAGACGATCCGCTCGAGAGGGGCCCCGTCTCCCGCGCTGCTCGTCGGCGAAGCGTTGCGCCCTCGTTCACGCTCCAGGGCGGGTCCGTACGGTCCCATGTTGCCGTCGTCCCCTCCCGGAGTGGACTGACTCGGATTGTTCGGGTCGAAGTCCCCGTCGTCGGTGTCCTCGCTCATGAACCCCCCGCTATTGTCCAGGCGTTCGCCGCTCGAGGAGGACGCCATTTTTCGCTCTGAAGCGACGCGCGCGGTAGGGTGGACGTTCAGATCCGCCCCCCCCGACACCTCCCGCGCCGGGTTCGCGCCCCGGGTTTGCCTCTCCGGTGACGTTTCCCGGATACTTCGGCTCTCTGCCGGTCTGTGTATGCGCCGGCGCGTCCCTCGGACCCAGCGCACGGCTCTGTGATACGTCTCCCCACCCCCCCACAGGCCCCCCTCTTTCACCCGCGCTTTTTTCATCAGCCGGGTCTCGAAGTGTCGAATGTCGCTTGTTAGCCGACGTGCAGTGACACCCCGCGCGAGGGGGGTCGCTCTCTTCTCCCATCGAGGCTGGTGATGGGGAACGATCGGGAGATGACGGTGGTCGAGAGGCAGGTGGCAGCGATGCTGCGGAAGCAGCGGGAGGAGCAGGATGAGCAGGCTGCGCTCGCCAGGCGGGCGGAGGAGCTGAGGAGCAGGGGCGAGCAGGCACTCGATGACAACGGCGACCTGGACGTGGATTCAGATTCGGAGCACGACGATCTCGAGCGGCGTGGCGCGACGGGAAGGGCTCGGCGCGAGTTCCGCGACCGCGGGATCGTCTTCGATTCGTCCACGGACGAGGTCACCGTCACGGTCCGCGCGATGACGGACCTGGAGCTCGGCATGGCCTTCGCATGGATGCGTCGAGATCAGAGGCGGTACGAGGGCGCTACGAGCTTCTGGAGCAAAGCGGGGACGGGGATCCAGGAGTGTTTCGAGGAGGAGAGGTGCCCGGGGGATAAGGACGTGCACGCCGCGGTGGGCGCGTGGCCGAGGCTCACCGGCGCCTTCGTTCCGTTCCTCGGCCCCGCGCCGTTCGCGTTCGCCATGCTCAAAGACGACGGGCTCACCGTGGACACCATGGGCGTGAGGCAGGGGTTCCGGCGAATGGGACTGGGGAAAAAAGTTGCGAGTGCGTTCATAGACAGGGCCAGGCGCGCCGCGAAGGTACGCGCCGGTCCGCCCGAGTGCGTCATCGACGCCGTGCCCGACGCGGTCGCGTTCTGGCGCGCGATGGGCTTCTCCAATCGCGGCGGGGCGGACTCGCCGACGACAGCCGTGATGCGGAAGCTCTGCGGCGACGTCGCCATGTCGATGACGCTGTTGGAGGATCCCCCGACGCCGCGCGGGCACGAGTGGTGGTTCGAGAAGCCCGAGGAGGAGAAAGGGTACTGGTCCGACGACAGCTGGTGACGAGTCGATCGGACGTCGCGTTCATCGACAGAAGGCGTACTGGTAAAACCCTTAGAATGAATCAATCGTCGAAGACGAGTTAGTCCTTCGCCGGACGCCTGGATCGCGCCATCTCCGCCACCACTCGCGCGGCCACATCCGCCACCCCCGGGGTCCTCGGCGCGACAACCTTCCCCTTCGCGGCGCCCCACTTGATCGCCGCGGCCGCCGGCTCGCCCGCCGGGGTCGTCGTCGGACCCTCGCTCTTTTCCCTGCGCGAACGCGCCAAACCCGAGACCCCGACCCGACCCGGTTCCGAGGAGTGACTCGTCGCCGGACCCGGTTCCTTCGCCGCCGGACCCGGTTCCTTCGCCGCCGGACCCGGTTCCGCCGCCGCCGTGGGAGGAGGGACCGAGGTGGGACGCGGCGCGGCGCGACCCCCGGGCCGGGATCGCGCGAACGCCAGGTTCGCCGGCGTCTGCGAGTCGACGAGCCGCGGGGAACCGCCCCCGCGTCGGGACCGCTCCGGGAACGGGACCGTCCTCCTCTCGTCGCCGTCGTCGTCGTCGTCGTCGCGTGTCGTCGTCCGCGAGCGAGCCAACACCACGGGCGAAGCCGGGCCGGGTTCGACCGCCGCCGGCGCCGTCCGTCGCTCCGCCTCGTTCGGTCGTCGGTCGTCCCCGACGCGCGCCCTCGTCTCCGGCGGATCCGCCGCGGGCCGCTTCGCCGCGGACGGCGGAGGGGTGCTCCCGACCGTCGTCGTCGTCGTCGTCGTCGCGTTCGGTTCGACCCTCTCGGGCGTCGCCGCGTCCCCCCGCCTTCTCGGCGCCGGCGTCGGCCTCGGCGGCTTCGCCGCGGACCTCAACGTCTCAACCTCCTCCCTCAGTCCCCCGATCTCTCGTTCGTACCTCGCGAGCAGCGCGCTCACCCTGCCCGGCTCCCGATGGCTCGCATCGCGCGATGCGCGCGGGGCGTCCAGCTGTGGCCCCAACGCGTCCAGCTGTGGCCCCAACGCGTCCAGCTGCGGCGCCCTCGCGTTGAGTTCGCGGCGCATCTCGCGGATCTTCGTGACCGTGTGCACGTGCGCGTGCTCCAGCATCTCGATCACGCCCTCGTCGTCGTCCTCGTCGTCGCGCGCCGGCGTCACGTTCAGTTCGAACCGGGCCGGGGAGGCGCCGGGTCTAGCCGTGGGCCAATGGCGTCCGGCGACGGGACTCGGCGAGGCGCGCACAGCTGGCGTCGTCGACCGAGCGCCGGTTCGAGCCGTCGCGGAGATGGCGACGCGCGTGGACGGCGGAGGCGAGGATTCCGGGGGTATCGCGGGGGTGCCGGGCCTCGCCGCGTCATCGTCCGCGTCGTCCTCGTCGACGATCGAGATGTCCCGTCGCGACGTCGGCGTGTCGCTCCATTCGCTGGATCTGTCGCTGTATCCCCCCGGCGTTCGACCGCCCCAAGCCTTCCACGGCTTGCCCCCCCAACCCTCGCTCGTCCTCGCGGGCGGCGGCGTCTTCGGGTCGTCGTACGACGGCGGCGCCGAAGGACGATACGTCGCGGTCGGGGACCTGTCGACGCTCATCTCGCGCACCTCCTCCAGCGACGGCCTGCCCGGGGATCTGGACACGGCGTCGGCGGAGGCGAACTCGTCTCGCCACACCACGCGCCGCGTTCCGCCGGGCGTCACCGCGTAGTGCCTCGCGGGGGGCATCGCGAAGGGAGACGGCGACGTTGGGTCCTCGTACGCCGAGCGATACGGGTTTTCGCGGTACACGGGCGTCGCGTGAACCTCCGCGGAGTGACGATGGTACGGCGAGTAGTGCGCATCCTCGGGCGCGACCGTGGCGTGCTCGACGCGAACCGGCTGCCGCGCGACACCCGCGTCGCGCGCCTCGGCGCCGGTGCCGAGCACGGAGACGATCTGCCGGACGCGCTTCCTGTTGACCACGTTCTTGACGCCGTGGTGGCGAATCACCAGCTCATCGCCCGCGTCGTCGTCGTCGTCGTCCCAGTCCCACCCCATGGTGGCG
>MDTE01085842.1_pt1 | contig 10869 bp, 8 predicted proteins | sample 811231 | NCBI WGS metagenome assembly MDTE01 (sample SAMN05326651, study PRJNA326480) | marine metagenome | isolation source: seawater | place: Indian Ocean: Red Sea | collected 2010 | reverse complement strand
ATAACAGCTAAGATATCTAAATTAAATTGTAGGATTTATGAAGTAGGAATATCTTATTATGGTAGAACTTATAAAGAAGGTAAAAAGATAGGTTGGAGAGATGGCGTTCAAGCAATATGGTGTATCTTGAAATATAATTTATTTAAGTAAAGAGATTTTTTCACAAATTTTTATTTCATATTTGTTTTTCCGATTAACTGGATTTCTAGCCCCCGAGACGAATGATTCTCTATAACAATTATATTCCTCTTTATCTATTACAAAATCTGGCAGTGTAATTATTTGGTTGATATCGTATTTTTTAAAACATACATTTTGAGAATTTTTTTGAAAACATCTTTGCATCATATCTCTTGAAATATAATTATTTGGATAGTAAAATTTTGGATCTCTATCAATAATATTTTGGTAAAAATTGCCAGAGGATTTGGTTTTGATTAATCTTGAAAAATCAAATCCATATGATGTTGAAAGCATTGTTTTTTCATAATCTAGTATTGAAAAGATATTTTGGTTTATTGAAAAAAGAAGAAAGCTGATTATTAAAATGAATTGAAAAAAAATTGATAAATTTAAAGAAAATCTTAAAAATCTATTTTTGTAAAATTCATTTAAATTATCTGAAAAATAGATACAAATAATAATTGGTAAAGCATAATAATCAGCTCTACCTTGGCAGAAAAGAATCAAAAGTATTATCTGTGAAATTGAAATATAAAATAAGATATTTTTCCTCTTATTAATTCTTTTAAAACTTTCAAAAATTTGAAGCATCAATATTAAAAATATTGCAGGACCAAGAGAACTGGCCACGTCAGAAAAACTTACTGGTATAAATATATTTAAAGGGAATAGTCCATCTCTTTTATAGCCAGATAAAAAATCTACAAAGTTTTTGATTAAAACATCATTTTGATTAAAAACATTTATAAGTAATGGAAATGCAAAATTACCGATTATTCTAAATCTTGTATATAAAATTGTAAGCAATAATATAATCGATAATAATATTGATTTATCCCATAAGATATCTTTAAAAATCCTAATTTTTCTTCTATGATTTTTTTGATTATGAACAAAAATATCACAAAAAATATCAATAATTATTGGAGTGCAAACTATTAATGAGGACACCTTAATACTTATGCAAGAAATTATGCATATTAGAAGTAATCTTCTTGATAAATTATCTTTATACTCTTTCCAAATGATATAAGCTATCGCGCAAGATGATTCGCTCAAGAATAGTGGTTTCCCAATTGTGCTCCATTGAATAAAAGTTAAAATACTTAGAAAAGCAACAATGAAAATTTTATTTTTTATCTTATTAATGAAGAATAAACATATTAGTGGCAAGGACGAAATTTGAATATATCTGATTAGCCAAATAGTGTGTTCTTGAATAAATGCTAGATTTGCATAATCACCAGCACCCATTAATGCTTGATGTAAACCTCCATCAACAAAAAATTCTCCTTTTAACCAAAATTGATAAGGGTAGCCCACATGATAATCTAATGCATCAGGATGATTAATTGGCCCAATAGAAGATAGGGTGATTAAAAAAAGTAGAATACAAATAAGAGCTATAAATTTTTTATGATTTAAATCTCTAAAATTATCTTTAAACCTAATAAATTCACATAATAGAAATTTTTTTATTCTTGAATAGGCATTAAAAGAATTTTTATTAAAATAAATCGTCGATAAAAATATTAAAATTGAAATGGTTATTAATGGGAACCTGCTTATATCAAGATTTATAAATATTAAAGAAATAAGTCCTAATATAGAATAAGAAAATAAAGCAGATGTGAAGATAACACTATATATTTTATTTCCGATCTTCTTATTATCAGTGCTAAAGAGAAATGATATAGAGGATAAGAAAAGGAGTATATACGAAATCATCTAATTTGATATTAAATATTTTTATTTTTTAGATTTATTATTTATTTAATTATTATTAATTTTTAAGAGTTACGCAACCTTATAATTAGGGTTTAAGGTAGTACTTATTGCTATATTTAAGTGTATGTTAATTTAACTTCTAAAATTAATATTAAGACTAAAAAATATGAAAAAGGCTCTCATAACAGGTATTACAGGACAAGATGGGAGTTATCTGGCCGAATTTCTTTTGGGTAAGGGTTATGAAGTACATGGAATAAAAAGAAGATCAAGTAGTTTTAATACCGCTAGAATAGATCATCTATATAAGGATCCACATGATGGAGCACAAAATCTAAAACTTCATTACGGAGATATGACAGATAGTTTGAATCTTATAAATATTATTCAACTTATTAAGCCAGATGAAATTTATAATTTAGCTGCACAAAGTCATGTTGCAGTAAGTTTTGAAAGCCCAGAATATACAGCGAATTGCGATGGATTAGGAACTTTGAGGATATTGGAGGCTGTAAGAGTTCTTGGTCTCAAAAATAAAACGAAAATATATCAAGCAAGTACAAGTGAACTTTTTGGAAAAGTTCAAGAAATTCCTCAGAAAGAAACCACACCTTTTTATCCTCGAAGTCCGTATGGAGCTGCCAAGCTTTATGCTTATTGGATAACAATTAACTATCGTGAATCATATGGATTATTTGCTTGCAATGGGATACTTTTCAATCATGAAAGTCCAAGAAGAGGAGAGACATTTGTTACCAGGAAAATTACAAGAGGATTAGCACGTATTGAATGTGGACTTGATGATTGTCTTTATTTAGGAAATCTAGATTCAAGGAGAGATTGGGGGCATGCTCGAGATTATGTTCAAATGATGTGGTTGATGCTTCAACAAGATGAGCCAAAGGATTTCGTTATCTCAACTGGAAGACAAGAAAGTATTAGGAAATTTGTAGAAATAACTGCCTCGAAATTAGGATGGTCATCTAATAATTCTTCAATAATCTGGTCTGGTAGTGGACTTAATGAGGTAGGGAGAAGAGCAGATAATAACGAAATTGTTATAAGAGTTGATCCAAGATATTTTAGACCCACAGAAGTTGATACACTTTTAGGGGATTCTTCTAATGCAAAAGATATTTTAGGTTGGGAACCTAAAATTTCCTTGGATGAGATGATAGATGAGATGATAGATAATGACTTAAAAGAAACAAAAAAAGAAATATCTTTAAAAATATCGCACTAAATTAATTCCAATTTTTATGTCAGATAAGCTTTTAAAATATGAAGATAAAATTTTCATAGCTGGTCATAAAGGTATGGTTGGCCAAGCTGTCTTAAGGAATTTATTAAAAAAAGGCTATAAAAATTTATTAACTTGTGAAAAGGAGTTTTTAGATCTCAGCGTAGAGAGTGATGTCAATGATTTTTTTAATGATAATAAACCCGATATTGTTATATTGTGCGCAGCTAAGGTTGGAGGGATTCTTGCCAATCAAGAATTTCCTACTGAGTTCATTTTGAATAACTTATTAATCCAAACTAACGTTATAAAGAACTCTTGGAAGTTTAAGGTTAGAAGGTTTTTGTTTTTAGGGAGTAGTTGTATTTATCCTAAAGATTCTTTACAGCCTATAAAAGAGGAATATCTTTTGAAAGGTGAATTAGAAAAAACAAATGAATATTATGCAATCGCTAAAATAGCAGGTTTAAAACTATGTGAAGCATTAAGCAAGCAATACTCTTTTGATTCAATAAGTTTAATGCCAACAAATTTATACGGTACTGGTGATAATTATGATTTAAAAACTAGTCACGTTATGCCAGCATTAATTAGGAAATTCTGCGAGGCAAAGAAAAATAATCACAAAAATGTTACCTGCTGGGGAGATGGTTCTGCATTAAGAGAATTTCTTCATTGTGATGATTTAGGAGATGCTTGCGTTTTTATTTTGGAAAATATAAATGCTCATCAATTTGAAGATAAACATCAAAAACAATTCAGGCATATAAATGTTGGTACAGGTAGGGATATAAGTATTAAAGATTTAGTTGAAATAATTTCAAACGAAACAGGTTATGCAGGAAATATTTTATGGGATTTAGAAAAGCCTAATGGTACACACCAAAAAAAATTAGATATTAGCTTGATTTCTAATTTTGGTTGGAAGCATAAAATATCTTTACTGAACGGAATTAAACAAACTATAAGAGAATTTAAAAATATTTACTTATAGAATTAAACGCTTCCTGCAAGATTCGAACTTGCGACCCACTGCTTAGAAGGCAGTTGCTCTATCCAGCTGAGCTAAGGAAGCAAAAGTTAATTAATGTTTTCAGATTAAATAATTAATTTTCCTTCATTATGATTTTACTAACCTATAGATACCAAAACAACATTTTAAAATCTAACTTTAAAACTTATTAAAAAATCATTTTTTAAAAATTTACCTCTGAAACATTTAAATTCTGAATAAATAAAAGTATTTCATGAAGTCCTACCATAAATATCTTCAAATCGTATTATGTCGTCTTCACCTAAGTAAGAACCACTTTGAACCTCAATTAAAATCAAAGGTACTTCATTTGGGTTGGATAATCGATGTTTTGATCCCAATGGAATGAATGCACTTTCATTTTCTTTTAGAAAACTTACTTTATTGCCTATCTCTACTTTTGCTATTCCACTAACAACTATCCAATGTTCAGATCTTTTTTCATGCATTTGTAGAGAAATACTCGCATTTGGATTTATTTCTAATCTTTTCACTTGCCAATTAATTCCTTCTTCAATCCTTGTAAAGCTTCCCCAAGGACGATAGTTTTTTTTATTATCTTTTGCTTCTTTGAAATTATTGTTTTTTAATTTATTGACAATATTCTTTACTTTCTGGGTTTCATTTTTATTAGAAATTAGAACAGCGTCATTTGTCTCTATTACTACTAGATTATTTAAGTTTATTCCCACAACTAATCTATCTTCACTTCTTACATAACAATTTTGAGAATTCTCAATCATAGTACTTCCTTTTGTAGAGTTGCCATATTTATCTTTTTCAGAGTTTTTCCACACTGACTGCCAACTCCCGATATCATCCCAACCGGCATTTAAGGGTAATATAGTTCCTAGTTTAGTTTTTTCCATTAATGCAATATCTATTGGTTTGTTGGGACATTCTTTGAAATTATCTGCATCGATTCTGAAAAAATCTAGGTCATTAGTTCCTTTCCTTATTGAATTATCACATGATTGTAAAATCTTTGGTTCAAACTTCTCTAATTCCTTCAAAAAAACAGATGCTTTAAATAAAAATATGCCACTATTCCAAAAATAACGGCTATTCTTAATGAACTTTTTTGCTAATTCCAAATTAGGCTTTTCGATAAAATTTTTAATCTTGCTCGAAGTTTTTCCTTGGGAAAATTCGTCAATAGATTCTATATATCCGTAGCCAGTTTCAGGTGCACTTGGAGTGATTCCAAAAGTAACTAATCTCCCATTATTAGAGTGCAAAATGCCATCCTCAATTACTTTTCTAAAAACTTCTTCATCTTTAATCATATGATCTGAAGAGAGGACAAGTAATGTTGCGTCAACCCTATTTTCTAAGGCTTTTAATGCTGCAAGAGTAATTGCTGGGGCTGTATTTTTCCCCATTGGTTCAAGTATGATATTGTTTGGCTTTACATTGATAGCTCTCATTTGTTCAGCCACTATAAACCTTTGTTCTTCATTTGAAATTATTATTGGAGCTATAAGATTTTTAAGACCAATTATTCTTAAATATGTATTTTGTAGAAGAGATAATTTGTTATTCTCATTAAGGCTCAAATATTGTTTAGGAAAACTCTCTCTTGATAAAGGCCATAGTCTAGTACCACTTCCTCCTGAGAGAATTACCGGTATTAAATCTAAATATGGAATTAAATCTTTACTTGAATTTGCCAAAATATTATTTTTTCGATTTATTATCTTATATATTTAGCTGAGAATAAACAGTTTGTAAATAAAAAATAATTTGAATAAGAGATAAAATTTATTTTTAAAAAATTTAATTAAATTCTTTTTATGCTGAAATTAGGCTAATTTATAAATAGATCATCTTATTAAAAATTTGTGCCTAAAAAATTATCAGAAATACAAAAGAGAGATATTATTATAAGCTTTAAAGACGGAGAGACCATTGAACAATTATCAGAAAAATATAGTATCACAAAGGCTACTATTACTAGACATCTAAAAAAAGAAGTCGATTTAAAAACTTTTAAAAGTCTAGTAAAAAAAAATAAAAAGAATAAGAAGGAATCTAAAGAAGATAATAAGATTGATGGGAAAAATGAAATTAATGAAAATGAGGCTTTATTAGAAAAACAGATATACCCAGATACTTCATTTTATGATCAGGAATTTATTGAAATAACTCCTCTAGAGAATCAAATTGATAGTGAAACTCAAAAAGATTTATCTTCTATATCCATATCTGAAATTGATTTACCACCTGTTGTATATATGATAGTTGACAATAAAATAGAGTTAGAAACTAAACTCTTAAAAGACTATCCTGATTGGCAATTTCTTGCTGATAATGAATTAAATAGAAAAACTATAGAGATTTATTTTGATATTAAAATTGCAAAAAGATTTTGTAAAAAGGAACAAAAAGTAATAAAAGTGCCCAATACTAATGTTTTTAGACTGGCATCTCCATTTTTGGTCTCTAAAGGAATATCTAGAATAGTTTGCCCAGATAATTTAATTGCACTTTAAGACAGAAATCATCATTTATTGTTCTTAATAAGGGATAAAAAAGCACCAGTAATGGATCCTGCAATAAAACTTGATCCAATAATGAAACTAATTGGTAAATTACTACTCTCGTAAGTTATAAAGTTAACCTTGTTAATATTTTTACTATTATTAATGCTTATTATTAACACTAAAAATAAACTTGAATTGAAAATTGATGTAATGATTAATTTTCTAAGAGTTAATCTCATAATATTATTATAAATATCACTGACTTTTAATACAAATTATAAATTATACTTTTTGGTATATTATTTTTTTTTGCTAAATATTTTGATGCTGCTGATAAACTTAAACCCGCACTTATTAATTCATTTAGATCATTTTTAATAGTAAACTCATTAAATTCTAAGTCATTATTTTTCTTATAGCCTTTAATAACTATCGTTATTTCGCCTATTACTTCTTTGTTTTCAAAAAAATGTATAACTTTCTTTAAATTATTACCTATCTGCTCTTCATATTTCTTCGTTAATTCTCTAAAGACTTGGACTTCTCTTTCTTCTCCACAATATTCTTTTAATTCCTTTAAGAGTTTCTTAAGTCTATGAGGAGATTCAAAAAGTATTGTGGTCTTTTTTTCTTTGCTAATTTCAAAAATCACTTGATCTCTTTCTGACTTTTTCTTTGGTAAAAAGCCTATGAAAACAAATCTAGAAGAGGGCATCCCACTTGCTACTAATGCAGTTATTGCTGCACATGCACCTGGAACGCAAATGACATCTAAATTAGATAATCTCGCATCTTTGACTAATTCTTCGCCTGGATCACAAACACTTGGCATCCCTGCATCGCTAACTAAAGCTATTGATTTGCCTGCTTTAAGATCTTTAATTATTGCTGGGATCTTTTTGGCACCATTATGTTTATTAAAACTCATCATTTGGTTGTTGAGTTTAAATTTATTCATTAATTTTTTAGTTTGTCTAGTATCTTCACAAGCAATAAGAGAAACATTTTTTAAAATATTCAAAGCTCTTAAAGAAATATCATCTAAATTACCAATTGGTGTCCCAACAATGTATAAAACACTATTTTCAGGTTCTTGACCTCTATGGGATAATGAAGAATTATTGCTCATTTTGTGGTTAATTCGCCATTTGACTTAGATATATTTAATCTTATCGATGATCTGAGAAATTTCAGCTGGGAAGCATCCGAAACTATGCTTTATTATTCAAAAAAAATAAAGAATTTTGATGAAAAGGAAAATATTGTAAGGACTAAAGGTAAAGACCCCGTAACATTGGCTGATTTAAAAGTAAATGAGTTAATTATTAAGAGAATAAATGAAAAATATAAAAATTTTTCATGGGATATTTTGAGTGAGGAGAATGTTAAGTTGAGTTCTACAAGTTGTAAAATAACCCCAGAAAATGACTGGTTATGGGTACTTGATCCACTTGACGGGACTAAAGATTTCATTCAAGGAACTGGGAACTACGCAATGCATTTGGCATTGAATTTCAGAAGAAAGCCATTGATTGGGGTCGTCCTTATTCCAGAAAGAAATGAATTATTGATTACAGATGGGAAAAAAGTCTGGTTTGAGAAAGGTGATGGGTCTCCTATAAAAATTAGTATTCCAAAAAATAAGAAGTTATGTCAAATGACCCTAGTAGCTAGCAAAAATCATAGGAATAATATTTTAGAAAGCCTAATTCAAAAAATCCATTTTAAGAAAGTTATTACTATGGGAAGTATTGGTTGCAAAATAGCTTCGATTTTAAGGGGAGAGAGTGATGTTTATATATCCATAAGTCTTCCAAGGCAAAGTTCTCCAAAAGATTGGGATTTTGCAGCCCCAGAAGCAGTTTTAAGAGCCGCAGGCGGAGCAATAACAAATTTAAATAATGAGGATCTTGTTTATAACAAAGAAAATTTTGAACAAGGAGGTATTATCATCGCTTCAAATAATGCAACTACTCATGGAAGTATCTGCAAAAATATTAAAGAAATAATTTTAGAATTTAACTTGTTCCCTGCTGAATTATTAACTTAAAGGGGCTACAGGAGTAGGAGTTGGTTCCGGGTAAGACATACCTCCATTTTGTGATACACCTCTTAGGGTTAGATTAATTCTTCCTCGGCTATCAATCTCTCTTACGCGCACTGTTACATCATCACCTTGACGTACGACATCCTCAACTCTCTCGACTCTTGCCTCGGATAATTGGGATATATGAACCATTCCTTCTTTCCCAGGTAGAATTTCTACAAAGGCACCTATTGGAATAATCCTTGTCACCACCCCAGAGAAAATCTCACCTTCATGAACTTTTCTGGTTAACCCTTCTATAATTTTCTGAGCCTCTTCTGCAGCAGCTCCATCATGAGATGCAATAGTTACAATTCCTCCATCTTCGATATCAATCTTTGTATTTGTTCTTTCTGTAATACCCTTGATAGTCCTACCTCCTGGTCCAATTACAGTTCCAATAAGTTCAGGATCAATCCTAAAACTTAAGAGCCTTGGTGCATGAGGAGATAATGATTCTTGAGGTTTGTTAATCGCCTCTTTCATTTTTTCCAAAATGTGAAGTCTGGCAGGATTGGCTTTTTTTATCGCATCAGAAATAATGGAAACAGGAAGACCTGTAATCTTCATGTCCATTTGTAATGCGGTTATTCCTTTTTCTGTTCCAGCAACTTTGAAATCCATATCTCCTAGAAAATCTTCAATGCCTTGAATATCAGTAAGGATCCTAACTTCTTTTCCCTCTTTAATTAAACCCATGGCTGTTCCACTTACTGGTGCCTTAAGAGGTACGCCTGCATCTAACAACGAAAGAGTGCTTCCACAAACAGATCCCATCGATGTGGACCCATTAGAACTCAAGACCTCGCTAACAACTCTAAGTACATAAGGGAAAGTTTCTTTCCCAGGAAGTACAGGAATTATGGCTCTTTCAGCTAAAGCTCCGTGCCCAATCTCTCTTCTCCCAGGGGTTCTCATTGGTCTTGTCTCTCCAACAGAATAGGGAGGGAAATTGTAGTGATGGAGATATGTTTTCTCAGTGCTTGGATTTAAATCATCCATTTCCTGAGCATCACTTGGAGTCCCTAAAGTAGTTGTTGATAATACTTGAGTTAACCCTCTTTGGAATAATGCAGAGCCATGAACCCTTTTGGGAAGAATTCCTGCAGATGCTGTAATTTTTCTAACTTCGTCTAAATCTCTCCCATCAACTCTTTTACCATCATTGATTATTTGAGACCGCATTAACTTTTTTGTTAGTTTCTTGAAGTCAGAGTGAATAAGTTTTTCGTCTTCTGATAGGAGGACTTTTAACTTATTATCGTCTTTGAGAGAGTCAATTTTAGTCTCTACATCTAGTTTGATTTTGTCTAGTTCAGTATCCCTCTCTTCTTTGGTTAGCTCAAATTTCTTTAAAACTAGGTCTATTGGTTTTGTACAGTTTTTCTCTAGATATATTGCTAGTGAATCATCTAATTTTGGCTCAGAAGGTTTAATTTGTTTTATTCCCAAATCTTTAAGGAGGTCTTCTTGAGCTTTAATTAGTTCTGTTACAGCTTCATACCCAAAATCTATTGCTTCAATGGTATCTTGCTCAGAGAGTTGATTGGCCCCAGCTTCAATCATCACAATCCCGTCAGGTGAACCTGCAACGACAATATCTAAATCACCTTTTTCTATTTCCCTATAGCTTGGATTTAAAATAAAATCATCGCCAAGTAGTCCCACTCTTACAGCTGCCATGGGCCCAAAAAAGGGTATTTCGCCAAGTAGAGTTGCTATTGAAGCACCTGTAACAGCGAGAACGTCTGCTGGCACCCTTTCATCGAGAGAGAGACAAGATGCGACTATTTGAATCTCATCTCTCATCCAAGAAGGGAAAAGAGGTCTCATTGGTCTGTCAATTAATCTTGAGATTAAAGTTGCTCTTTCTGGGGGACGACCCTCTCTTCTCATAAAACCACCAGGAATTCTTCCTGCGGCATATAGTTTTTCCTCGTAATCACATATTAGAGGTAAAAAGTCAGCAGTTTCTTTTTTCGTAGTTTTTGTTGCTGTAACTAATAAAGAGGTGTCTCCACACTCAATCATTACTGATCCACTTGCTTGAGGAGCATATAGTCCTGTAGTTAGTCGTATCTCTCGTCCGTCAAACGTGATCGACTTATTTTGTCCT
>MDTE01195090.1_pt1 | contig 10870 bp, 9 predicted proteins | sample 811231 | NCBI WGS metagenome assembly MDTE01 (sample SAMN05326651, study PRJNA326480) | marine metagenome | isolation source: seawater | place: Indian Ocean: Red Sea | collected 2010 | reverse complement strand
TCCGACTTCACGGACCAGCGCCGCACCTTCGTTGAGAAAGTAGCTGGCGAAGCCGGCGACGTCCGGACGGTCGAGCGCGGTCGGATTGACGTAGATGTAAACCGGCCGGGAGAGCGGCTGATAGGTGCCGTTCCTCACGGTGTCCGGCGACGGTGCGATCGGGCCGGCGCCATTGCTGTCGTCGCCGTCATCGATCGACACCAGGCGCAGTCGGTCTCGGTTCTCCTCGTAGTAGGCGTAACCAAAGAACCCGAGCGCCAGTTCGTCGGTGGCGACTCCCTGGACGATGACGTTGTCGTCCTCGCTGGACGTGAAGTCGCCCCGGCTCGCGCTTTCTTCGCCGACGATGGCCGCGGTGAAGTAGTCGAAGGTCCCCGAGTCGATGCCGGGCCCAAACAGATGGAGCTCCTGATCGGGCCAGGCGGTCTTGACCTGGTTCCAGCGGGTGATCGTCCCCTGGGCCGACGGTTCCCACATCCGCTTCAGGTCGGCCGGCGTGAGCGTGTCGACCCAGTCGTTGGCCAGGTTGGTCACGACCGCAATCCCGTCGTAGGCCACCGGAAGCTCGATGAACTCGATACCCGCGGCGGCGCACGCGTCGATCTCCACCTGCTTGATGGGCCGCGAGGCGTCGGAGATGTCGATCTCGCCGGCACAGAACTTCTTGAAGCCACCGCCGGTCCCCGACACCCCGACCGTCACCCGGGTACCGGGGTTGGCCAGCTGAAACTCCTCGGCGACCGCCTCGGCAATCGGGAACACGGTGCTCGAACCATCGACCGTGATGACCGCAGACGAGGTCGAACCGGTGTCTCCTCCGCCGCCGCAGCCCAAGACCGCCAGAGCCACGCCCGCGCTCAGCGCGATGGCTCCCAGGACTCGACGCCGATATCCCTGTGTCATCAAGAAATCGCTATCTCTCATATTGCAACACTAACCCCCAGCAATTTCATGGCTGTTACAGCACTGTTAATTCCAGGTAAACGCGCCTACTCGCAGTATCGGGAAATCCGCTCCTCCAGGGCGCTCAGCCTGGATCCTCGACGAACCGGTATCCCAATCCGAAGACTGTTTCTATCTGCCCGCCTGCGGTGCCGAGCTTCGCGCGCAGGCGACCCAGGTACACGTCGACGGTCCTCGCCTCGACCGGCTCTCCGCTGCCCCAGATCCGGTCCAGCAGACGGTCTCGCGACATCACCCGGTTACGGTTCTCCACCAGACAGCGCAGGATCTGGAACTCTCTCCGGGTGAGACGGATCGGGCAGCCTTCGACCCTGACGTCGACGGCCGCGAAGTCTGCCGTGAGAAGCCGCCCCTCGTAGACCGATTCGCCGACCGGCTCGAACCGCGTCCGCCGCAGGACCGCCCTCGCCCGGTCGGTCAGCTCACGTAGACCGAACGGTTTGGTGAGGTAGTCGTCAGCACCGAGTTCGAACGCTCGGACTCTGTCAATCTCGCTGCTTCTGGCCGTCACCACTATCACTGGAAGCGGTGAGCAGCCTGACGGGCACGTACCATCCGACACGGCGTGAACCCATCGATATCAGGCAGGTTCAGGTCGAAGATCATGAGTTCGGGTGCCTCGGCATCGACCACCCGTAGCGCGTCCGAACCGGTGCCCACGACTTCAACATGGGCGGCGCCGTCACGACGGAAGGCCGACGTGATCAAGGTCGCGATATCGGAATCGTCTTCGACGACGAGCACCCGCATCGCTGTGCAGCGCTAGTGTCCAGATATTTCGGCCGCATGACGGCCAGGTAAACTCTAGGTAAATAGCTCCATCCTCGGATAAAACGACTCGCTCGCGAAATTAACGTCTGCGAAATCGGCCCGTCACCACCACGTCACCTCAGACCACTACCGTTGCCTCCGTCGCGACGATGGCGTCGCGACTTTCGGGTGTCGCTCTCCAGGGCGACGCTCAACGGAGGCAACATCGATGCGAAGCTGCTTGTGGATGGTCGGTCTTGTGGCGCTGGCCTGCGCCCTGCCGGTCGAGGCCCAAACCACCGGCGCCGTGAACGGCGTGGTCGTGGACGAGACCAACGCGATCCCATTGCCCGGAGTCCCGGTCGAGGCGCTGACGACGGGCGCGATCACCTACACGGATCTCGACGGACGCTACCGGCTCGATCTCCCGGCCGGCGACCATCAACTCAAAGTCGCGCTGGGGGGCTACGCCAAGAACCTCTCCGAGCTGGCCGACATACACCCCGAGCCGTTTCCCGAGGACGAAGTCGTCGGCGAGCTGCTCGAGATCCGGCGCGGGGTCGAGGTCGCCTTCGAGTCCGCGGGTGAGATCTTTCTCACCTCGGATCAGGAACAGGCACCCGGGCTGATTCAGCAGGGCCGCGAGATCGCCCATCGATGTGACGTACTGATCACCCGGATCGGCAAGGCCGGCTACTCAGGAGAGCTCACCACGGCCCTCGTCCTGGCCACTCGCTTCTACAAGCGGATTGGCGGGCACGTGCTGAACGTCCTGTCGAGCGTCGTGATGCCACTGCACAAGGTCGACTACGACGACGAGAAAGAGCTTCCGGGCATAGACGACCAGCCCGAATGAGCGAGCTCAGCGACCCAAGCTGTACGCGACCAGGGGGCCGGCTCGATTCGCCACCGGGAGACGGAGCGCCTGCTCCGTGATGAGATAGTCGATCTCGTAGCGACGACCCAGTTCCAGCGCCCGCTCCTCGGTCAATCGCTCGAAGTCGCCCAAAGCCTCGAGGCGACGCGAGACCCGCGTCGCAATCTCGGGCGAGTAGATGGCGAGCGCGCTGTCCTTGACCAACTCGAGATAGACGTCACGACTCGAAGCGGCCCGGAGGCTGATCCCGTAGCGTGCCGCGTGGACCGGATCGGCCAGAAAATGCGTTCCAACCGGCTGCTCGGCGGCCCAACGCATGACCTGATGCCACTCAGTCGCCGCCAGGCCCACCTGGAAGACTGGCCGGTCCGGCCTTTCCACGAATCCACGATAGCCACCGCGCCAGAGCGCCAGCAACGCGATCACGACGACCAGAACTCGACGGGGCCGGCTCCAGCGCCGGTCGGGCGCCTCCCGGAACCATGGGGCCTCGAACAGCAGCCAGGCGAACAACGCCACCCCGACGTAGTCGATGAGCCAGAACACCCGGTTGACTTGCAATTGCACGGCAAGCGCCACACCGGCATAGGAGATTGGTGCCGAAAGCAGGAAGGCCACGAGCAGCAGCAGGCACCCGCCGACGACGGCACGTTCTCGATCAGTCGCGAGGCCCAGGCGCCGCCGGTATTGCGAGACGACGACCACGAACCCGACGATCGCCAGGTTGCTGGGCCACGCGGCCAACGGCCACCCCGGGATGACCAGGTAGTCCTTGAGCGCCAGCACCTCGAGCCAGGCGACGTCCATGACCACCAGGCCGTCATCCAGTTCTCCACCCAACGCCCACAGCCCGACAATCGCGGCCACCGCTCCCCCGCCGACCAGCGTCCGGCGAGGCAGGTCCCCGCTGATCGCGGCGGCACCGGCGAGCAGCAGCGCGTACCAGAAGCCGATCGTCGGATGGATGAGTAGGGCCACCCCGACGACTGCCATCGCGATCCGGACTCGCCCATGGAGATAGAGCGCCAGCGCGGATAGACCGAAGGCGAACGCCAGCATGCGCGGATGGAAATAGCCCTCTACCGAGTTCGCGCCCGTATGCGGAATCCGATGACGGATCGTCATCAGCACCAGCAGGCCCGCAATCCCCCAGGGGGTGCGGCACACCGCCCGACCGATGCCGATGACGGCGCCGTACAGCGTGAGCAGCGTCACGATCTGGGCAAGGAGGAACGCCGTCGGCAAGCTCAGCCCGCTGGCCTCGACGAGCGGGCCGAACCAGTCGTCGAAGAACAACAGGCGGTCCTGGGCCGCGATGACGGGACGGTCGTGGGGAAACAGCTCGGGACGCATCTCCTCGAGCACCACCGGAATGTAGAACGCCTGATCCGAGGCTCCATAGCGATAGCCGCCGGCGTTGAGGGTGACGAGTGCCGCAAAGAGGGCCGCTCCGGCCAGGACAAGGGCCAGCCGACCCGTTCGTCCTCCGGGCGCCGCATCCAGAGAATCCGGCGCAGTCCGCTCAACGGGCGGTGATTCGGCAGGCAAGTCGCCTATGCTATCCCGGCTCGCCGGCAGAGGTTCGCTGCCGCTAGTCAGCCGCGATGCGGATCGCAAGGAAGCCGGCGGCGCCCAGCAGGCCGGCCAGCGGCAGGGTGACCACCCAGGCGAGAAGAATCCGGCGGATGGTTCACCAGCGCGCCTCGCCGGTGGTGGCGCCGATCCCGAAGAGCGAGCCGCACGACACGTGGGTCGTCGACACCGGGAGCCCGGCCGTCGAAGCGCCGATGACCAGCAGCGACGTCACGACGTTGGCCGTCAACCCCTGCCCCGGATTCAACGCGGTGACGCCATGCGCCATCGTGGTGGCAACGCGCCGGGCGCTGACCACACCTCCCATCGCGATCACCACGCCGACGGCGCCGAGCGCCACGCCGGGCGCGACCGCGTCCCCCACCAGCAGGAGCGCCACAATCTTCGGCGTGTCGTTCAGTCCCCTGGCGAAGCTCACCGCCCCCGCGCTCGCATAGTGAGCGACATCGAGCACGGTCCCGGCACTCAATCTGAAGACCCGGACCTGGTAGCGGAGCCGACAGGTGGGAACGGCTCCGGTCGAGAGCACCGGCACGCCGACCGCCTGCATCGCGAAAGCGCTGCCCGCCACGCCGGGACCACGCCGATGATCTCGTTGCCCACACACACGCACGTCTCATGGGACACCCGAAGCCAGCGGCGCGCGGCGCGAAGCGGCGGATAGCCCGCGCCGGCCAGCAGCACGGAGATGAGTGGACTCGTAGCCAGGGGCAGCAGGAACCCTGAGTCCAGCGTGCTGGGGTCGACACCGGCCGGCGAGGCCACCAGTCCCGCGCCAACCAGTCCGCCCAGCAGCGCGTGGGTCGTCGAGATCGGAAACCCGAGCCGAGTCGCAGCCAGGACCGTCAGCCCTGCCGCCAGCGCGACCGCCGTGGGAAAGACCGGGTCGACCACGACCGCGGGCGGCACCAAGCCCTTCCCGGAGAAGGCGTCGCGCAGGCCACGAGCCAACACGATGGCGGCAATCGAGCCTGCCGCGGTCGTACAGGTTGCCCACGCCAGCGCGCGGCGGTAGGTGGTGGTCCCACTGCCAAGCAGTGTCGCGACGCCCTTGAAGTTGTCGTTGGCCCCGTTGGCGTACGCCAGGAGCAGGCCGATGCCCAGCACCGCGATGGTCGTCATCACGGATAGGGCGCCTACCCCCGACGTGGTGATCCGCGACCCGCGGCCGCGATACGGCTGACGGCGGGATCAGTTGAGACTCTTGTGAGATTGAGTACTAAAACCTCACGATGGCGGCAACGTGCGGACGGGTCAGCCAGTTGTCGTTCGCCCCGGTGCCGGTGACCAGGCGCCGGCTGATGTGCATCGTGAGATCCAACGTGAGGTTCGGCACCGGCACGTAGGCGATCGTGAACATGTGCAGCCAGAGATTGGTCCCCGGCATATCGCTGAAGACGAAGGGCGACAGCGCGGCTTCCTGTTCGATCCGACCGATCGTGTAACCCAGCTCGTAGGTGCCCTGCTCTCCCGAGCCGCCATACTCCGCTTCGAACCACAGGCCGGTGTCCTGGTCGGTTGCGGCGCGCGTGTTCTTGAGGTATTCACCGAGCACGCGCAGCGGGTAATTCTCCCGTCCCGTGTCGATCTCCGCCTGGACGATGGTGTCGACCATGTTGAAGTCCGACACCAGGCCGATGATGTTGCCATTGGCATCCCGCTCGACCTGGTTGGTCAGCAGGCTGTTGAGCGGACCGTTGGCGCGGCCGACCGCGACCTGGTCGACGTTCCCGAATCCATAGTCGGCGACCGACACCTGTAGCCGGTGAGGACCGAAGCGAAACCCGACCTCACCGTAGGCCGCGAGCATGTAGGCGTCCTGGTCGCGACTGACCTCGTTCACCGCCGTCTGCAGGGCCAGCAGCGTCACGTCGACCCGGTCATTGACGTCCCAGGCCACCTGCTCGAAGCCCCCCTCGAAGTTGAGGTCGTCGTCCCACACCATCTGGGTACGAGTCACCGGCGATCCGAACTTGCCCATGGCCAGCGTCAGCGCCGAGCCACCGGGGTTGTAGCGGATGTTGGCCCGATCGAGATTGAAAGGCTTAGGACGAAAGAAGCTGGTAAAGGTCTGGTTGGTGGACACCGGAGTCCCCGGGTCACCACTGGCAATCTGAATCTGCAGTCGAGTGTCGTCGTTGATCTCGGTGTCGATCCGCAGCCGCAGCCGGAAGCGGGTCCGGTGGCGGGCCTCACGATCCGTCTGATAGAACCCCTCGTAGCGGGAGCGAAAATCACCGCCGAACTGGATCCGCTCGTGCCATGGCGACAACTGGGCCTCGGCGGGTACGCCTCCCGCCGCCAGCAACAAGCCGAGTAACATGAGGCGCCAACTGAACCGCCTCACCACTGCTAACGCTGTCTCACGTTTGATCATGAGACGAATCTAGCAGCGGCGAATTTCAAACCAATTACTAGAACGTTAAATCGATGTAAATGAACCGCGTGGAACAGCCGCCGGCTGACAATCGAGGGATTCCCGGCAACAATTGGACCGTGATGAACGCCGCACCAGCCTCGGGGCGGGTCCCGTCCGCCCATCGACTCATACGGCCCACGACTCTGGCAGCCCTGGCGTTCGTACTCATCGCGGTGCCCTTGCGAGCGCAGGAGCCGACCGCGGACGAGATCGTCGATCTGGCCGTGGCCCGCGCCGAGCTCCAGCGCGACTCGGGGTTGGACCAGGCCTTCGAGGCGACCCTCGAGTCGATCACCGAGCAGCTGGATGGTGACGGCGAGGTCAAGGAAACCGAGCGGGAGACCTACCGCCAGTACCCGGTGGAAGGGGTGATATTCGAGGAGCTCGTCGCCCGCGAAGGCGAGCCGCTCGACGAGAACGACGCCGAGGACGAGGTCGACCGCCGCGAGAAATTCGCCAAGGAAGTGCGTGAGCGTCGCGCCAAGGGCGAGGACCCGGAGCCGGAGGACGAGAACCGCGTCGCGTTCGACCGCGAGTTCGTCGAGCGCTATCAGTTCGAGCTCGTCGGCGAGGAGCCCCTCGACGGGATCGACTGCTGGGTCGTCACCCTCGAGCCGAAGCCGGGCAAGCTTCCCGAACGGCGGCGTATCGACACCGCGCTGAACAAGTCCACCGGCACGCTGTGGATCAGCAAGGACGACTACGGTCTGGCCCTGGTCGAGTTCGAGATGGCCAGCTCCGTCCGCTTCTGGGGTGGCATCCTCGGGACCCTCCGCAACACCGTGGGCCGCCTCGAGTTCCGTCGCTACGACGACGCCACGTGGGTGCCGAAGCTGATCGACATCCGCCTGGACATCCGCATCCTGTTCAGCAACATCCGGCGTCGAATCGTGCGTGAGTGGATCGACTATTCGCCGCTCCCCCTGCCAGCCAACCTCCCTGGCTGACACCGGCGAGACCCTCCTGTAAGATGTGCTGAGGTTTTTGTCTTCAACAGGGATCGAAATGCGTACATTCGGGCTCCGGAGCGCCGCGACCGTACTCGCGTTGACCATGGGCGCCGCGGCCGCCTACGGCGGTCAGGACGTCTCGAGTGCCAGCGACCAGCAGGCACTGGTGAATCGGTATTGCCTGACCTGCCATAGCGACCGGGCCATGCGCGGCAACCTGTCGCTCGAGAGCTCGCCGTTGACCGATGTCGCCGACCACCGGAACGTATGGGAAAAGGCGCTGAAGAAGCTCCGCGCGAGCGCCATGCCCCCGGACGGAGCACCTCGCCCGGCGCCAGAGGTCTACGCCGGGCTGGTGCGTCATCTCGAGACCACGCTCGACGCACTCGCCGACGCGGACCCCAACCCGGGTCGCACCGAGACGTTCCGGCGACTCAACCGGACGGAATATCGGAACGCCGTACGTGACCTGCTCGATCTGGACATCGACGTCGCGACGCTGCTGCCGCGCGACGACGCCAGCTTCGGCTTCGACAACGTCGGTGTGGTCGAGCTCTCTCCCACGCTGATGGAGCGCTACCTCAGCGCCGCGCAGAAGATCAGCCGTCTGGCGGTCGGGAGCAGCGGCATCGTCCCCGGGAGCCGGGTGGTCGTACTCCGCCCCGATCTGACCCAGGAGGGGCACATCGACGGGCTGCCGTTCGGCACGCGGGGCGGAACACTGCTCGAGCACACCTTCCCGCTGGACGGCGATTACGAGATCGAAGTGCGGCTGGCGCGCAACCGGAACGAGAACGTGGAAGGGCTCCGGGAGGCGCATGTCCTCGAGATGACGCTCGACGGCTACCGGCTCGAACTGTTCAACGTCGTTCCCAACCGGAATCGCCTCGGCAGCTACTACGCCGACGAAGACGTCGACCGGCACCTCAACATGCGGATCCCGGTTAGCGCCGGCCCTCACACGGTTGGCGCCGCGTTCCTGCAGAACAACTCGGCGCTGATCGAGACCGAGCGCCAGCCGTATCAGGCCCAGTTCAACCAGGATCGCCACCCCCGGCAGCAACCGGCCGTGCAGTCGGTGTCGATCGCCGGTCCATTCGAACCGACCGGCCCTGGCGACACGCCCAGCCGGAGCCGCATCTTCACCTGCCAGCCGGACACTGTCGACGACGAGGCGGATTGCGCGTCGTCGATCATCTCGGGGCTGGCCCGCCGCGCGTTCCGGAGACCGGTCAGCTTCGCCGACATCGAGATGCCGCTCGCCTTCTTCGAGCAGGGCCGGGCCGACGGCGACTTCGAGGATGGCATCGAGCTGGCGTTGCGGGCGCTGCTGACCAGCCCCGAGTTCCTCTTCCGGATCGAACGCGACCCTGAGGAGGTTCCTGCCGGATCGGCCTACGAGCTGAGCGACATCGAGCTCGCGTCGCGTCTGTCCTTCTTCCTGTGGAGCAGCATCCCTGACGACGAGCTCCTGGAACTGGCCGAAGCGGACCGTCTCGGCGACCCCGCCGAACTCGAGCGTCAGGTCCGGCGGATGCTGGCCGACCCGAAGGCGCGGACGCTGACCACCAGCTTCGCCGACCAATGGCTTCACCTGCGTAACCTCGAGGCGGCGGCCCCGAATCTGCGGCTGTTCCCAGACTTCGACGACAACCTCCGCAACGCGTTCCGCGAGGAGACCCAGCTGCTGTTCGCGAGTATCGTCAACGAGGACCGGAACGTCCTCGACCTGCTGCGCGCCGACTACACCTATCTGAACGAGCGGCTGGCCCGGCACTACGAGATCCCCGGTGTGTATGGCACGCAGTTCCGGCGCGTGGCGCTCCCGGGTGACAGCGTGCGCCGGGGCATCCTGGGGCACGGCAGCCTGCTGACAGTGACCTCCTACGCCACCCGTACCTCGCCCGTGCAGCGTGGCAAGTGGATTCTCGAGAACCTGCTCGGCATGCCGCCGTTGATTCCTCCCCCCAACGTTCCAGAGCTGGAAGAACCTGAAGCCGGTGTCGCTCCCCGGTCGATGCGCGAGCGCATGGAGGCCCACCGGGCCAACGCGGTCTGCGCCGCATGTCATCGGCTGATGGACCCGGCGGGACTCTCGATGGAGAACTTCGACGCCATCGGTCGGTGGCGCGATCGGAACAAGGACTGGACCGCGATTGACGCCGCAGGAAGCATCCCGGGCGGCGGCCAGTTCGATGGCGTGTCGGGATTGCGCGCCGCCGTGCTCTCCCGCCCGGACGTCTTCGCCGGCACCGTCACCGAGAAGCTGATGACCTACGCGCTAGGTCGAGGACTGACCGCCCATGACGGGCCCGCCATCCGCGCCATCGTGCGCGAGGCGGCCACCAACGACTATCGATTCTCGTCCCTGGTGCTCGGCATCATCGAGAGCACCCCGTTCCAGATGCGGAGAACGCAATCATGACGATCACCAAGATGGCGCTGCCACGCCGTACGTTCCTCCGGGGCCTCGGCGCGACCGTCGCCCTGCCCTTGCTCGACTCGATGATCCCAGCGTTCACGGCACAGGCCGCCACCGTGGCGAACACGCCGCGCCGGCTCGGCTACGTCTTCATCCCGATGGGGATGAACCCCGAGCCATGGACGCCGAAGGAGGTCGGCACGCTGAGTCAGCTCTCGCCGTCGCTGGCCTCACTGACACCGCACCTCGACGACATCACCGTCGTCACCAACATGGACCTCGAGAACGCGCATACGACGGGCAACCACGCCTCCTCGAACGCCGCGTTCCTCAGCTGCCTCCGCGGGAAACGGACCGAGGGCAGTGACTACGAGCTGGGCGTCACGGTCGACCAGATCGCGGCGCAGAAGATCGGCGGCGACACGCCGATTCCGTCGCTCGAGCTCGGCACCGACCTGATCGTCCAGGTGGGCGCCTGCGACAACGGGTACGCGTGCGTCTATCAGAACAATCTGTCATGGTCGTCGCCGACCTCGCCGCTACCGACCGAAGCCGACCCCCGGGTCGTGTTCGAGCGTCTCTTTGGCGACGGCGGGTCGCCAGAGCAACGCCGGTCGGAGATGAAAAAGAACGCCAGCATCCTGGACTGGGTCCTCGACGACATGTCGCGACTCCAGAACCAGCTGGGGAACTCCGACCGCGTCAAGGTCGATGAGTACGTCAGCACGGTCCGAGAGGTCGAGCGACGCATCCAGCTGGCCGAACAGCAGGCCAGCGAATCACCGCTGCCAGACCTGACCCGGCCGACCAGCGTCCCCGAGGACTGGGAAGACCACGTCAAGCTGATGTACGACCTGCAGGTGCTGGCGCTCCAGGCCGACCTGACCCGGGTCATC
>MDTE01037556.1_pt1 | contig 10871 bp, 7 predicted proteins | sample 811231 | NCBI WGS metagenome assembly MDTE01 (sample SAMN05326651, study PRJNA326480) | marine metagenome | isolation source: seawater | place: Indian Ocean: Red Sea | collected 2010 | reverse complement strand
ATTGCAAGAATAGTTGCAAAATCTTTAAATTGTTTAAATGGCATAGAAAATTTATGTAAAAATGAATTATGTAAAAATTGTAAGGCAATAACTAATTCAAATCACATTGATGTACTTGAACTGAATGGAGCGGACAAAACCTCAATAAATGATATTAGAGATTTAATTGAATTTTCACGTTATGGTCCAACTTCTTCAAAATATAAAATATTTATAATTGATGAAGTTCACCAAATATCATCAGCAGCTTTTAACGCTCTACTTAAGATTTTAGAAGAACCTCCAGAATATTTAAAATTTATTTTAGCAACTACAGAAATCAAAAAAGTTCCAGTGACAATTGTTTCAAGGTGCCAAAGATTTGATTTATCAAGAATAAAGTCATCAGAGTTATTTGAATTTATAAAAAAAATTAAAGATAAAGAAAATGGCAAAGTTACAGATGAAGCTTTAAAATTAATTGTTAAAATTTCCGAGGGATCAGTAAGAGATGCCCTATCTTTACTTGATAGAGCTTTACTTACTTTAGATAATAAAGATGAATTAGATTTAGCTACTATACAAAAAATTTTTGGATATTTCGATAAATCACAATTAATTGAAATCTTTAGACTGATCTTGTTAGGAGAAGAAAAAAAGGTTTTAGATATTTATAGAAAAATATATGATCAAGGAACAGAACCAAAAGTTTTTATAAATGATTTTTTAGAACTTGTTTATTATTTAAAAAATATCAATTCACTAACTTTAGAAGGTACAAATTTTTCATTAAATGATGAGGAATTTTTAAAGATTAAAGAAATATCAAATAACATTGATAAACAAGTACTAATACTATTTTGGCAATTTACAATTAGAACGCTTGATGAGTTAGACATAGTTTCAAATCAAAATTTATCAATAGAAATGTTTTTGATGAGATTGATATATCTTACATCCCCTAAATCAAAAGATGAAATGAAAAAAAATGACACTATAAAGCCAATTCAAGAAAAAAATTTTGTTTCAGATTATAAAATCGATACTATTGATCAAATGAAAAATATTACTCAAGAAAAAAAAATTAAACCCGAAGCTCAAATAGATAATAAAGGAAAAAAAAATTTTTCAATTACTTCTTTTGAGGAATTGATAAAAACTTGCAGTGAAAAAAAAGAGGTGAAACTTAAGTATGAGTTAGAAAAAAATGTGAATCTTGTAAGTTTTGAAAAAAATAGAATAGAAATTTCTTTTAATAATAATCTAGATAAAAATTTTGTCAGAGATATATCACTAAAACTTTTTGAGTGGACTGAACAAAGATGGTTAATTACTTTCAGTAAAACCAAAGGGGAATTATCAATTAAAGAAAAAGAAGAAAATAAAAAAATTGAACTAATTAATAAAATCAAAGATACAGAGTCCTATAAAAAAGTGCTGGAAAAATTTTCAGATGCAAATTTAGTTGATGTGACCTTAAAGGAAAGTGAGTAGTAAAATATGACAGATTTTAATAAAATTCTTGATAAAGCAAAAGAGCTTGAAGCTAAAATGAAAGAGAGCCAAGAAAATATAAAGAAAATTAAAGCCGAAGGTGTATCTGGATCAAATTCAGTAAAAGTAACACTGAATGGAGAAGGTGAAATGCAAATGATAGAAATTTCTGATGAAGTATTAAATGAGGAAAAAACAATTATTGAGGATTTGATTGTAGCAGCACATAATAATGCTAAAGCAGAGCTAAAATTAAAAACTTCAGAAGAAATTTCAAAAACAACAAGTGGAATTGGAATCCCAGGTTTTAAGTGGCCTCTTTAATAAATGCAAAATATAAATGAGATTGAAGATTTAATTAAATTAATATCTAGACTTCCAGGTTTAGGACCAAAATCTGCGAAAAGAATTGTTTTAAAACTAATTAATAATAGAGATGAATTAGTAAAACCAATGGCTAATACTCTCGCTCAAGTTTATAAAAATGTTACGAGGTGTAATTCATGTGGTTCTTTGAAATCTAATCCTCAAGGGTGTATTAATTGTGAAAATATAAAACAGAAGTACAATAAAATATGTGTAGTAGAAGATATAGCTGATCAATGGTCTATTGAGAATTCAAACATATTTCAGGGTTATTTTCATATTTTAGGAGGAACAATATCCTCAGTTGGACAAAGAAAAGAGGAATTGTTGATCAATTCTTTAGTCGAAAGAGTTAAAAAAGAAAAAATTGAAGAAGTAATTTTGGCAACTAGTGCGACTGTTGAAGGTCAAACGACTGCCTATTATATACAAAATAGCTTAAAAAATTTAAGTGTAAAAGTCACTAAATTAGCTCAAGGATTGCCTGTTGGAGGAGAAATAGAAAGTTTGGATGATGGGACTTTATTTTCAGCTTTTAAAAATAGAGCCAAGCTTAATTCTGAATAACCTTTTTTTTCAATCTATTTAAATGTAAAAGAGGTTCAGTGTAACCCGAAGGCTGTGTTTTACCTTTAAAAATTAAATCGCAGGCTGTATTGAATGCAATAGATTTTTCAAAATCATCACTCATTTTTACATAATTTTTGTCCGATTTGTTTTGTTGATCAACTATTTTAGCCATTTCCTTCATTATTTCTCTAACTTGAATTTCAGTTGTGACTCCATGATATAGCCAATTTGATATATGTTGAGATGAAATTCTTAATGTTGCTCTATCTTCCATAAGTCCAACATTATTAATATCTGGAACTTTTGAACAGCCAACTCCTTGATCAATCCACCTAACAACATATCCTAATATTGTCTGTGCGGAATTAGAGATTTCAGAATTTATTTCATCTACGGACCAATTCGGTCTATTTGCTATTGGGATGGTCAAAAGATCATCTAATTTAGCTTTCTCTCTTTTAAAAATTTTTTTTTGTTCATCGAATATATCAATTTGGTGATAATGAAGTGCATGTAATGAGGCAGCAGTTGGAGATGGTACCCAAGCACAATTTGCTCCAGCTTTTAAGTGTCCAATTTTTTGCTCTAACATGTCTTTCATTTTATCAGGCATTGCCCACATACCTTTACCAATTTGGGCTTTCCCAGAAAAACCACATTGTAAACCTATATCAACATTATTGTTTTCATAGGCAGAAATCCATTTTGATAATTTCATTTCTCCTTTTTTAATCATTGGACCTGCCTCCATAGAAGTATGCATTTCATCACCTGTACGATCCAAAAATCCTGTGTTGATAAAAAAAACTCTATTTTTTAGTGACCTTATACACTCCTTTAAGTTAGCTGAAGTTCTTCTTTCTTCATCCATGATACCAATTTTACAAGTATATTTTTTTAAACCTAATACTTTTTCAACTTTGTTAAAAATTAAATTAGTAAAAGCAGTTTCGTCTGGACCATGCATTTTAGGTTTTACAATGTATATTGAGCCGGTTCTAGAATTTTTTTTAATTCGTAAATCATGAAGTGCAGCAGCGGTTGTTATAAAAGCATCCATCAATCCTTCTGGTATTTCATTTCCATCTTTAAGAAGAATGGAAGGGTTTGTCATTAAATGACCAACGTTTCTAATTAGCAGCAAACTTCTACCGTGTAGTTTTAATCCTTTTCCATCTTTTGATACATAACTTCTATCTGGATTTAATTTTCTTTCTAAATTTTTACCATTTTTCTCAAACTGAATTCTTAAATCTCCTTTCATTAATCCAAGCCAATTTCTATAACATGCAACTTTATCTTCAGAGTCTACAGCTGCAACACTGTCTTCATTATCACAAATAGTTGAAACTGCTGACTCCGCAATGACATCGCTAATACCAGCAATATCATGTGCAGCACTAAAAGCTCTTGGATTAATAATAATTTCAAAATGAAGGTTATTATTTTTTAATATTATAGCCTCTGGTTTATTTACATCTCCTCTATGACCCACAAATTTATTAGGATCTTTCAATTTATATTCATTACTATTCTTAAATATTGATAGATTATCATTTAATATTTTTAGCCCAGCAATATTTTTCCAGCTTGTTCCATCAATTGGGATATATTTGTCAAAAAATTCTCTAACGTATCTAATTACTTCCTGTCCTCGATTAGGATCATATCTTTCACCCCCACCTTCTTCAGACTCAATTATATCTGTTCCATAAAGACTGTCATATAAACTTACCCATCTTGCATTAGCTGCATTAAGAGTATATCTTGCATTCATAATAGGAACCACTAACTGTGGACCAGCAATTTTTGAAATTTCTTCATCTATATTTTGTGTCTCAATTTTAAAATCTGGGCCCACATCTTTTAAATAATCAATTTCTTTTAAAAATTTTTTATATTTTTCAATGTCAATTTCTTGACCTTTATTTTTTATATGCCACTCATCAATTTTTTTTTGAATGTTCTCTCTGATATTTAATAATTCTCTATTTTTGGGTGCTAATTCATGGACTACTTCGTCAAAACCAGTCCAAAATTTATCGGAAGATATGCCTGTTCCTTTTAACAACTCGTTATTTACAAAATCTAATAAATTGTGTGAAACTTTTAAGTTATTAACATTTTGATATTTTGTTTGCATGAGATCTTTTCTAAAACTCCAATAAAATGAAGTCAAATAATTTATCGAAGCATTGACATTTTTTTGTCATTTTCCATAATTAACTAACAAAATATTTTAATGAAAAATTATTTAAATTTTGAGACAGATATAAAAGATCTAGAAATTGAGTTAGAGAAGCTCAAAGATCCTTACAATCAAAGTGGTCTTTCGGAAGTGGACACACAAAAAATTTCAAAAACTCAAGAAGAACTGGATGATAAACTAAAAACAATTTATTCAAATTTAGACCCTTGGCAAACAACTATGGTTGCGAGACATGAAGATAGACCAAAATCAAAATATTTTATTGATAATTTATTTGATGATTTTATTTCTTTATCAGGAGATCGTTATTATGGAGAAGATAAATCTGTTCTTACTGGTTTTGCTAAATTTAATGGTTTATCAGTTTTAGTTATTGGTCAAGAAAAAGGTGATAATTTAGATAGTAGGATTGAAAGAAATTTTGGAATGATGAGACCAGAAGGTTATAGAAAAACGATAAGATTAATGCAATTAGCTGACAAATTTAAAATTCCAATTATTTCATTTATTGATACTCCTGGTGCTTATCCAGGAGTAGGAGCAGAGGAAAGAGGGCAAGCAGAGGCTATAGCAAAATCAATTGAGTGTTGTATGGAATTAAGAGTACCAACTATATCAATAATTATTGGAGAAGGAGGGTCAGGTGGAGCAATTGCTTTAGCATCATCGAATAAAGTTATTATGTTAGAAAATGCTATTTATTCAGTAATATCTCCAGAGGGATGTGCAACAATTTTATGGAGAGATCCCAAAAAAATGCTTGATGCCGCAAAAGCAATGAAACTTTCTGCAAAAGATTTATATGAATTAGAAATAATAGATGAAATAATAAAAGAACCAGTTGGTGGAGCCCATCGAGATAAAAATTTAATGCTCCAAAACATAAAAAACTCTATTTCTAAAAATTTAGAAAATTTTCAGACAATGACTTCTGAAGAAATATTTAATAACAGGAAAAATAAATTTTTAAAAATTGGAAGAAGCAAAGGATTTATCAGTAATATAGAAAATCTGAGTTCACTCAAAGCTGGAGAAAAGAATTTTAATAATTATTTAATGTCAAAAAAATTAATTATTGGCTTAATTATTCTAACTTTTCTTGTCACTATTATTTTAGTTTCTTTTTTATAATCTTCCGCAACAGTGTTTATATTTTTTTTTTTGAGCCGCACGGACATGGATCGTTACGACCAATTTTTTTATCAGTTTTCTTTGTGAAGCTGTCTTCCTTTTTGATTGTCCCGGTTTGTTCTGTAACTACTTTTAAATTAATTAAAATAGTTACGTAATCCAATTTTAATTTTTCTAATAAGTTAGAAAATAATTCGAAAGCTTCCTTTTTATATTCAATCAAAGGATCTCTTTGACCGTATGATCTTAAACCAATTACTTGTCTTAATTGCTCTAAGTATTGGATATGAGATTTCCAATTTAAATCAATAGCCTGCAATAATATTCTTTTTTCAATTTCTTTAGATTGATTTTCACCTAAAAGTTTTATTCTTTCATTTCTAACACTTTCAAATTTTTCTATAATCTTTTCTTTCAATTCTTTATCTTTTAATGATATTAAATTTCTAAACTCTTCATTATCAAAATTCTTACCTATAATAGATCTTAATTTTTTACTGAATTCACTATTTTCTGAATTTGAAATTTTTTGTGATCTAGTAAGAATTAAATTATCAACTATTTCCTTTAGAAAATTATCAGAATATTCAAAAATTTGACCGCTATTCATTGCATCTTTTCTTTGAGAAAATATAACGTATCGTTGATCATTAAGAACGTTATCAAATTTAATAAGTGTTTTTCTAATATCAAAATTTCTAGCTTCAACTTTTTGCTGTGCTCTCTCTAGTGCTTTATTTATCCAAGGATGATCTATGCTTTCACCATCTTTAAGACCTAGTTTTTGTAGTATGTTATTCATAGACTCTGATCCAAAAATTCTCATTAAATCATCTTCTAAACTCACGTAAAATATTGAGTTTCCCTCATCCCCTTGTCTTCCCGACCTTCCCCTTGCTTGATTATCAACTCTTCGTGATTCCATCCTTTCAGTGCCAATTACAAAAAGGCCACCAAGTGTTTTTACTTTTTCTTTATTTTTTTTTAGCTGGTCATCTTCAATAGATCCTTTTTTTCCACCAAGTTGAATATCAACCCCTCTACCTGATATACTTGTTGTGATAATTACAGATCCCTCTTTTCCTGCATTAGCAATAATCTCAGCTTCATTTTCATGATTTTTAGCATTCAACACTGTGTGCTCAATTTTTTCTTTATCAAGTAATTCTGAGTAAACTTCTGATTTGTTAATACTTGAAGTAAAAATAAGAAGTGGTTGGCCTTTTTTATTAAGTTCTTTGATTTTTTCTATAATTGCATAATTTTTTTCTTTTTCAGTTCTAAAGATTTGATCATTAAAATCTTTTCTAATCATTTCTTTATTTGTAGGAATTACTACAACTGATAAATTATAAATTTCAAAAAATTCCTCAGACTCTGTTGCGGCAGTTCCTGTACAGCCAGAAATTTTTTCATAAAGTTTAAAATAATTTTGATAAGTTATTGAAGCTAAAGTTTGATTTTCAACTTGTATATCAATATTTTCTTTTGCCTCTAATGCCTGATGAAGACCGTCACCAAACCTTCTGCCTTCAAGTATCCTACCTGTAAGTTCATCAATAATTTTAAGATTTCCATCTTTAACAATATAGTCTTTCCCTTTTTCAAATAAATGATGAGCTCTTAAAGCTTGGTTAACATGATGGACTAAACTTAAATTTTCAGGATCATAGAAATTGTTATTTTTTAAAATTCCGGCATTAGAAAATATTTTTTCAATATTATTAATACCATCATTTGTTAGAAGTATGTTTTTGTCTTTTTCATCAATTTCGTAATCATTATTACTAAGTTTTTTTACTAATTTATCTACAGCTAAATATTGATTTGTTTTATTTTCAGCTGCGCCAGATATTACCAAAGGTGTTCTAGCTTCATCAATTAAACAAGAGTCTATTTCATCAACGATTGAATAGTAATGGCCTCTTTGAACCATTTCCTCTTCAGAATATTTCATGTTATCTCTTAGATAATCAAAACCAAGTTCACTATTTGTTGCATAGGTGATGTCACAACTGTAATTTTTTTTCCTTTCATAATCATTTTGATCGTTGTTTATATACCCAGAGGTGAGTCCTAAAAAATTATAAATAATTCCCATTTCTTGAGAGTCTCTTTTTGCCAAGTAATCATTAACCGTAACAATATGAACTCCTTTTTCAAGTAGTGCATTAAGATATGCAGCTAATACTATAGTCAAAGTTTTACCTTCACCAGTTCTCATCTCAGCAATTTTTGATTGGTGCAAAACAATCCCGCCAATAATTTGAACATCATAATGGCGCTCATTTCTAGACCTCTTTGAAGCTTCTCTTACTAAAGCAAAAGCCTCGGGAAGTATTGCATCTAATTTTTTACCACTTTTAATTTTATCTTTTAGTTCAAGAGTTTTTTTGGGAAACTCAGAATCGTCCAAATTTACTATTTTTTCCTCCAAAGAATTAACTTCTTTCAAAATTTTAGATATCTTATCTAATTCGTGTTGATTACTAGATTTAATGAATTTTGAGATGAAACTTAGAGGATTTAGCATTAGTTTTTGATATTTAATTTACTTATAACTTTTAATATAATCATTAAATAATTATTTTAAATAGTATGGGTATTAATTTAACAAATTTTTTATCATCTAAATCAAAAAATAAGAGAATGTCAGAATTTCAAGATTTGGATCATATAGATGGAGTGTCTCTTTCTACTGTGAGCGCTGATTTATATAAAGATCCAAGGGATGATTTGGTAATGTTTTATTTTAGAGATGGAGCAAACTATGCATCTGTTTATACTCAATCAAAAATTATTTCTGAAAACATAAAGTGGAACCTTAGACACAAAGTGAAGAGAGTTTTTTCTTTATTAGTAAATGCAAGAAATGCTAATTGTTTCACTGGAAAACAAGGGTATAAAAGTTTGGAGAATATAGCCGGATTGATCTCTAGCGAGTTAACAGAAAAACAAAAAGAGGATGAGGATCATCCAATAAAAATTAAACCAAAGGAAGTAATTTTTGGATGCACTGGCACTATAGGAGAAACATTTCCAGAGGAAAAAATAATAAAAAAAATTCCAGAATTAGTAACAAAGGTTAAATATACCCAAAATAAATATATTTGGATGAAAGCAGCATTAGGCATGATGACTACAGACACTCAGCCAAAAATGGCAATGGAGGAATGTAATATAGGCAATAGTAGGATAAAAATTTTTGGAATCGCCAAAGGCTCAGGAATGATACAGCCTAATATGGCAACTACTTTAGGATATATATTTACAGATGCAGATATTCCAAATGAGGTATTAAAAAAAATTTTAAAAAAAAATATAGCAACTACATTTAATGCGATTAGCTGTGATAGTGATACTAGTACAAATGATATGGTTACAATTTTTTCAACTGGAAAAACTAAACATCCAAAAATAAGTAATCTAAATGATGAAAAGCTTAACGAGTTTGATTATGCATTAAACAAAGTACTATTAAATTTAGCAAAAAGAGTAGTAAGTGATGGTGAGGGTGCTTCAAAATTTATTACAATAAATGTTCAAAATTGTAAAAATGAAAATGATGCAAAAAAAATAGCTTTATCAATTGCCAATTCTCCTTTGGTTAAAACAGCTATCGCTGGAGAAGATCCAAACTGGGGAAGGATTGTAATGGCGATAGGCAAAGCTGGAATAACAATTGATGTTGATAATTTATCAATTAAATTTGGAAATTTAAATATAGTCCAAAAGGGAAAATTGAATAACAATTATAATGAAGATGAAACTTCTGAATATATGAAAAATGATAATATTGATATTACAGTTGATATCTCTAACGGTTCAAAAAACTTCACTTCTTATACAATGGATTTAACAAAAAACTATATTGAAATAAATTCAGATTATAGAAGTTAAGAACTATTGAATTTTAATTCAGAATAATTAATTATTAGATATGATAAAATACAAACTAATTTGTAAAGATTGTAATATTTCATTTGATAGTTGGTTTGCTTCATCCCAGGAATTTGAAAAATTAAAGAAAAAAAAATATTTAAATTGTCATAGTTGTAATTCAAAAAAAGTCGAAAAATCTTTAATGGCACCAAGATTAATTAATAAATTAAAAAAAAATGAATTAGAAAATAATAATTTAAATGAAAAAGAAATTAATAAAAAAATTAAAGAATATCAAAAATTCATAAAAAAAAATTTCGAATATGTCGGAAAAAATTTTGCTTACGAAGCAAGATCTATACATTACAACAAGAAAAAAAAATATAAAGGAATTTTTGGATCAGCTTCTAACGAAGAAATAAAAGAACTTAAAGAAGAAGGTATTGAGACGGAAGTAATACCCTGGATCGAAGATAAAAGTAATTAGGATTTTATAAATTTTCCTATATAATTTACAGATTTATCAGAGCTTATTGACCATTCATTTTTAATCAAATCAAATTTCATTCCATCTAGAGAGCCTACTTTTAAATTATATTTCTTTAAAATATTAATCAAGTCTATTGGTTTAACAAATTTCTCCCATTCATGAGTTCCAATTGGAAGCCAACGTAGAATATATTCTGCTCCTATAATAGCAAACAAATATGACTTAAGAGTTTTATTAAGAGTTGCTACAAACATAATTCCATTTTTTTTTAAAAGTTTTGAGTATGATTTCAAAAAAAATTCTACATCATTTACATGCTCAATTATTTCCATATTAAGTATTACATCAAATTTTATTTCAGTTTTAAATTTTTCAGGAGAAGAACAAAAATATTTTATATTTAAGTTATTTTTTTTTGAATGTATTTTTGCAACTTTAATATTTTTTTCTGAAGCGTCAATTCCAACAACTTTTGCACCAAGTCTACTCAAAGGTTCAGATAACAGCCCTCCACCACAGCCAATATCTAAAATTTTGACATTTTCTAGGGGTTTTTTTTTATTTTTAAGTCCCAGAGAATTAATTATGTTATTTTTAATATACGCAATTCTTATTGGGTTAAATTTATGTAATGGTTTAAATTTACCTTCAGGATCCCACCATTCTTCAGCAATTTGAGAAAATTTTTCTATTTCTTCTTTATTTATTGTGTTAGTTTTCATTAGTAAGTTGACTTTATATTCAACATGT
>MDTE01145045.1_pt1 | contig 10874 bp, 9 predicted proteins | sample 811231 | NCBI WGS metagenome assembly MDTE01 (sample SAMN05326651, study PRJNA326480) | marine metagenome | isolation source: seawater | place: Indian Ocean: Red Sea | collected 2010 | reverse complement strand
GAAACGTTGAGAAAGTGGATGACCAAAAGGCAATTCTTTTGGGTGTTGCTGTCGGTACCTTTGTGATGTGTTCGCTCATAATTTTATTGGAAGGTCCCGGTCGTGGTCTTCCGTTGCTCGTGCCACCAGTGATAGCCACAGGAGCATTAGCCGTCCTTAGTTTCTGGTCACGTTCAAAGCTGAACTAATATAGCTATCTACTTTCAGAAGATCCCCCCTAATTCGGTTGTTCAATCTTAATTCGGTAGGGGGGGATTGAGTTAATACATCATAGCGCGGGCGGAAATCACGAATCGCTTATATAATTATTTGAAATGAAAAAGCATATCTATATAGTTACGATGATTTTTAATGGTTTTTGCCTATTTTATTTATCAATTAGCTAGCATTATTCCCAGTTCCAAGGTATCATATATTTTCGCTATTGTATTGTCTGTACTTAGTATGGTAAGTGGAACAGGATGGGGTTTATTTACAATTTATTTATTTCAGTTTATTATTTGATTTGAAAACTTGTGAGAACTAGTATTCTATCCTCACTAAAAGAAATGATAAAAAAATGATCAAACAAAAAAAAGGCAAGATTGCCGTAATTGGGGCTGGAGCTTTTGGAGGTTGGACAGCTTTTCATTTGTTGACTAAAGGGTACGACGTCACTTTAATGGATGTTTTTGGCCCTGGTAACTCACGGGCTAGTTCAGGAGGTGATTCAAGAGTGATAAGAGGAATCTACGGTTCTGATAAAATATATGTAGACATGGTCGCACATTCTATTGATTTATGGAAAACATATCAAAAACAATGGCGTCAATATCTCTATTTTCCCATAGGGGCATTGTGGTTTTTTCAGGTTGATGATGCCTATGCAAAGGAATCATTACCTTTTCTAAAAGGTGCTGGCTTGAAGGTGAGGGAATGGCCAAAGTCAACTATCGAAAAGAATTATCCTCAAATAAATTTATCTGATTTAGTAACATTTTATTATGAGGATGAAGCTGGCTATCTTCCTGCACGTCATTGCTGTCAGGTACTTTTAGAGCAATTTGTTAATAGGGGTGGAAAATATAAACAATTAGCAGCACTACCTGGAGCTATAAAAAATAATCAGATGAAAAATATCAAACTATCCGATGGGGCAACAATGACTGCTGATTCCTATATATTTGCATGTGGTCCATGGTTAAGTGAGGTTTTCCCAGAATTATTATGCAATATTATACAATCCACGCGCCAGGAGGTATTTTTCTTTGGTACACCTTATGGAGATTCAAGGTTTTTCGAATCCAACATGCCAGTTTGGATGGATTTTGGTGAAAAATTATGGTATGGTATACCTGGTGGTAGACGGTGTGGATTCAAATTAGCAGACGATACACGAGGGAAACCATTTCATCCAACCACTGGGAACCGAATCCCTTCTAATGAAGGAATAATGTCTGCTAGAGAATATCTTTCACATCGATTCCCTGATATGAAAGACGCACCTCTGCTTGAAGCAAAGGTATGTCAATATGAGAATAGTTCAGATGGTCATTATATAATTGATCGCCATCCAAAAGTAGAAAACACGTGGCTAGTTGGAGGTGGCTCTGGGCATGGATTTAAATTAAGCCCAGCTCTTGGGGAATTTGTCGCTGATTGTGTAAGTGGTGAAAAAGAGGTTGACCCATTTTTTGGCCTAGATAGATTTAAGCATAAGAAAAATAAAGGAACACAGTTTAATATATAAAATAGTTACAAAATAACAGTAAAGTTTGTAATATAAATAAATAAAAGAAATATCTTAAGTAAAAGTTTAAGTAATATTAATACTTAACTGTATCCAATAAGTGATGGTGTGAATGTAAAAATGAAAGACCGCTTTAATATTATTCTTTGGAACTTAATTTGGGGGCCCAATTATAAATTCGATTAGTGAGATAGATTAGTGAATAAGGAATAGATATCTTATTGTAAAAAAATTGTAAATTTAATTATGAAAAATAACTCATCACTTGATCTTAACTATGATAAAACAGCTATTTACTTGTCTGTAATTTGCTTGATTCAATGTCTGGCTTTGCCATTATCTGCATTGTTTTTACCTACATTGATTTTTTTACCTTTAATCGAAGAATGGTTTCATACTCTTCTATTATTTTTTGTTGTTCCAATAAGTGTTCTTGCTATGTTTTTAGGCTGTAGAAAACATAAAAGTTATGATGTTATTTTCTATGGATTTATAGGATTGACAATATTAATTGTGAATGTTATTTGGGGGCATGAATTTTTAGGTGAATCTGGTGAAATAATTTCTACCTTAATTGGAACTTCAGTTTTATTCTATGGTCATATTCAGAATCAAAGATTATGTAAGCTTTCTTGCCATTCATAATTAAAAAAAGTATTTGGCGAATCAAGCTTATTTTATCATAACTTTAACTTTCTAATTCATTATTAAATAGATCTCATCATCTAAGTCTAAGTCAATTCATGGGTAGATGATCAAAGTACCCTTAAAAAGCGCTTGGTTGGACTTTGTGTTTATCTTAATTTTCTTGAGATTGCGTATTGTAGCAATAGAAAATGTTTAGGTATATACTTTTATATTTAATTTTTTGAATCAAAAATAGGAACTTTATATGGCAACTTTGATTTTGCGTGAAACATACCGTGCTTTAATTACAGAAATGGAATCTCTTGATAAATTAAAAAGAGAGACTTCAGAAAAGATTAGAGATGCAGCTAGTCACGGGGATCTTAAGGAAAATGCAGAATACCATGCTGCTAGAGAGGAACAGAGTTTAATAGTATATAAAAAACAATTGATGCAGTCCCATGCACCATTTGAGATTATTGAGAATAGTGAAATTAAAACAGACAAGGCTGCCTTTGGAAATAAGGTTACAATTCGTGAGGAAGGAAGCGATGAGGATGAAGAGTATTACCTATTAGGTCCTATTGAGTTTGAGTTGGATCTCTATCCAGAGATTGCAACTTACCATTCACCTTTTGGGCAAGCCATTATGGGTAAAAAGATTGATGAAGAATTTACCCTTGAATTCAACGGTAACGAAACAAAGTTCAAAATTATTCGAATCGAAAATATTACTATATGATGATTGTTTAAATATAAGGTTTTGCCATTGCTTCAATTGAAAATAATTAAAGAAAAAATCTTTCTTTACGATATTCAAATATTTCCTAAGTGACTTTCTAAGGACAAATTCTGTTTATATTATTTTTTATAATATCAGTTTTTTTTTGTTAAAAATGAAGGTAAAATAACTCCATGATATCAAGGAAGTTTACTATATCTGGGCTGTCTTTTTTGTTTTTAGTAGGATCCTTGCATCTTGATCTTAAGAGTCATGCTCATATTTTTTCATATGTTGACGACTTATCTATCTGTAAACTTAATTGTGATGATGAAAATCATCATTCTTTGCCTCACCAATGTGAAAAATGTCTAAATAATAATTACAGGTCAATTGGCCAGCAAAGTAGTGAATTTTTATATACTAATGATTATACCATATCATATATATCTATAGATAACACTGTTATCAGTTCTTATTTATCTTTTGATTTATACGGTCGTCCTCCTCCTCAAAATCTCGCATAACGTAAACTCTCATTAAAATACTACTACTTAAAGTAGTAGTGAATTCATATATAAATTTATTAGGAGCATAAAATGCAATTTTTATTTTTCCGTGCTTTAAGGGCACATACAGTTTTATTGTTAGCGAGTATGATTTTATTTACCACTGGCTGTGAAGATGAAGATCATGATGATCATGACCACGATGAAGAACATACGGATGCAGATGGTTTTCTTCTTGAGGATGAAGGTGGGTCGCAAATCTACAAAGAATTCAAAGGTGCTGTAGAAGGTGCGATTACTTTGAGTGTCGGAGATACCCTGGAACTTTCAGTGCATTTTCTTGATGATGATGGAAATGAAATTGAGCATGATGAAGAAGAGCATGATGAAGAAGAAGGGGAACTAAAGGTCTCTGAGAATGATTCTAATATTGCAATTGTTGAAGCAGAAGAACATGAAGAAGGTGAAGAAGAGCACCATGGAATGGCAATTCATGTCATTGGAGTAAGTGCTGGTTCTACAAGTTTCAAACTTCAGTTGATGCACGAAGGGCATGCTGACTATACTTCAGCAAACAACGTTCCTGTAACTGTCAATTAAAATGCAGATAATAATATGCTTCCTGGGTTGTTCATGACTTCAGGAAGCATCTATTATTGGTGTTCTTCCTAATGATTAAGACATTTATTACATATGGAATATCATTCCTGTTTTTAATAGGAACATTCCATCTTGATCCTCACAGCCATACGGTTACAGAAGATTATGCCATATGTGGAATCAATTGCGATGATAACGGACATCATTATTCACAACACTTATGTGAAAAATGTCTGAATAATTATAACAGGCTAATTTCTCCAAATTATAGTGACTTATTATATAATAAAAACCATAGACAAATTATCTCGACTTTCAATCAAGATTATTTTAGTGTCTTTTCATTTTTTAACATATACAATCGTCCTCCTCCTGCAAATCTTGCACAGCATAGACTCTTATTAAACTACTACTTAAGTAGTAGTTAATTCTTGCATAAATTTGTCAGGAGCATAAAATGCAATCCTTATTTTATCGTGCTTTAAAAGCACACACTATTTTTTGCTACGCCAGAAAGCACATAATAATGTTTTCCTTTCTGGGTTTTGCATGGGCCCAAGAAGCATCTATTTCGGGTGTTGTTATTAATGAGGAGGATGAAAAACCAATACCAGGTGCTAATATTTACCTAAAACAACTTGATGTAGGTACAGTCTCCCAGATGGATGGCAGTTTTATATTGAATAAACTCCCCTACGGAAATATATCTCTTACAATTTCTGTTATAGGATTTAAAGATGTAATTAAATCAATGGAATTAGATGAAGAGAGCTATGATCTTGGCAAGATTGTTATGTTGAGAGATACTTTACTATTTCAAGTAATAGATGTTGATGCACATGATGAACTTCAGCCACATAATTTTGCATCTAATGTATATATCGCAGGAAATAATTTTCAAGAAAATGAAAAAGCATCTCTAGCCTTCACTTTAGAAAAAGAAGTGGGGATGTCAATTCAATCCATGGGACAGGCAACTGCACAGCCAGTATTAAGAGGATATTCAGGAGATAGATTTTCTATTACAGAAGACGGTGTGACAATTGGTGATCTTTCAAATACTTCTGTAGATCATACAGTTAGTATGGATATGTCTTCTTACAATAAAGTTAGAATTATTCGTGGGCCAGAAGCCTTACTTTATGGATCAAATGCTATAGGGGGCATTATTGATGTATCTAGAGGGATAAATAAAAAAGCAAGGATTGACAAACCAAGATTGTGGACACTTGTTGGTACAGAAACCTCTAACAAAACTGCTTTGACGAATTTTGTAGGTTACTTACCTATTAACAGTAATCAACAATTCAGATTTTCATATTTAAATCGAGAATCAGGTAATGAAAGAACTCCAAAAGGAGTATTAGAAAACACGGCTTTATCTACGAATGAAGCAACAGGTACTTATTCTTATTTTGGAAAAGTTTCTCAGTCAACGTTTGCAGTTGAGAGGATAACCATGGATTATGGAATCCCAGGAAGTTATGAAGGGCATATTGATGGTGTGGATATTGAGATGGAAAAAAATACTCAAAAGTATAATTATCATAGGGACATTTCCTTTTTAGGATTTGAAACCTTAGATCTAGATCAACGTTTCATTGATTATAATCATGTTGAAAAAGAAAAAGGAAGTAGATATCCTTCCGTTCTCATGGATCAGGAGATCCTTTCTATACAAGGTAAATTTACTGGGCCACATGTAACCGTAGGCTCTTTATTGGGGTATCGCAAATTTACAGCTGGAGGGTTCTATTGGACACCAGATGCTAAAGAAATAAGTTTGGCTATATTTGGGTTAACTGAAAGAAGAATAAATGATATAACTCTACAAATTTCATCAAGAGCTGAAAATCTTTCAATCATTCCTAGAGGAGGAAACATTTTCTTGTCAAACATAGATCCAGCACAGGTTTCTAATCGCAATTTCAATATTTTTTCAGGAGCAATAGGCGCTTACCGAAACTGGAAAAATTGGGAATTTTCCTTAGGAACCATACTCGCCGGGCGAAATCCAAGTATTGAAGACTTGTTTTCCGATGGACCTCATTTGGGAACTTATGCATTTGAAATTGGTCAACCTAAATTGGGGTTAGAAAAGACAATTGGTATGGAAACATCTCTTAATTACAATACAGAAAAAAGTTCATTTAGACTCACAGGCTATCGAAACTATAGTCCTAATTATCATATTAGTACAAAAGTGGGTTCTGGTTATCAAATAGGTGCTGATTGGATTGAATGGGGAAGTGGATCAAGTGGTTGGCTTTATAAATATCAAATGAAGGGATTAAAATCCATGATCTATGGTATTGAATCGGAAGTCAAACATAAGCTAGCAAAATTAATTAATATTTATGGAAGTTTATCTATTACTCGAGGAGATAATCTCACGGAGAATAAACCGCTTTCATATATGCCACCAGATAAATTGTTTTTTTCAACAGAATTAGATTTGAAGCCACTTTCTATTTCATTATCATTAACAAAAGTATTACCACAGACAAGACTGGGAGAATTTGAAACAAGAACGGATGGATATTTTCTTGCGGATATAAATGGGTCTTACATACTCCATTCATCAAAGATCGTCCATAAAATTATTTTTCAATTAGATAATATTTTTGATAGAGAATATTATAATCATCTTTCAAGAATAAAGTTAATTATGCCAGAAAAAGGACGGAGTATAGGTTTTCGATATAGAATGATATTTTAACACCATATTTAATCTTGACTAATCATTATTTTTATGGCTATTGTATTAATAAACTTATTCATAGTTGATGGTTTTGAGTATTAAATGGCTTCAGATTAGTCAATATTTTTTTAATAACATTTAATCATGGCATACATATATTTATTCGTTGCAATAATTTTTGAGGTTCTTGGCACTATGTTATTGCCAATTTCAAGGAATTTTACTAGGCCCCTTATAAGTATAGTTTTGATATTGGCGTATATGATTTCATTTTATTCCTTAACCTTTGCATTAAAGGAAATTCCTATAGCAATTGTATATTCAACTTGGGCAGGCGTAGGCATATTTTTAATTACTCTTTTTGGGTATTTATTTTATGATCAATCATTGCAATGGCAATCTTTATTAGGGCTATTGTTTATTGCTATCGGGGTGGCAATTGTAAATACATTTAAGAACCAAGAATTAGTTTAGAGAATAAACATCTTATTATTACCAGCTAGACTTTATATTCATTTATTCTCATGTTGGAATAAAATAAAAAATAATAAAAATTGATTGATTATTAATTTTGTATAAAGTATTCTCAAAGAGTGGGAACAACTAATTTTATGAAACAATCTATATATGAATAATGAAAAATATTAAATTTTATATAATAATTTTTTCTTTAAGTCTTGTTTTTACTTATGCTGGAACGACAGGCAAGGTATCCGGTTCAATTAAGACTGATAACAATGAGGCGGTAATCGGAGCCGACATTATTGTTTTAGGGACAGCTTTTGGTGGTTCATCAGATACAGATGGAAATTATGTGGTTAATAATGTTCCACCTGGAGTTTATTCTGTCAAAGCTCAATTTATCGGCTATAAAAGTGTAACAGTTGAAAATGTTCAAGTTTCTTCTGATATGACTTCAAGGGTTAATTTTTCCCTTGAAGAAAGTGTTGTGGAAGGTGAGGAAGTTATTGTTACTGCAGATAGGCCATTAATTAGAATGGATGCTACTTCTAAACTTAAAATTGTTACTAGCGAAGAAATGGAAGCAATGCCTATAGAAGACTTTTCTGGAATTCTTGGTGTGCAGTCAGGATTTGTGAAAGATGCTTCTGGGCAGTTTCATGTTCGCGGTGGTAGAGGTAATGAATTAGCATTTATGATTGATGGTGTATATATAAGTGATCCTCTATATAGTACGTACTCTAATCTTTTGTTGGACAAATCAAATGTGCAGGAGCTTCAAGTGATGAGCGGTACATTTAATGCTGAATATGGAAGAGCTATGTCCGGTATGGTCAACATAGTTACAAAAGATCCAGATCCCGAGTTCGTATGGAATTTCGAGATTCTTTCTCCTCAGATTAATCCAAGCCCTTATAGAAAGATAAATGCTCTTACAGAAGATACCAATCCTGATGGTGTTATATATTCTCCATGGGGTGTTTCTGATGAATATGATTCATGGGATAGACAGAACCTTGAAGGTCAGTTTCGTGGAAGTGTAAGTGGGGGGATTCCTTTCATAAAAAAAGCAACTTTCTTTGTCTCATCTAGATATTTAAATGAAAATAGCTATCTTCCTTTTGGATATTCAGCACAAAGAGAATTTATGGGAAAACTCAATTATAATTTAACTCCTTCAATTAAGGTTTCATTCTTATCACAGAGGACATCTAACGAGTCAAAACCTTATTCTCATTCTTGGAAATATAGCCCTCAAACGATGAATAGATTTGACAGGACTAATTCTCTTGACAATATTTTATTTAAACATATCCTTAATGAAAAAGCTTTTTATAGTTTTCGCTTATCCAGAACAGCACAGACTTACGATAGGTATGTTCCCGGAAAAAGCGTAACCATTGGCGATAATCTTAAACCACTTGATTCTACATATGAGATCCCAATCTATTGGGATGGTGAATTTGTCTACAAAGGTGATGATTCAGTCATTCAGAATGAAAAGACAGAAACGTTAGGATTGAAATTTGATATTACTAGTCAAATCTCTTCTAGTCAAGAATTGAAAGCTGGTTTTGATTTCATCAATCATAAACTTAATAGATTTAGATATCTTAACCCATTTCTAGCAACGGGCATCTTGCATGATTACCAGGATTATGAGAAGTCACCAAAGGAAGCTGCCATTTTTGTGCAAAATAAAATTGAAGCAGATTTTGTTATACTAAATCTTGGTTTACGAGTGGATTACTTTGATGCTAATGATAAAATCTGGGAAAATATTTATCAGCCTGGTTATGTTGATTCAGTTGGTTTCAAGTATTACCCGGAAAAAAAGGTTGATCCTAAAATCCAAATAAGTCCTAGAATTGGACTAGCTCATCCCATTACTGATAGAATGGTATTGCACTTTGCATATGGCCATTTTTTCCAAAGACCAGATTATACAGATATGTATTATTTACATGATATCCGTCAATTACTTATTAATCCAGCTGGTAATCCACGTGTTTACGCTCAAAAAACAGTCTCCTATGAAGTAGGCTTGAAACGTGAAATGAGCAAAAACTCAGCTTTTGATTTATCACTTTACTATAAAGACATTTTTAATTTAGCTGGTACCTCTGAACAGCTTTTTTATCCTTTTACCTATCCAATTGTAGATAATTCTAATTATGCTTTTACTAGAGGTATTGAACTTTCTTTTGAAAAACGTTTTAGTAATTTTTGGGGTGGCACTCTTAATTATACTTTATCTGAAGCTAGAACCAGAGAAAGTCAAACAAATCCTTGGGTTGCTCTATACGGAGCCACAGAAATACGTCCTAGAAGAGAATTTCCTGCTAATTGGGATCAAAGACATAAATTTGGAATAAATCTAAATTTGGCATTTCCTGAAAAATATGGTTTTTCATTGATGTCTTTAAAGCCTTTGCAAAATCTTAGTTTTAGCTTTCTCATAAATCTTGGTAGTGGATTTCCTTATACGCCTCAACTTGGTGTAGCAGAAGAATTTTGGAGGACAGCATTACTAGTTAATTCAGCAAGAAGACCTTGGACAAATCGCGTTGATGTAAGGGCTGAAAAACGTCTAAATACTCCTATTGGTAATATTACACTATATTCAAAAGTCACTAATTTATTTGATTCTCGGAATATTTTGTTTGTATGGCCAATTACTGGGGAACCATGGGATGCAGGCCCATTTTATAGAGGGTCTGAAGAATACCTTAAAAACCCTACATATTTTGATGCTCCAAGACAGATTTTCTTCGGAATTAAATATGCTAAGTAAAAGTATATGACTGTAAAATTACAAATCATATCTACCGCTTTTATTTTGTTTTCTTCTTTTCTTATATCTCAAGATGATATAGGTGAGGATTTTGAAGATATTGTTTTTGTCTACCATGGATATGGGAATCTTAGGAATTGGGGAAGCAATTATGGCCTTATTACAGGAAGTTCCACAAGTACAACGTGTTGTAGCTATATGTACTACCAAAACACATTACATAATGCTCAAAATGCTTGGGTTATAGGTTTTGTCTTTGCTGTGGAAGATAATGTTATAGAAGCTCATTCTTTAAGTAGTGGAAATTTCTGGCCTGGTGGTCCTCCATTGGACTGGATGCCCGTAAAAGAATCTGCTCAAGAACATTTTAACCCTAAATCGGGTTATTCATCTTTTCTTGGAAGGCCCTATGTTGCATCGAGTGATATACCCGTTACCTGGCCTTTGAAGGATGGAGAACCTTACTGGCCTGGCAGAATGAAGCCTGGATCAAGTGAGGCGGATAGATATAATATATTGGCACCATTTTCCACATCTAGTAGAGATATATTTTATGCTTTTAATGATAGGAATAATGCTGGCAAAGATCCTCTCGGTTTACGAGTAGAAGTGATGAGTTATGATTATGGTGTAGCGTTTGCTGCCGGTATTATTTTCTATGATTATCTCATTATAAATACCAGTGATAAAGATATTAAAGATGGTTATGCGGGCTGGTATGCAAAACTTGG
>MDTE01007893.1_pt1 | contig 10874 bp, 11 predicted proteins | sample 811231 | NCBI WGS metagenome assembly MDTE01 (sample SAMN05326651, study PRJNA326480) | marine metagenome | isolation source: seawater | place: Indian Ocean: Red Sea | collected 2010 | reverse complement strand
TTTTGAATCACTAGATATATTTAATTCAAAACGATTTTTACCAATCAAATGCCCATTTCTTATCTGTACAACAATCGCTACACATAGCCTACCTTCATATGAAAGGCAAACAAGATCCCTATCTTCAAAATCATGAGAAATCTTCTTTTGTTTTTTTAAAATGCAATCTATTGCAATTAATCGGTCCCTCTCAACCATGGCATCTTCATACCGGAGCTCTTTGCTTGCATTGTCCATGCTACTTTTAACATGTTCTCTTATATCAGACCTTTTACCTTTTAGGAATAATTTTATTTCATCTATCATTTCGACATACTTACCTTGTTCTACCAATCCCTCACATGGCCCATCACATCTCTTAATATGATAATCCAAGCAAAGTGAATGCTTTTTACTTTTTATTGATTTGTTATCAATAAAAAATGAACATGTCCTAAGGGGAAATATTTTATGTATTACTTTTAGAACCTCTCTTAGATGACGAATGTCAGTATATGGACCAAAATAAATATTATTATCCTTTTTCAAATCTTTCATTCTAATGATTTCAATTCTTGGATAGGGTTCATTAGTTATTTTTATATATGGATAGGTTTTATCATCCTTTAAAAACACATTATATCTTGGTCTATGCTCTTTAATTAAATTTGATTCAGCAAGCAATGCTTCAGACTCTGATCGAACCACCAGCCAATCAACATCTGAAATATTTGAAACTAAGACTGATGTTTTTACATCTATATCCTTCTTTAAGCCAAAATAAGATTGCACCCTTTTGCGAATAGATTTAGACTTGCCAATATATATTATTTCATCATTCTTGTTTTTAAAAAAATAAATCCCTGGAAGGTTGGGGATTGCAGATATTTTATTTCTTAAATCTATTTTTGACATAATAAGAATTTATGGTTTTTGACATAACTCAACCAAAATTCCAGGAGAAGACTTGGGGTGTATAAAAGCAATTAAAAAACCTTCAGCGCCTACTCGAGGACTTTTATCAATAAATTCAATCCCAGAACAAGATAATTGCTCTATGGCAAGGGAAATATCATCAACAAGAAAAGCTATATGATGAACACCTGGGCCCTTTTTATTCAAAAATTTTGATATTGGAGAATCTGAACCAGATTCTTCTAATAATTCAATTTTCCCACTTCCAGTATCAAAGATATCTGTAAAAACCTTTTGATCCTCAATTTTTTCTTTACCTTTATACTTAATATCTAGCAAGCTGCCAAAAAAATTCGTCAAAGCAGAAGGATCTTTCACAGCAATAGCCACATGCTCTATACCTAAAATTTTAAATTTCCCCACTAATCGACCACCTCCCCTACCAAATCATACTCATTAGCTTTAGTTATTTTTACATTATAAAAACTTCCTGTTTCCAAGGCGGAATTAATAGTAACATAATTATCTATTTCAGGAGAGTCTCTGTAGGTTCTACCTATCGAACAATCATTATCATTAACAACATCAATTAATACCTTTTGAATAGAGCCTATTAAATCAATATTTTTTTGATGATTTATTTTTTGTTGAAGCAACATCACTTCATTATATCTATCTTCTTTTACCTCTGCGGGAATATCATCACTAAGGTGATCTGCTCCATATGTTCCCTCCTCCTCAGAATATCTAAAAACACCAAGTCTATCAAATTGAGCTTCTTCAATAAATGATAATAAATCTTCAAAATCTTCATCGCTTTCACCTGGGAATCCAACAATAATAGAGGTTCGAATAGCAATATCTTCAATTGTTTCCCTTAATAAATTAATTCTTCGCATAATTCCATCTCTACCCAAACCTCTTCTCATCGATTTCAACATCCGATCTGAGCCATGCTGTATTGGCATATCAATATATGGCAATAGCTTATCTAAACTACCAAAAGAACTTATCACTTTATGATTAAGATGAGCTGGATGAGCATAATGAAGGCGAATCCAATCTACTCCCTCTACTTTATCAAGCTCAAACAACAAATCATGTAATCCAATTTTTTCTGATAAATCCCAACCATATGAAGTTGTATCCTGGCCAATTACAAGCAATTCTCTAACACCTGATTCTACAACTCTTTTCGCCTCAAGAACATTCCATTCAATTGGCTGACTCACTTGCATTCCTCTCATCAATGGTATAGAACAAAAAGAACAACCGTTATCACACCCCTCTGAAATTTTAAGGTAGGCATAATGGCTAGGGGTCAACAAAGAACGAAAAAAATCAGGATCATCTTTTTTGTAATCTTTACCTGTCAAATAGCTAAGTACATCTGCATATGATTCTGAACCAAAGACTGCATCAATCTCATTCATTTCTGAAGAGATATCATCTCCATATCTATCAGTAAGACAACCAACTGCAATCAACTGCTTAATTTTCTTTTCTTTTTTAAATTGACATAATTCAATTAGCCTATTTATACCTTCTTCTCTAGCGCGATCTAGAAATCCACATGTATTAACTATTACGATTTCAGAATTTTCAAGCTTATTTACAAGACTATAATCATTACTCTTCAGTCCTCCTGTCAATACTTCTGAATCCACGAGATTCTTAGCACAGCCTAATGTCTCTAGATATATTTTATTATTACTCATCTAAATTAGATACCTAAAAGCCCATCAAGATAAGTGTTAAGATCAAAATTTTCTATATCCTCAATATTTTCACCCATCCCAATATACTGAACAGGAATTTTCAATTCTTTAATAGCAGATAATGCAACTCCTCCTTTGGCAGTGCCGTCTAACTTAGTAATAACCAAAGCATCAATATTAAGGAACTCATTAAAATCTCTAATTTGGCTTATAGCATTTTTCCCAATATTTGCATCAACCACCATCAAAACAGATAAATCACTGCTAAGTTTAGAAACAACAGAATATATTTTTTTCAACTCATTCATAAGGTTAACAGATGTATGCAATCTTCCAGCTGTATCAATGATAACCCTATCTTTATTTTTTGAAATACCTGACTGAACACCGTCATATGCAACAGAAGCAGGGTCAAGTGTATTTTCATTGCAAATTAAATCTAATTTGAAATCTTGAGCCCATTTTCTTATCTGCTCAACCGCAGCTGCCCTATATGTATCTGCTGCAACAAGTAAAACATCTTCTTTATTATTTTTAAATAATTTAGCAAGCTTAGCAGCAGTAGTTGTTTTTCCAGAACCATTTATTCCAACAAGTAAAATATTTTTCTTCAATAAGATACTATCAATATTTGAAATTTTATCCTCAATCGCACTCTTAGCCCGACTCTTCCAATCTTTATCTAAATCATCTTTTTTCTGTAGCTCAAATAAAATTTCATCAACCATTGATAAACTTAAATCTGATTCAATCAGTGTATCTTCCAAAAGCTCAATATCATCTGAATCTAAATAGCTCTTATTTGAAATTGAAGAAAAAGCATTTGAAATCTTTTTTCTTGTTTTTCCTAGGCTATCATATGTTTTTTTGAAAATTTTAAACATTAACTTCCCTGTCAATATGAGATTTAAAATTAATAAAATAAAAATAACTACTAATAAAATAAAAAATAACCGTCAATATATATAAAGCTAGCCCCAATGTTTCCGTATAATAATCAAAAATATATACCGGCATCATTATCCCAGATAAAAAGATAAATACCTTACCCGAAAAGATAGCTTGAAATATCTCCGTATTTCTACTCACAAGATATATTCCAACTATAACAATAGCAGTATCTCTTAAGCAAATCAAAACAAAAAGAATAAAAAACAACAGGCCATTTTCTGTATTCATTAGATGAATTAGCACAACCAACATACAAATTTTATCTGCAACGGGGTCCATCAACTTACCTAAATTTGTTACTTGATTCGTCCACCTAGCTACAGCACCATCTAAAATATCTGACAAAAAAATAAGTACGATAATAAGGGCAACAAGGATATTTCTTTCAATACCTCCAAAATACCCTAGTCCTACACCATCTAAGACCATAACTAAAGGAATTGCTAATATGATTCTAGAAAAACTAATCAAATTAGCAAGTGTCCATATTTTCTCTTTATTGTTCATAATTACATTGCCCTACTTTTATTGTAGTTAATAGCACTTACCAAAACATTCTTAACATCACTATCATCAAATATAGATAAACTATTAATAGCCTTATCCGCATACTGATCTATTACTTTATTAGCATAGTCTACACCACCTAGCCGAATTATCAATTCTCTAATTCTTTTTTTATCCTGAGATTTTGATAATCTCCTAAGTTTTATTTTAAGGGTATTACTTTCATTTTTATCCATATTTGATAGTATATGTATTAAAGGCAGCGTCATCATATTCTTTTTTAGATCAAACATAGAGGGCTTCCCTATTTGCTTCTCATTACCTAAAATATCTAATAAATCATCTTTAATTTGAAACATTACCCCAATACACTCTCCATATGTTTTAAGTGCATTGATTTTTTCTACACTAGAAGTAGAAACAATAGCACCCATCTCGCATGAAGCAGAAAAAAGAGAAGCTGTTTTATCACCAATCATTTTATAATAATCATCTTCAGTCATTTCCTTATTAATAGCTTTGTCAATTTGCATAATTTCCCCCCTGCTCAATCTTTCTGCAGTATTAGATAAAACAGAGAGGGCTTTTTTATCATCAATTTTAATTACATTTGACAAAGCCATTGAAAACATATAATCACCTATAAGAATAGAAACTTTATTTTTCCAAATTTTATGTACAGATGGCCAGCCTCTTCTAATATCAGCATCATCTACAATATCATCATGTATTAATGTTGCTACATGGATCATTTCAATCAAAGATGATGCTTTATATGTATTCTCATTAACCTCTCCACATAATTTGGAAGATAAAATACAAAGTCTAGGTCTAAATCTTTTTCCCTTTCTCTTAGATACATATGTAATCACCTTATCAATTAAATCAACTTCTGACTTGAGTGATTTAATGAAATATTTTTCAAAATCATTAAATTCTTCTTTAATAGGTTTTGTTATTTCTTTTAATAAATCAAATTTCATTTTTATTTTGTTTACCAATTATTTTAACAATCAAAATACTTATCTCATACAAAATCACAATAGGTATGGTAAAAAGAATCTGACTTAATGGATCTGGTGGAGTAATAATTGCCGAAAAAATAAGAATTGCAATAAACACATATCTTCTTTTTTTCGCCATACCAGATTTTGATATTATGCCCAACCTATTAAGAATTACAGAAACAACAGGCAACTGAAAAACAATTCCACCCGTAAACAACATCCAAATTAAATATAACAAAAAAGATTTTAATTCAATGTTATAATCAACAAAAATTTCGGGACCAGATACTGTTTTGAAAAAAAGAATACTTGTTGGAATAATTATTTTATATGAAAAAATTGCACCAACAATAAAAAAAATAATACTAGATAGCATTAAAAGAAAAACTAAAAAATTTGCTTTTTTATCAATAGCTGGAGAAATAAAAGACCATGCATTGTAAAGAAAAACAGGTAAGGAAAGAATAATACCTATAAATATTGAAAGCCAAATTTTTACCATAAACATATCTGTTATTTTCAATACTTGTAAATTCATTCCTTCTACATAATGAATTGATGAAGAAATTAAAAAAGATAACAATAAATCAGTAAAGCTATATCCTATAATGGATACTAAAACCAATGAGCTAAGAGAAATCAATAACCGATATCTAAGTTCTTTTATATGATCAAAAAAAGGCATTTCACCGTTATTATTTATCACGGAATACCTTTTCTAGCTGATCAGCAAAATCATTTGGAGAGAGTCTCCTGTCATTGCTTTTTTTTATTTCTTCACAAAGCATATTTTCACACTTCTGATGATTCCAAAATTGATTGATAAAATTATTACTTATAATTGATTTAACATGATTTTCATAACGAAGATTCGATTTAATTTTGAGCAATTCATTATCATCCAAAAAAGATTTGTGATCAAGAATTTTACTAAACAATTTATCTATGTTTTTTGATTTTACAGCTATTGTTTTTATAATGCTAGGGAACCATCCGCCTATTTCAGTTCCCTCTAACATAGATTTAATAGATTCATAAAGTTTATTAGCACCATCTCTATCAGATTTGTTAATAACAAAAATATCAGCGACTTCCATAAGACCACTTTTCATCATCTGAATACCATCTCCAGATTCTGGAACCAATACGACAACCGTAGAATCTGCCTCATGGACAACATCAACTTCAACTTGCCCAACACCTAATGTCTCGAATATTACATAATCAAATCCTGCAGCATCTAGAACATCAGCTGATTCTGAAGCTGCAACAGCAAGGCCTCCCGAAATATTCCTACTTGCCATACTGCGAATAAAAACTCCCTTATCCTTATAATGTTCAAGCATTCTAATTCTATCACCTAATACAGAACCTCCTGAAAAAGGACTGGAAGGGTCTATGCAAAGGACAGCAACAGTTTTATTGTTTTGCCTTATATTATGAATTAAGGAATTTGTCAGTGTACTTTTCCCTGCACCGGGGGGGCCTGTTATTCCAATTCTATAAGCATTACCTGTTTTATTATAAATCTCAGAAAGTATTTGGTTGGCAAGAGGTGTTTTATGTTCTATATCAGTAATTGCGGAAGATACTGCTTTGAAACTGGAACTAAAAATCCCATTAATAATATCTTCTGTTTTCATCTAGCTAGACTACATGCTTCAATTTATTTTATCCAAAAATACGTTTAAAAAAACCATAATCTGGTATAGTCATCTTATGGCCTTCTTTTGTGATCAAGCCTCTTTCTTCAAACATTTTCATTACCCTAGAAACTGTTTCACGAGAGGTTCCTGCCATATTTGCTATATCTTGTTGGTACGGTAAGTTTTCTACTGTAACCGCCCCATTCCTTATAAGGCCCATCTCCTCAGCTAAATTTAATATAGACACACCAATTCTATGCTCTGCATCATCAAGCGAGAGGGCTTCTATTTGCTGATCTGACTTACGCAATCTAGTAGCTAGCTCAGTCATCATATTCAAGGCAATTTTATGATTTTTTAATAAATTCAAAAACTCTTCTCTATTTATAGCTAAAAATTCACAATCCTCTTGAGCTAATGCATTAGCAGAACGAAACTCCCCATCAAGAATTGCCATTTCACCGAACACTTCTCCAGAACCTAACATTGCTAATATAACTTCCTTCCCTTCATCATTGACTCTCGTAATTTTAACAGTTCCCTTGTCAACAATAAAAACCACATCACCAAATTCCTCTTCTAAAATAATCATACTATTCTTAGGATACTTACGAGGAACACATATATTTGCAATATTACTTAATTCATCATCAGTTAAACCTGCGAATATATTTACTGAACTTAAAAATTCCAAATCCATTGAGGACTCCTATAAATTGATTAAAATTCAATCTGACATCACTCATGTCGAGGACATTTTACAATATTTTTATTCTATTAAAAAATATATTTTTTTTATTTTTTTATTTTTAACTTTGCAACCGTAACAAATTAAATAAAGGAATCTAAAATGAGTGCTAAAGGTTCAGAATTAAAAAGAGTTCGGCAGTCTAGAAAAGCTAATGCTTATAACAGTCATTACAGATCACAAATGAAAACTGCTGTGAAGAGTATTTTATCTGCAACTGATAAAAAAGAAGCTGAATCCCTTTTACCTAATGCAGTTAAAGCAATAGATAAAGTTGCTAGCAAGGGTGTGATTCATAAAAGAAAAGCTGCAAACCAAAAATCCAGAATAGCCAAACATGTAAACAGTCTATAGATTTAATCTATAGGTTTATGATAATTTGGAGATTCTTTTGTTATCTCAATATCGTGGGGGTGACTTTCTATGCGTCCTGAAGAGGTTATTTTAATAAACTCTGAAACCTTTCTAAATTCTATTAGCGTTTGTGCTCCACAATATCCCATCGATGATTTAATGCCTCCCAAAAGTTGATGAATAGTATTGCTTATTGGGCCCTTAAATGGGACCATCCCTTCAATACCTTCCGGCACTAATTTTTTATTATCTTCTTTGCCTTGGAAATATCTATCTTTACTGCCTTTTGCCATAGCAGACACAGAGCCCATACCTCTATATGACTTATAACTTCTTCCTTCCCAAAGTATTACTTCACCAGGACTCTCATCTGTACCTGCAAATAAACTTCCGAGCATAACACAATCAGCACCAGCTGCTAAAGATTTTGCTATGTCCCCTGAATATCTCATTCCACCATCAGATATAATTGGAATTCCTTTTTTAGAGGCAACTTGGTATGCATCTATTACAGAAGTTAATTGAGGAACTCCAACTCCAGCTACTATCCTAGTAGTGCAACTAGACCCTGCCCCTATACCAACTTTAACAGCATCTACACCTACATCAATTAACTTTTCAACAGCCTCTCCAGTAGCGACATTACCAACAATTAACTGCACATTGCTATACTCTTTCTTAATAGCTTCTACTAAATCAAGAACACCCGAAGAATGGGCATGTGCAGTATCTACAAATAAAACATCAGCATTTGCTTGATCTAAAGCAGCGACCCTATCAAGGGCACCATCCTCTACTCCAATCGCAGCACCTACAACTAGGCGGCCATGCTCATCAACTGCAGCATTAGGAAAACTCTGTTTTTTAAGGATATCTTTTACTGTAATAAGGCCTGACAAAGAACCATCTTTTTTACTCACTACTAATAATTTTTCTATTCTATTTTCTTGTAAAACTTTTTTAGCCTCTTCTAATGTGGTCCCCTCTGGAACAGTAACCAAATTTTCCATTGTCATTCTATCAGACACTTTTAAATCTAAATCACTTTCAAATCGAATATCTCTATTTGTCAATATCCCAGAGAGCTTCCCCTCATCAACAACAGGAATACCAGAAATATGATACCTTTCCATAATTTCAAGAGCTTCACTTAGAGTTTTATGGGATTCTATGGTAATTGGATCTAATATCATACCACTTTCAGATCTTTTAACTATATCAACTTGATCAGCCTGTTCCTCTATAGTTAAGTTTTTATGTATAACTCCCAAGCCACCTTCTCTAGCAATAGCAATTGCAAGTTCATGCTCAGTGACAGTATCCATAGCCGCACTTAGAATAGGAATATTAATACTTAATTTAGAAGTTAACTGAGCTCTTACTGAAACATCACGGGGAAGTACCTTAGAATAACTAGGTACCAATAAAACATCATCAAATGTAAGACCTTCTTTAATATTTTTTATAGAAGCCATAGTTAATTTAATAACATTTATTACTTATTTTTCACAAAAAATTAAATTTTAAGAAAATAGCACTTTAAGATAAAATAAAGGATTAGATAATTTCTCTTTAGGAATTTCACGAATAAGCATTCCTGAAATGATATCTTGGATATCTTTATTCCTTGCAGCCTTATTAATAACCAAATTCAATAATATTCTATAGTTGGCTAAATTTTGTAACTTCGAACTTGTTTTTAATTCAGGCCCTAAATCATCCCAAACTAATTGATTGTATTTTGATAAAATATTTTTAGAAAAATTATTTTTCTGCTTTGCTAAGTGAGCGATTTGAATAGCATATTTAGCAGATGCCATTGCATTACCTATTCCTTCTCCAGTAAAAGGATCAACAAGGCCCGCAGCATCACCAAGAAGCATAAACCCATCACCATAGTTAGGACGAGTTATTCGACCAAGTGGCAAACTCCATCCTTTAGGAGTCTCTAAAGGTTTAGCTTCCGAAAAGCGATCCTTAAAATAATCTGATTTAATAACATCATCTAAAATCTGCTTAAGTTTTCTCTTATCTTTTTTTGCCTCTTTCTTGCTTAATCCAATCCCAATATTTGCTAAATTATCACCAGCAGGAAATAACCAAAAATAGCCAGGTAAAACCTCATCTACAAAATGAAGTTCAATTTGATCTGTCAACCCTTTCACACCTTGATAATAGCATCTAATCGCAATAGCTGTATTAGACATATCAGATATATGTAAACCTAATTTATGAGCTATTATTGAATTAGCACCATCACAGCCAAGTATAATAGGAGCATATAAATCTTTTTTCTTTTTATTTTGGATTCCCGATACACCTATGATATTATTTTTTTCAAAAATAATATCTGTAACTTTAAATCCCTCTATTGTATCTGTTACATTTTTTGCCCTATTAAATAAAAAATTGTCAAATATTTCTCTAGTAATAACAAAACCACTCTTGATTTTTTCAATATCTTTACTTTTAGAAAGATCGACATCAAATTGCTTGTGATCAGGGCTCCCAAAAGTAATTCTATTTATAATTGAGCCTTTTAAACTAGATACATGATCTAGTATATTTAATTCCCTCATATATCGTATACTTTTACCTGATAAAGCATCACCACATATTTTATCTCTAGGAAAAAAGGATTTATCTACAAGAATTGTTTTTAAGCCTAATTGCTCTGCATATAATGCAGCTGATGAGCCTGATGGTCCAGCTCCAACAATAATAATATCATAATGATTATTCATTATTTTTTATTTCAAATCTAAAATGGTAAGTATTGAGAGATTATCAATATGTTTTATCTTTAAAAATTTTAGTACACATCCCCAATCTCATCTATAATTTCACATGAAGAGACCAATTTTTTCATAATATTATGATCCCTATAAAGCGGTCTATCTTCATCTAAAAAATCAACATGTTTTCTAATGGTATTATGAGCTATAGCAACCCCATTTCCAAATTTATGATTTCTAAAATCAAGTGCTTGTGCAGCTGCCATTAACTCAATCCCAAGTATTCCATATGCATTATCCAATATCTGGAAATT
>MDTE01195050.1_pt1 | contig 10875 bp, 9 predicted proteins | sample 811231 | NCBI WGS metagenome assembly MDTE01 (sample SAMN05326651, study PRJNA326480) | marine metagenome | isolation source: seawater | place: Indian Ocean: Red Sea | collected 2010 | reverse complement strand
CCTGTTGCGACTGCAACGAATCCACCAGGACCGCTAGCAACAGATGATGCCATGTTACCTAACTCTGTGAGCATACGCTCCAGGTCTGCCAGGAATCCTTCACCACCAGGTCCAGCAACACCATCACCAATAGCTTGTTTCTCTACAGGTGGTTTGATGGGGTTGGTTACAGCGTTACCAGGTAGTGCCTGCTCAGCAGCAGAAATCACACCACGAGACTCCTCAACACTACCACCAGGTGATGCTGGTTGACTTGCCTGTGCTTTAGTAAACGATGCTCCGTCGTTTCTTTCTTGGTTAGTAAGGTCTTTCTTCTGAGGTGAGGCAGTATCTAACTCTCTTGCCTCTTTGCCATCAGCAGTTGTAGTTTTCTTATCTGCTTCACGCTCTTGGAATCCACGGAATGCACCCATAACAATAGGCAACTGTGCTTCTTCACCATCTAGGAAGAAACCCAACACCCATGCACCAGGTTGCAATTCAGTTGTGGTGCCTGTGTTTTTTGTCTGAGGTTTATCAGTAGGCAGGAGCACATTTGCCCAAGGAAGAATCTCAGTAGGAATAACCTTTTGATATGCTTCCTTTTCCTTGTGCCCTGTATACCAACCAAGGATACGCACCTTCACACGACCAAGTTGAGAAGGGTCCTTAACAGACTCAACTTCACCAACCCACCATGTATAACCGTCTCTTCCGAGATAATCTGTGCGTGCTTTCATTGTGTTGACTTACCGTGAAGTTATTTAGCTAGAAATATAAATTCTCCCTCAGACTGGCGCTTACCCCACAGTAGGTCTTTCGTCTCTGCGTGATACCCACTATCAATCGATCTATATTCGTATCCATTGAAGCGTGTCCTTGAGATTACTCTTGTATCCCCAAACTGACACACTCCTTCAGTCGTACCCCGCCACCAACCGTTGCTCCATTTCCAAATATATGGGCAGGTCGGTTTACCATCAATTAGGTTTTCCGACTGCATCTGCACCACATCTTCACTTAAATACTCATAGGTCCAACGGTAATGTCTATAAGCTTTGGTCTTGCCTTGATACTTATACCAAGACTTTTGTATCACTGTATTATATCCTTCAGGGGTTACTTCAACCTCAATCTGTGGCCACAGGGATGGATTTCCCTGTGCCTGTTTCTTATTTGAGTATTCGCCAATCAGTAGCTGTTCAAAGATCATTCATCCCAACCCCTACATGGTTGATTATAATTATTATTCTTCACTTTGTCAATCGTCGTAAATCAAGCATTCAGGTTCTGAGGGGTTTTGGTCACAAAACAGCTCAAGTGCGGTAGGATCATGATCATCCTCTGGATGATGCTGTTTGAATTCCTCAAGATCGTGAAGCTCTTCCTCGAAATGTCTGCGTGCTTGAGGGGAAGTTGTAGGATTGTCAAGAATCTCCTTATCCTTGGCAATATGTGCGTCGATGTTTTCCATCGAAACCTCCGTGTGAGTGGTATTATTTAGTATGATGGTTTCTTGATTGAATCTCTCACCAAGTAAAGTTTTGTAGTAATGCCTTCTCTTTTGAAGACATGTGTCAAACCTGCCACCAGATAGTCACCGCTATACTTTTTGTCCTCTTGGACATTTTCACCTTCCTGCTCTGATGCTGGAATGACTACTTCAATCAGTTGACCTGCTGTGAGTCCTGTGTTACCAGGCACTACAATATTTAGGTTAATTGCCTGAAGTAAGTTATAGCGTCCAGCGGCGTATTCTGCCGCTGCCATAGTATCTATATCGGGTGTAGATCCGCCATCTGCATTAGTCTGAGCACTTACTGTCCCTTGATTCTTCAGTCCAGGGAGCACACGAATCTTCTGCCGTGTTGGTGGAGTATTGTCATCCTGCATATCTACAGGCTCTTCAAAAGGCAGATGCTTATGAATCGTTGATGCTTTTTGGAATACTGTTTTATATGTCTGGACTCTTGGTCCATGAATCACACCCGCAGGACTATTCTTGCCACTCTTACCTGAGCTGGTAGCAAAGTTATTGGTTGGCATTGGTAGAGAAATACCCTGAGAGATATTCTTATAAGTGCCCATCCTCATATGCTTGAGATGGTTACCTTTGTCTGGATACTGTATACTCTCAATGACAAACAATCCGTCCTGTCCAGGGTCTGCACCCTGTTGCTGATAGGTATACCTATACTTGGGTGACTCTGATCCGTTACCCTCGCACAAACTATCAATGGACTTAAACTGGAATCCTTCACGATTCTCGAAGAATAAGAAACCTGATTGCTTATTTGATGCTTTACTATTATTCAGGCGAGTAACCTTGTCACTCATATATGTGATTGCCTCGACGGGTCTCCAACTAGGAGAGATAAAGGTAATCTTTGAGTGACCTTCAAAGTTTTTATTCCTGATCTTATTGTTGGGTGCTTTCAGATACTCCTTACAGATAAACTTGGGCACACTAGGCACATCCTTAGCACCTTTACCAGGACCAAATGCTCTAAAGACTTTATAGATTTCATTGTTATACATCTCAGGACTGACACAATGTAGTCTGTAGATCTGACCACGCTCAGACTTGATGATGCTACCGATCTTATAGACCCTGAGTTGATGCTTCAGAGGTTTCTTATCACCACTGTTAGTTTCAATTTCGATGTCAATAATTTCACCGCCTGCTAAGCCTTTATTGAAGTCTCTAGCATCAACGATGTTAATGTCACAGCGAATGAATGCTGCTTCGATAGATTCATGATACTCAAAATCTGCAACCAGATCTCTGATATCAAACTTCTGATCGAAGAGAGTCGTTAATTCTATTTTCTTGATCCTAAAGACCCTTGACTTTCTATCTGCCATCTTACATGAAGTCCACTACGTCGTTACTAAATTCAGCAACCAAACCAAATCTGGGTTGCATGTAAGCATCAGAGTCCAGACCTGTGATACTGGTGTTGGGAATAATGAATGGGACATCTTCTCCCCCACCACTATTTACCGCAGGTGCTTCCTGAGTTTTATTGATAACTACTGGTTGTGCAGTAGTATTCTTTCTCTCAGTTGCTTTCTGCTTGCCTTCTTCCATTGCAAGACCCTGCTTAGCACCAAGCACTTCACCCATGGTGCCACTAAACTTAGTGAGACCTTTCTTCAGCAGCTCAGTGATACCTTCAACACTATCTGCACTGGGTTTATCAACCTTTGCTTGTGATGGTTGTGTTGATGCTGCTGCTTCTGTGGATGCAATCTCTTCTGCCTTAGCAGTAGGGACACCCTCTGATTTTGCTGCAATCTCTGCTAAGCGTGCCTGCTCATGATAGGCATACTTATCATTGATCATTGGATCCATGGAGATCCTCTTGATCTGGTATGATTTCTTCTTCTTAGATCTTCCTGTCCCGATAGTCTTCGTATGCTTCTTGGCAACGTAGTCCTTAAATTCTTTGGACGCTAGGACTGCCTTCATCTCATCACTGCCAGGCTTGACAGAGATTCTCTTCTCGTTAGATCCAAAGAGACCAGCACTCAGTCTCTTAGACATATGCTTGAGGACAACCTCACCGTCATCTTTGGGTTGATATTGCACATAGTAAGTCTTGTCATTCAAGACAATACCTGAAGTTGTGGTAGCACCCTTGGCATATGTGCTAGGATCAAACTTACCACCCTCAGAGAATGCTGGGATAGTTACATTAACAGCACCACCCATGCTAAACTTAGGCATTGCATATCCACCACGCATTGCCTCACGCATTCTCATTCCCGTGAGTCTGGGATTCTGCTTCGTTGCAGGCGTGTTGAATGGCACAACGTATGCACCACCCTTAGAATATCCTTTGGTGCCTACCCACTCAGTGCCGTGACCGATGAATGCAGTGGATCTGCCACCGTCAAGAGAGACAGGATAACCAGACATAGGTCCAGAGATCCATCCACCCGCAGCACGTCCAGATGGTTGGACCAATCCACCTCTTGCTTTACCTTCTAACTGAGATGCAGCATCTTCACCTTTAGCTGCAAAGAATTTCATCACCTCAGTCAATGCCTTGATACCAAGGAATAGAGGTGCGAATGCTACTTGGACACCAATACCGATGATCTTGGAGATCATTGGCATATGAGGCTCGATAGCATCGAGCACACCCATCATGAAGTCACCCAGTGCCTTGAAGAAGTCTCCAAACAGATCCTTAACTGGTGCTAACACCTGTTGAGCAATCTCACCAACCATTCCAAAGAATTTGGTGATAGGCTCGATCAGAGGCTCCAGCATAGGACCGATCTTCTTACCGATCTCTGTGCCTGCTGCACCGCCCGCAGCACCCAGCAGCATACCCATTCCAGGGATGCCAGTCATTTCACCAACCTTGGCACCAATCAGTGTGCCACTAGCGGCACCAACACCTGCTCCGATGACGGCAGACTTCTCTAGACCATCTTGAGATGCTCCATACATTGCCAGACCAGCAGCTCCAGCAGCAGCACCAAAGGTCTTGAATTTACCAAGACCACCTATGCCCATAATGCCACTAGCAAGACTCTTGATCAACCAAGAGACTGCATTAACTGCCATCAGTGGATTCTTAAGGATTGCCATCCCTAAGAATAGTGGTGCAGCATTAAGTAAGAATTGTGCAACACCCATCATCCCACTCAATCCAGTGGGATCATTCAAGAATTTGACTAAACCATCGAGTGATCCAGATACCAGGTTGCTAGTAAGATTCCAGATAAACTTACCAACAGCTGCTAATGTCTCTGCTAATTTCTTGATCTTCTCGGGATTCTTTGATAACCAATCTAAGATTCCAAATCCTGCAGCATACATCAAAAACGTGCCAGCAAGATCTGCTAACGTTTTGAGTAGACCTTTGGTTGCTGCTTTACCTGCTTTGAAGATACCACCTGCAATCTTTTTGAATACAGGGTCCTTCTCACTTAAACCTTCAGACTTATTTCTTCTAGCCTTTGCGTCTTCTCTCTTCTTAGTAATTAATTCTCTTTTACGCTCAGTCTCTCTATCATTATCTCTCTTCGCTTCTGCTTGCTCAACTCTTCCCTGTGCAGAGATCTGTGCTGATACCTGACTCTTCATAACATTGGTCAGATTCTCAACAGTAAGAGAGATACTATTGAGAGTGGCACCCATAGAATTCATGCCTGAGATGACACCTTTCATCCCAGACCCAAACTCACCTTCAGCACCCTTATAAGAGACCATCTTATAAAGGTTACCTTTTCTGATTCTGACTTTTGGTTTTTCTGCCATTACTTAGTCAGCATTGGTGAGGGTGAGGTGCGGATGGGCACAGGTTTGCCACCTTGTTTATTTATCACCTGTTGGGTAGTGGTATTGTTGACAATCACCGTGGGTGCTGTCATCTCAGCGTCACTATCCTTCTGTGCCTTTGTTTGCAGAGTCTTCATAACCTGCTTGAGTTTATGTGCTGTGCCTTCAGCAGGCTCAGGTCCAGGTGCTGTTGCTCCCATACTTGCAGCAGCAGTCCCCACATGCTTCATCCCTGTGGTGAGCATTTGCTTGAATGCCTCTTGGATACTCTCAACGGTATCCAGAGTCATTGTCACACCTGTCGCGCTATCTCTTTCAGTCGCTTCGCTGCCAGGACCATAGGTTGACTGCTGAGGGGCACTCTGACCCGATTCCGATGCGCTAGGTTTCTCGAAGTTAGGATTGGGGTTGATGCTTCTAGGTGCTCTCCAGATAAACATGTCATTAGAAGGCATCTGGTTATTGAAGATCTTCTTAGACATTTTGTAAAATTTACCAGGACCACCTCTTTTGTCCTGTGATGAGTTAGTCCTGATCCAGCTGCCACCCATACCCAGTTGTCCGAATGGATCATGGACAATCCAGTTATCGGAGTCATAACCGACCAGCATACCCCAGTGACCCGACCCTTTGTATTTGAATCCAAGGGGCACAGGATATCCAGCATCAATCTCTTTCTTAAGCATCCCATGACCGAGATTGCCTGTCTCTAGACGAGAGTTGATACCAAGATCTCTCAGTGCATTTGCTTGGACACTGTGAAGTGTTGATGATCCATGCTTCTGACGGACCTGGTTATAGTCCTCAGATGACATATCTTGACCGAGCAAGTAACTTGCCCACATCGCCATCGTTGTGGAATAGCACTGGGTATCACCAGGACGACCAAACTTATCTTGCTTATTTGCTCTTTGGTTGAGATATGGGACATTACCTAGGACTTTACCACCTGCTGCCAGGTATCTCTTCCATCCTTGATCAGGATTTGCTGGTGGTGGATCAGCCGTGCCATGCTGTTGACGGTAGTGGAAGAAGTTTCCACTCTCAGCAAACATAATGTCACCAGTGCCCTTGTATTTGAGCATGGTCTGTCCCTTGAAGGAATCACGACCATTCAGTTTTCTGAGTGCTTCCCTGATCTTTCCAGGGTTATTCTTCAGTTTCTTAGCAAGCTCATCATCATAATATGCCATCCCCTTGAAGACTGCTTCAAACTGACCTTCTTGAGCACCAACTTCCTTGATAGTATTTGGCCAAGCAGGATTAGCAACACGATTCAGGACTGCTGCAGCAACACCATATTCATCATCGGTGTTTCTTGCTGCTTCCTTTGAAACGATGAATGCCAACTCACGATAATCATTATCAGTCAGACCCTTAATAGCACCTTCGGATTTGTTAGCACCACCGCGACTCTTACCATCAAAGTCTGTAGCACCCATGGTAAAGAAGTCAGCGACTCCACCCCATGACCAGTCTTTAGTCTTCTCTGCAATAAACTCACCAGTTGCTTCTTTTGCCTTGTTGAGTCCAGCGCCAATAGCACCTGTAGGATCCAGGAAGAATTTGACCTTATCAACAATGAAACCAATGACTGCTCCAATCCGACTGAAGACAGGACCAAAGACAAACTCACCAAAGTCTTTGAAGACCTTGCCAGCGCCCTGCATGACATCACCGATCTGTCCGACCAGTTGGAAGACATCTCCAAACAAGTCCATTAGAGGACCGTCTATGTTGTCCCAGACGCCTTTGATGATCTCCCAACTCATCTTAAAGAATCGACCAATAGGCTCAAAGATAGGCTCAATGATGGGTGCCATCTCTTTGCCAACCCACTCACCAAGGAAACTACCAATAGCACTACCAATCATGGGTGCCAGAGGACCCAGGAAGGGTGCTACAGCGGTCAAAGCAGCAGCACCAGCAATACCACCAGCAGCCTGTGCAACACCTACTGTGGTTGCTGTGCCAACATCCTCACCAGATGCAATACCTGTGGCGATACGAGCAGCACCACCCAAGACAGATAACCCAGCACCTGCTCTAGCACCACCCAGTGCTCTCTTTGCCAAAGGATTTTTACCAATCCTATTAGACATAATGCGTCCACGTTGACGCATTTTTTGAAGAGGTCCTTTCTGCTGTAAACTTCTCTGTTGAGTTACAAATCTGTCATTAAATGCACCTTCCTTGCCCTTCCTACGGGCAGCACGCTGCATCCTCTCATATTCATCTTTGGTGTATACAACACCAGTCTTCTTATCTCTATACCCTGTAATTCTTGCTTTACGCGCTGCATTGCGCTCTTTTCTTATTTCTTGCGTCTGCTTTACAGCATTCTCAACTTTCCTCTTATCACCAAGAGTCTTAAGATCTCTAGCAATACCAGGTGCTGCCTTCAGTGCTGCCAGACCACCAATCAGGGCAACCAGACCCGTGAGACCCTTAAACTTCTTCTCAGTCTCGGTTGCTGTTGGCTCTGACCCAAACATGCTGGTGATGAGGTCTAGGGTTTTACCTACACCCATCCCAATTAAGTTAAAGGCGAATTTGCCGATGGCAAACATCACCTCCATCACTTTTTGGACTTTCTCTGGATTCTTACTGATCCAGTCTAATGCTCCAAATAATACAAATGTCTCAATAATCTTTCCAAGGGTGCCTAAGACCTTTCCTAAGAAACCCTTGACTGGTTTAGCAATCGCGTCTCTTTCTTTCTTATTGTTTAGATTCGCAGCTTTGGTTGCGCCCTTTTCTGCAGCATTCTCAGCAGCATCACGTCTGTCCTTCTTAGACATTCTGCCCAGTCTTGCTTTCGCTTGAGCTTTGAATGTCTTCTCTTTCTTCGCATCATCCTTGATCTTTCTGATCCTGGTTTTTGCGCTATCGTTAAGAAAATCCTGTTGGAATTTTACAATAGTGGCAATCTGTTGGAGATTCTTGCCAATATCAGTCAAGACCATGCCTTGACGGTTGATCGACTTTCTAACTTCATTGAAGTTTACGCCGACTGCCGTCTTGCTGCTCGTGGGGCTAATTTTTACGAAACTTCTAATTGACATTAGAGAGACATGCGGTTACTTTCTTGACTTTGCCGTCTTTCCTCTTCAGCAATGTGTGCTAAAAGGAGATTCACATACACATCTCTTTCCCACGGCATCATATTTTCCAACTCTGTAAGAGAATACTTATGATGTTGCATCATTGCGAAATTCACCCTATAATAATTTTCTAGGGTGTTATGCATCAGGGCTACTCGAAAAAAGATGCTAACCCTTCTAAGACAACATCACTCTTCACCTTAGTATTGGGGTTATAAACCTCCATAGTGTAAGACAACTTGGGCATAGTTTCAAAGAATTTCTGAATCATTTGGAATTGCTCCGAATTCAGATCCTCAAGAAACTCAAGTGCCTCTTTCTGAGAGAAACTGTCGTATACTTCATCACTGTCATAAACCTGCTCAATACAGGATGCTGCCAGAGTGAAGATGTCATCCAGATTAGGCTCGTCTGCCATATTCTGACTCACAAACACATCCAGTGAAGGATATTTCATAACAACACCAACTTCTTCATTCAGTTGGATTTTGGATTCATGTCCATCAGGGATGACCACACCAACCTGCTCCAGGGGGACCTGCACAGTAATCTTGGTCTCATCGTCATCAGGTGCAGTGATCTTAAACTCACTGACTTCACCAACTGCCTTGGATCGGATACGAAGGAAGATATATTCGATCTCAAAGGTAGCGAGATCCTCAACCTTACCCTTCAGGTTAGTGCAGTTTTTGATGATAGTTTTAACCGCCTTGATCATCTCTTTCTGATCCTGCGATTCCATCGCCAGATACAGGAGTTTCTCTTCCTTCACAAGGAAGGGACGGTAGGAAACAGTTTTACCCGAAACGGGGAGAGTCAGCTCATACTCGGGGATAGCGAGTTTTGGTAAAGGCATAATGCTCCATTATTATTGAAATTATTTAGACACCAAATCTGGCAACATCACTCTGCTCAGTAGAGATACCCAGGCGAAGTGCAATATCGTCAAAGTTTTTGATCTTTCTATCCTTACCACCAAATCTGTTTCTATCCATACTGATAGTATCAAATCTGTATCTCTCGTAGTAGAAGGATACATCCAATCTAAGAAGATCAGTAGGACCATTGTTGAATGTCATCTCTGACATGTCATAAGGGAATGCATTATACATCACCCAAGTAGCAGTAGATCTATTCAGTCTCTGAGCAAACTTATTTCCAGCCTTTGTTTCGCCTTGATAGACGACATTAGATCCAACTTCCCACTTATTAATATAGATGTCTGCAGTATAATCATCATAGAATGATGCACGATTCTCAGAATCGGATGCAGTATAATTCATCCAACGCTCAAACCATTCACGATGATACATGTCCTTCGTAACAATGAAGGAGCAGGTCATCTCACTGAAGGTTGTATCAGTTGCGAAGCGGCGCATTGCACCAACGTCTCTGACTGTGCCAGTTGTAATTCTTCTACCAGGGACCGTTACAGTATCTGCAAAGTAGTTGATTGACTGATAGTAATCAGACAGACCGCGACTGCTACGAATGCCACTTGCATTCTCAAACATCACCGTAGGGATTTGCACCTCAACGGAGAATAGATTAGACCTCGACGGCTCTTTATTGCCTGAAGTCGCTAGGTCTTTGAATACTGAAAATGAATTAGCGGACATTAAAGTCTACCCCAGATAAAGCTGCTTGGCACTTCAATAGTCCTTCCGATGGTCCGTAACACGAATTGCTCAACGGGAAGGGGAGTCATATTTAAGAGGGATTCTTTCGGCACCCTGTAAATGCTAGTAGCATTTGACATAAAGTATTTATGATAGCAACGGCGAGGTGCTCCACGGGATCCTGCTGCCCACTGATTGCAGATGCTCTTCCTAGCATCAGGTCTTAGATAATGAGCATTGTGACCAGAAAACTGCTGCTGTCTCATGTCTAGATCTGTGATCAGCACCATGGGACAGGTATCCCAGTATTGCAGTTTCTCTGTTGCAGCAGAATACCTGAAGATGATGATATCACCTGGTTTGAATGCACCTGTATACTGCTCTAGACCATAAAACAGCTGCTCACGATACCAGTCCTTAGACTTCTTCTGACCTTCTGCCAGATCCTTAACATCGGTGAAGACGCTCATACCTTCAATTCTTTTTCGGTAAGTATCATGAATTCCATTCTACGGTCTTTACAATACTCCCTCGCTGCCTTCCACTTCGCATCATTGACAGCGTAGGTCTTTACCTCATTAATATATTGCTTTGTTACTTTTCTTCTTTTCTTTGGAGGGGCACACTGCGACTTCGGTTTAACCTCGATAATGAACTTCTGAGTCCTTCCACTCCTGGTCCTTGCTCGGACGTAGAAGTCTGGAAAATAGCGGTGAATCCGATTATCAACAGGGCTGATGTAGGGGATAACAATTTCTTCACTACCCCACTCCACGACGTTTTCATTCTTGTCGCACCATACCATAAACTTTCTTTCCCACAAACTTCGATAAATAATATTTGTAGGATCACCCTTATACTTATGTCTATTTGATGG
>MDTE01127835.1_pt1 | contig 10875 bp, 9 predicted proteins | sample 811231 | NCBI WGS metagenome assembly MDTE01 (sample SAMN05326651, study PRJNA326480) | marine metagenome | isolation source: seawater | place: Indian Ocean: Red Sea | collected 2010 | reverse complement strand
TCCAGGTTTTACCTCATTAATTCCAAGATATAGACATTCTTGTGTTACTTTTACCAATCTTTGATTATGTGGTTCAGACTTTCCAATTAAAAACATTTTAGAAGTATCCCCGTACCATCCATCCTTTTTTACAGTAACATCAATATTCATTATGTCTCCATCTTTGAGTATTTTGTTGTCACTAGGAATTCCGTGGCATATAACTTGATTTATGCTTGCGCATATAGTTTTTTCATAGCCCCTGTAACCAATATTAGCAGGCGTTGCTTTTTGAACTTCTGTTATGTGTTGAAAACACAAATCATCAAGATATTTTGTACTAACTCCTGCTTTTACATGTTCAGTAATCATATCAAGCACCTCAGCAGCAAGCTGACAGGCATACCTTAATTTTTCAATCTCATCTTTTGATTTAAGCTGAATTTTCACTTTTTTTAATATATTTGTAGACGAGTGTACATTATATATGTAAAGTATAATTTTAATGCGAGTCTACTTTTTTAGCCCATTAAAATTAATCACACCTTTATTATTTTTTAATCATTTAACCCCATTTATTTCAGTGGCATGACTACATTTCCTGCATATATTTATCTTGAAAATGGAGATATATTTGAAGGACAAGGATTTGGAATGGAAAAATTTGAAGTTGCTGAGTTAGTCTTTAATACATCTCTAACTGGCTATCAGGAAATCATGACAGATCCTTCATACCAAAAGCAAATTATAACTTTTACAAATCCTCATATCGGTAATACTGGAGTAAACAGTGATGATAATGAATCAAAAAAGATTTACGCGAGTGGAATGATAATAAGGTCGCTATCAAAGAGCACAAGTAATTGGCGCTCAGAAAATGGACTATCTAAATTTATGCATGAAAATCAATGTATTGGTTTGTCAGAGATAGATACAAGGGCAATTGTTAACATTTTAAGAGCTGAGGGGTCATTAAAGTCAGTAATAGCATCCAAAAAGATCTTGCCAATAGAGGATGCTGCATCAGAATTAAATAAATTCAGTGGGTTAAGTGGATTAGACCTTGCTCAGGAGGTTACTACAAATGTTACCTACGAATGGAAGGAAGGAGTTTGGCCAGAAAAGAATATCCCTAAGAAACCACTTCATATTGTGGCGTATGATTATGGAATAAAAGAAAATATTTTGCGTTTATTAGTTGAGCATGTTGGCAAAGTAACTGTTGTCAATGCAAAACTTCCAATTGCTGATGTTCTAGAAATGGATGTAGACGGTATATTTCTATCAAACGGACCTGGTGATCCAGAACCGTGTGATTACGCAATAGAAAATATAAAACTTGCACTTGAAAAACGTATTCCTGTTTTTGGAATATGTTTAGGACACCAGCTCCTGGCAATTGCAGGCGGTTGTCAGACATATAAAATGAAATTTGGTCACCATGGTGCCAATCATCCTGTTAAAGATACGCAAACAAATGAAGTATTCATTACCAGTCAGAATCATGGATTTGCAGTAAAAAAGGAAACAATCCCAAGTAATATTTCTGTTACACATTTATCACTATTTGATGACTCAATTCAGGGTATTGAATTTTCTGATTCACCTGCATTCAGTTTCCAGGGACATCCTGAAGCAAGTCCAGGGCCTCATGAACTAATCAGTTTATTTAAAAAATTTAAAGAACTTATTAAGAAAGAAAATGCCAAAAAGAAATGACATAAAAAAAATAATGATTATTGGTGCTGGACCAATAATTATTGGTCAAGCATGTGAATTTGATTATTCTGGAGCACAAGCTTGTAAAGCACTTAGGAAAGAAGGCTTTGAGGTTGTTCTTGTTAATTCAAATCCTGCAACAATTATGACTGATCCTATGATGGCAGATAAAACTTACATTGAGCCCATAGAATGGGAATCTATAGCAAAAATAATTGAAATTGAAAGACCTGATGCTTTATTGCCAACGATGGGTGGACAAACTGGATTAAACACCGCACTTTCCTTAGCAAAGCATGGAGTTCTGAAAAAATTTAATGTCGAATTGATTGGTGCTAAAAGAGAGGCTATTGATAAAGCAGAGGATAGGGAACTCTTTGACAAAACAATGAAATCCATTGGAATCGAAACGCCAAGATCTGGAATTGCACATAGTATGCAAGATGCGTACGATGTTCAAAAAGACATCGGATTTCCTTGCATTATTAGACCATCTTTTACACTTGGCGGCACAGGAGGAGGTGTTGCTTACAATACCAAAGAGTTTGAAGAAATTTGTAAAAAAGGTTTAAGCTTATCACCAACAAATGAGTTATTAATTGATGAATCACTGATTGGATGGAAAGAATACGAATTAGAGGTTGTAAGAGATAAAAATGATAACTGCATAATAATTTGTTCAATTGAAAATATTGATCCAATGGGCATACATACTGGAGATTCCATAACTGTCGCACCCTCACAAACGTTAACTGACAAAGAGTACCAGCAACTTCGAAATCAATCTTTTAAAATTCTAAGAGAAATCGGAGTCGATACGGGGGGAAGTAATGTTCAATTTGCAATCAATCCAAAGAATGGAAAGATTGTTGTAATTGAGATGAATCCCAGAGTTTCTCGATCTTCTGCGCTTGCTTCAAAAGCAACTGGATTTCCGATTGCAAAAGTAGCGGCACTATTAGCGGTTGGTTATACGCTTGATGAACTGAAAAATGACATTACTCAAGGTTTAACGCCTGCCTCTTTTGAACCATCTATTGATTATGTGGTAACTAAAATACCAAAATTTGCTTTTGAAAAATTTCCACAAGCAAACTCTAGACTCACAACACAGATGAAATCTGTTGGAGAGGTTATGTCTATAGGGCGTACTTTTCAGGAATCCTTTCAAAAAGGCATACAAAGTTTAGAGGAGAATTTATCTGGCTTTGAATCAATCATCGATGAATTTAGTGATCAAAATGAAACTTTGCAATATGAACTTACTTTTGCTGGCTCTAATAGATACTTGTTTATTGCGGATGCTTTCAGATTAGGTTGGACTGCGGAGCACATTCATTCACTTACAGGAATTGATCCATGGTTCTTGGAGCAGATAAGAGAGTTGATCGATCTTGAAATGACTCTTTCAGATAAAACCTTAAGCTCTTTAGACGCAAAGGAATTACTATTTTACAAAAAGAAAGGTTTTTCAGATAAAAGATTGGCATTTTTGATGAGGAGTACAGAAGATAACGTAAGAGGTCTTCGTGTTTCCAAGGGTATAATTCCATCATTTAAAAGGGTGGATACTTGCGCAGGGGAATTCGCAACAGAAACAGCTTACATGTATTCAACATATGATGGAAGTTGTGAGGCCAATCCATCAAATCAAAAAAAAGTAATTGTCTTAGGTAGTGGTCCAAACAGGATTGGCCAGGGCATTGAATTTGATTACTGTTGCGTGCATGCATCACAGGCTATTCAAGATGCAGGTTTTGAATCAATAATGATTAATTGCAATCCTGAAACGGTTTCAACTGATTATGATACTTCCAATCGTTTATATTTTGAGCCAATTACTGAAGAAAAAGTTCTTGATATTATTGAAATTGAAAAACCGTTTGGAGTAATTATCCAATTTGGTGGTCAAACTCCTTTGAAGCTTGCTGATTCTCTTGCAAAACATAATATAAACATTTTGGGGACTAGCATTGACGCCATCGATATTTCTGAAGATAGGAGGAGATTTCAAGAACTTATTCAAAAACTAAAATTAAATCAGCCAATGAATATGACAGTACTTAATGAAGACGAAGCGCTAGCTGCGTCTGATCAGATAGGTTTCCCAATGGTAGTAAGGCCTTCATATGTTTTGGGTGGAAGGGCAATGGAATTAGTGCATAACTCTAATGAGCTAAAAAAATATTTGCATGAGGCTGTAGAAATATCTGATGACAAGCCAATTTTACTTGACCGATATCTTGATAACGCAATTGAATTAGATGTAGATGTTATTTCAGATGGAAAAAATGTAAGGATTGGTGGAGTACTTCAACATATTGAACAAGCAGGCATTCACTCTGGTGATTCAGCATGTTCTCTGCCTCCATATGATTTAAACAAAAAGCTCGTATCAGAAATAATTGATCAAGCAACAAAGTTAGCCAAGGAGCTAAAAATAATAGGACTCATGAATGTACAGTTTGCTATAAAAGACGAAAAAATATTTATTATCGAAGTAAATCCAAGAGCATCAAGAACTGTGCCATTTATTTCAAAAGCTTTAGGGCAGTCTCTTGTAAAGGATGCTACTTTAGCAATGCTTGGAGATTGTGTTAAAGATAAAAATTATTTTGCAAACCTTTCGCCAAACTTTTTCTACGTCAAGGAGGCTGTTATGCCATTTGATAAGTTTCCACTTGTTGACCCAATCTTAGGACCAGAAATGAAATCAACTGGGGAGGTAATGGGTATTGGATCAACATTTGGCGAGGCCTATTCAAAGGCACAGCTATCAGCTAAGAAGTCTTTACGGTCTGGAGGAAGAGCCTTTATTAGCGTGAAAGACAATGATAAGAAATATTTAGAAGAATTATTACCCGAACTAAATAGATGTAATTTTAGTTTTATAGCAACAAAGGGTACCGCAAAGGTAATCAATGAGCATGGATATAAAGTTGATATCATTAATAAAGTAAATGAAGGTAGGCCCCATATTGTTGACGAGTTAGTTAATCAGAAGGTTGATTTAGTTATAAATACCACTGAGGGCCACCAATCAATTACTGATTCTGCATCAATAAGAAAAACTGCTCTTCAAAATAAAATTTTTTGCACAACCACTATATTTGGAGCATTTGCATTAATCCAAGCCTTCAGTGTTGATAAAAGCGATTGGAATTATGATGCAATACAAGACATAACATAAAAGTTATTTTTCATTGATATAATCTACATATGGATAAAATTCCTCTGACAAGAATTGGTCATATAAAAATAAAAGAACAACTTCAATTCCTGAAGTCTAAAGAAAGACCAAGAATATCTAATTCTATTGCGGAGGCAAGAGCACATGGGGATTTAAAAGAAAATGCTGAATACCATGCAGCTAAAGAGGAGCAAGCCCTATTAGAAAAAAAGATTAGTGAAATTGAAAATGCTCTATCCATGTGCCAAGTAATTGATGTATCAGAAATCCCCTATACTGGTAAGGTTATTTTTGGTTCAACCGTAAAACTTTTTAATTTAGCTGAGGATAAAGAGTTAAAATATAAAATTGTAGGTAATCTTGAATCTGATCCATCTAATGGATATATTTCAATTGATACTCCTATTGCAAAAGCTATTATTGGTAAAAATGAAGGTGAAATTGTTGAGGTCATGACTCCCTCAGGAAAAATTGAGCTTGAAATTGAACTAGTCGAACACATATAGTGCGCCAAGATTATTGGGCTAAAAAAGCAAAGCTTAAAGGTTTTAGATCTAGGGCTGTCTTCAAGATTATGGAAATCGATCAAAAAGTTGATCTTTTCAAAAATGTTAAATCTATCCTCGATATAGGATCTTCTCCAGGTGGTTGGTCAGAGTATGCGTCAAAAAAGTGCCCTAATAAAAATATTTTTGCTATTGATCTGCTTGAAATGGAGCCTGTCGACAATGTATCTTTCTTTAAAGCTGATATTAAGAACATTGATCAAATAAAAGCTGTTAACGATAAAAAAGGAACCTTTGATCTTGTTATCTCAGATTTAGCCCCAAATATTACGGGTATAGGCGCTGTTGATAATGAATCAATCTTAGAACTTAATATGCTTACTTTAGAAATCGCTGTGAATCTATCAAAAACTCAATCAAAGTTTCTTGTAAAAACTTTTCAAAACAATAACTTTAAATATTTTAGGTCTTTTATGGAAAAAAAATTCAGTTTAGTGCAAAATTTTAAACCTTTGGCATCAAAAAATAGATCAAGTGAAATTTATTTATACGGAGAAAATTAATGAGTAACTTTTTAAGAAATGTTTTGGTTTGGGTGATACTCGGCACCTCTTTAATATTCTTGTTTAATAGTATTGATCAATCATCATCGAATAGAAGAGATCAAATCAGTTACTCGCAGTTCCGCCAAGAAGTATTAAGTGACAGAGTTTCTGAGGTAATTTACAAGGGTGACCAAATGACTATTCACGGACAAAGGCTTGATGGTACTAGGTTCGAGACTAGACATCCGATGTACAAGAGAGATGAGGCCGTAGACAATGCATTATCTGAGCATGGGGTTGTTACAACTTTTGAGTCAGTAGATGAACCATCAATCTGGTCGCAACTTCTTGTTGGCGCTTTCCCTATACTACTTTTATTGGCAATTTTTTTCTTCTTTATGAGGCAAATGCAGGGTGGTGTTTCTGGAAGGGGTGGACCAATGGCTTTTGGTAGAAGCAAAGCTAAACTAATGGAAGGTGGAAAAGTCACTACCACATTCAAAGACGTCGCTGGATGCGAGGAAGCTAAGCAAGATGTACAAGAGCTTGTTGATTTTTTAAAAGACCCAACTAAATTTCAAAAGCTTGGTGGAAAAATACCTAGAGGAGTTCTAATGGTGGGACCACCAGGTACTGGGAAAACCCTACTGGCAAGGGCTGTTGCTGGAGAGGCAAAGGTACCTTTTTTCTCAATTTCGGGTTCAGACTTTGTGGAGATGTTTGTTGGAGTTGGTGCATCAAGAGTAAGAGATATGTTTGATCAAGCAAGAAAACACTCACCATGCATTGTTTTCATTGATGAAATTGATGCGGTTGGTCGTCACAGGGGAGCTGGACTGGGTGGTGGCCATGATGAAAGAGAGCAAACTCTTAATCAGTTGCTCGTCGAAATGGATGGTTTTGAAGCAAATGACGGGATTATTGTTGTAGCAGCAACTAATAGACCTGACGTTTTAGATCCAGCATTACTAAGGCCTGGCAGATTTGACAGACAAGTTGTAGTTGATTTACCAGATCTTCGAGGCAGAGAACAAATACTTAAAGTGCATATGAGAAAAGTGCCTGTTTCCACTGAAGTTGACCCACTTGTTATTGCTAGGGGTACACCAGGATTTTCTGGGGCAGATCTTGCTAATTTAGTCAATGAGGCTGCTTTATTTGCTGCTAGATATTCTGATAAAAAGGTAGAACAAAGTCATTTTGACCTAGCAAAAGATAAAATAATGATGGGCCCAGAAAGAAAATCAATGATGCTTACTGATGATCAAAAGAAGCTTACTGCGTACCACGAATCTGGACATGCAATTGTTGGTAGGCTAATGCCAGAGCATGATCCAGTTTATAAGGTTACTATCATACCAAGAGGTAGAGCTTTGGGAGTGACTATGTTTCTTCCAGAAGAAGATAAATATATGCAATCAAAACAATATTTACTTAGCAGAATTGCAACTCTTTTTGGTGGTAGGATTGCTGAAGAAATTATTTATGGAAAGCAGCAAATTACAACGGGTGCATCCAATGATATCGAAGTGGCTACTGGAATTGCCACCAACATGGTTACTAAATGGGGTCTTTCAAGTCTTGGCCCATTAAAATATGGTGAAGACGATACTAATCCTTTCCTAGGTAAATCTGCTGCAATGCAAAATAAAACCTTTGGAGGTGAAACCTCAAACAAGATTGATGTTGAAATTAAGAAGATTATTGATGATTCTTATAAAAAGGCTATGAAAATACTGAAAGATAATCTTGATAAGTTACATGTAATGGCTGACGCCCTAATAAAATATGAAACTATTGATTCAGATCAAATTGATGATATTATGGCCGGTGCTAAACCCAGAGAGCCAAAAGATTGGAATGAACCACCAACCAAAAATGCAAAGAAGAAACCTAAAAAGTCATCTATCAAAGGGCCAGCTGAAGAAACATAGTTTTTTGACATGAACATCAGCTTTGGTACCGATGGCATCAGGGGTCCCGTAGAATCATTTATCACGCCTGAAGTCTGTCTCAAGTTAGGTCACGCAATAGGTAAGGTTTTTCGTGATACTGGCACTAATACAGTGTTAATTGGTAAAGATACTCGAGTTTCAGGTTATATGCTTGAATCAGCTCTTCAAGCAGGATTCATTGCCTCCGGAGTGAATGTAAGATTATTAGGACCTTTACCTACGCCTGGAGTAGCATATCTTACAAAGTCTCTGAGAGATCAATTTGGTATAGTTATAAGTGCATCACACAATCTCTTCCATGATAATGGCATTAAAATTTTCTCAGAAGATGGTGTAAAAATCTCAAAAGATTTTGAGAAAAAAATTGAGCTACTTCTTAAGAATGATCTTAGACCTGTTCCCACATCTGAATTAGGAAAGGCACAAAGGTTTGATGAATCTGGTGCTAGATATATTGAGTTTTGTAAATCTACTGTTCCTGCAGAAGTCTCATTTAGATCATTAAGAATTATAGTTGATTGCGCTAACGGTGCTTGCTACAGAGTGACACCTGCAATATTTAGAGAATTAGGAGCTGAAGTTATTGAAATTGGTACAGAACCTGATGGCTTTAATATTAATCAAGATTGCGGTTCCACCAATCCCGAGAAATTAAAAGAGGAAGTTCTCAAACAACGGGCTGATTTTGGCATCGCCATGGATGGAGATGGTGACCGTGTTGTAATAATTGATTCAAAAGGAAATATTTTAGATGGAGACGACATCTTATATATCTTAGCCTCCTCCAACCCAACCAGATCAGATGAGTGGGGTGGAATTGTAGGAACTAAAATGTCTAATTTTGGACTCGAAGAGGCTTTAAATGAGCTTGGTTATAAATTTGAAAGAGCTGAGGTTGGTGATAAGTATGTAAGTGAAATGCTTGTAAAAAAGGGTTGGTTACTTGGTGGTGAGTCTTCAGGTCATATTATTTGTAGAGATCTAGTTAGTACAGGCGACGGAACTATTGCTGCCTTAAAGACAATTTCATCTTTGCTAATCCTTAACAAGGATGCTGAGGAGGTTCTAAAAGGCTATAAAAAGATGCCACAAGTCCTCAAAAGTATAGCTGTAAAAAATAAAGACATTTTAAATGATGCTGAGCTACAAAAAAAAATTAAAAAGATAGAATCTGAGCTTATAGTTGGAAGAGTTCTTGCAAGAGCATCTGGAACAGAAAATGTTATAAGAATAATGGTTGAATCTGAATCAAAAGAGACAGCAGAAAAATATGTAAGAGACATATCTTCATTCTTTGAAAATGAAAGTTATAGCTAATTGGAAAATGAACCTACCAACACCAGATATTAGAAGTTGGACAGAAAATTTTTATTCAAATGTAAATTTGGATGACAGCAAAACTATTGGTGTAGCACCACCTTTTACTCATATATCAAACTGTGTAACCTACTTACAAAATTTAAGAGTTGGTGCCCAAAATATATCTTCTAGAGATCTAGGAAATAATACTGGTGAGATATCTGCAAGCATTGCAAAGGACTCCGGTGCTAGTTTTGTTATTTTAGGTCACTCAGAAGTGCGAGAAAATCTAGATGAGCAGTCTTCGCTTATAAATAAAAAAATTGCTATTGCAATAGAAAAAAATCTTTCCCCTGTGGTGTGTTTTGGAGAATCAAGAGAATCTTATGACAATGGAATCACAAAGGATTTTGTTTGCTCACAATTAAAGGAATGTTTTGAAGGTATAAAGGCTGAAACTATAATAATTGCTTATGAACCGATATGGTCTATAGGTACGGGGATTACGCCTGAAACTAATGAAATCAACGAAATACATAACACTATTAAGGATTACTGTAAAAATCATTTGAAATTTGTGCCTGAAAGTATTCTCTATGGAGGCAGTGTCACTGACAAAAATTGCAAAAATTTAATTACTGGTGAAAATATTGATGGTTTTTTAGTAGGCGGAGCATCCTTAGATGGCAATTCATTTGCTAGAATAGTAAACAATTGTTTTTAAATTATGTTAATTACCATATTGACCATCTTAAACGTTACTCTTGCCATCATTTTAGTAATACTAGTTATACTTCAGCAGGGAAAAGGATCTGATTTGGGATCTGCTTTTGGTGGTGGCTCATCAAATAGTATTTTTGGTGCAGTTGGACCATCTAACTTTCTTGGAAAGATTACTTCAATTATCGCTGCAATCTTTTTAATTTCTTGCTTAGCTCAAGCGTATTTTCTAAAACAAAATAATACTCAAGAAATTTTTGATATCGAAGATTCTGTAGTAACTGATATTGAACAAGAAGTACCTACAGAGTAATTTTCTTTCTAGATATCTCTAATATATGAATCAAGATAAGACTGGTAGCACCTAGCGCAATAAAAACTTCAGCTGCGAATTTATTAATAAATAGTGAAATGATCAGACAACTGGTTGCAAAGAAACATACTTTACCGGTAAATTTAGAACCTTTATAAAAGTTTTTTTTTGTATTATTAATGTAAATTAATGTGCCAAAGAAAATACCAAATATTACAAATAAATCGTGAATAATCTGATTGTTTAAAATATTCAACATCATAAAATTTATCGAAAAAAATCCAAAATACCCAAGAAAGAATGCAATACAGTGTAAAAAACAAACTAGGGAAACAGACATCCCTGTTATATGAAGGAGATTATTGCCACTGAACATTGTTATATTATAACACATTGTTATATTATAACAAAAATGGTGCCGAAGGCGGGACTTGAACCCGCACGAGCATAGCTCACTACCCCCTCAAGATAGCGTGTCTACCAAATTCCACCACTTCGGCATAAGTTTGAATAAATTATTTTCACAACATAAATTATAAATAAAATTTATACTTGACCAAACACCTTTTCATTCTTTAAACTTCAACACTCTGCGATGCGGGGTGGAGCAGTTTGGTAGCTCGTCGGGCTCATAACCCGAAGGTCGTTG
>MDTE01110990.1_pt1 | contig 10875 bp, 13 predicted proteins | sample 811231 | NCBI WGS metagenome assembly MDTE01 (sample SAMN05326651, study PRJNA326480) | marine metagenome | isolation source: seawater | place: Indian Ocean: Red Sea | collected 2010 | reverse complement strand
GTTGACTTTAATAACAGAATGCAATTATATGATGCAGCAGAACCAGGTTTATCTCCTACTAGATTTATAGACTCTAAAGGCAAACCTACTGTAAAAGATATGACAACTAATGCAGAGGGTCAGCTAGAATTTAACTTTGCCATGATTAACAGCAAGAATCAACGCATATTTGACAAAGATGGCTCTATTATAGAAGCTCATGTTGATGGTGTAGTCTATTTAAGGCATGATGTATTCAAAAAAATGATAGAAGATGGCGGCTTCCCTAATGATGCCACTATATTAAAAGGAACGATTACTAGTAAGGAAGCTGGAAAAGGATTGCTATTAGGTAAGTTAGCTTATTTTAAAGCTCCTAAAGAAATAAACAAATCCTTAACAATGAAAAAATTGCATGGAGAAGTTTACGATACAGCTATTAAACAGTTTGGTACACGAGGAACAGGTGCTAGAGTAGTCCATATGCCTTCAAAAAAGCCCAATATAGACACTATTAAATATATAGGGAAAGATTACATCACTAAAATAAAACCTGAGGATTTAAGGCTAAATTTATCTGTATACGAAAACCCTTCTAAATCTATTACTTCACAAAAAGTAGTACAACAATTGATTACAACTCCATCACTACAACAGATGTCAGCTAAATCAATTCAATCATTACTTGACCATGTGCAAAAACTTGCTATTGATGGTGACTCTGCGGTAAGAAAAAGAATTGAAGATCATATCAAAGGAACTAAAAAATTAACTGATAAAGAGTTATCTAATGTAAACATAGATGACATACCAATAGATTTGATTGCATCCGTTATGCAAAACCAACAAAGCACAAGACTCTATCAGCATATAGCTAAAAAGATGTTATCTTCTGAGAATGAGTTTTTAAAAGATGATATACAAACTCAAGCTAATTTAGATTTACAAAAAACTGCTCGTAGATTTAATGCTTCTGGTGATAGGATACTTTCTGTTGCAGATATAAATCCTGCTGTAATAAATCATAAATGGGTAACAAATTTTTCTGACCCTGTAATTACTAAGTATATTATAGATAGAGTTGTATCTCCAAAAATTAAATACTCTGGTAAAGCTATAGGTATTTCTGAAAATCCTATATACAAAAGATTATTTAAGAACCAAGAAGGTGAATTTAGACTAGGTAATTATTGGAAAAAGTTTATTATCAATGTTAATGGCAAAGACCTAACCTTAGGTGACGCATTTGCTGAATACTCTAGAAAAGGCACTACTAAGAAACGTAAAAAAGAATTAGAAGATGCCTTTGAGTTTGTTGTTGCTCGTGTACCTGTTGATTCTATTAGCGGTATAAGAGCATTAAGGTTTAAAGGATTTACTGGAGATGATGGTGCAGGGATAATGCTTAATGGTAGGGATATGAAAAAACTTGGGGGAATGGACTTAGATATTGACTCTGTATTCTTATACCAATCAATGCCTAAAGCGTTTAGGAAAGAATTAAAAAAGACCAAAATAAAAGACGAGCACTTTAAAGATGGTAAGTATATTGAGGCTAAGAGCAAACAAGCTGAAAAAGATTTTACTGTAGACAGATGGGGAGATAAAAAACTTTCAGATATAAGAGGCAGTTCTGTTTCAGTATTTGACCCAATCAATAGAATGGTAGCTGGTGCTAACGTATATGAAAGTTCTAAAAGCATAGGGGTTGCTGTTAATAGTACAAGAAGAGCAAGAGCTATATATGAATATGAGTATAACAATAAGAATAAAGCTTTGCGAAGAGATGATGGTAAATCTATGCGTGAAACAGGAAGGTCTATAGTTCAGATTGCAGCTGATGCTAAAGACTATGCTGGATTAAAAGATCCAAAAGCTTTACAAAAAGCTATATTAGATAAAATATATAGAAAGTCTGTAGAAACTGGTGAATTGTGGAATGACCCTAATATAGGTGCAATCTTAAGAGTGGATGCAAGTATTAGAGGTCGTAGATGGAATAATAAAAAGAAAGCTACTGAGAAAGCTAGGATTGATGAAATACTACAAGTAATAAATGAAAATCCTCTACCAGAAGGCTCACCCCTTTGGTTACAGCATTATGTCAAGAACATGAAAAAGTTTGAGTACGACTTTAATCTATATGATAAAATCAATACTAAAAACTTAACAAAGCAAACTGAAAAACTAATGGATGAAATAGTAAAACTTCCAGATGATTTTCAAGCTCTTATATTTAAAAACATACAAGATTTCCAATTAAAAGAATCTTTAGCAGACAATAGCTATGCTGTTAGAAATATTATATCTAATGGTCTTTCTCAGTTAGTATCAGTAAAAAGGCTATCAGCAGCTATTATTAATGCTAGAAATAAAAAAGCGACTAAAGAAGAAATATTTGATGCTGTTAATTTTGCAGACCAAATAAACTATGCTTCTTACTTTGCTGTTACAAGAATTAATCCAAAAAGATTAACTCCTGAAGCTATACAATATATAGAAAACACTCCACTTAAAACTCCTAACGATATTAACATTGCTTTAAAAGAACGTCTTGATGTATCGAAACCAGAAATAAAAAGAATTATACAAGAAAAACTAATTTCAAATATTGCTGGACCAACACCTCAAGAGATAGGCATAGCAGTTAGACCAGAAGCACCTGCAAAAAGAAGCAAACAAAAAGGTACAGAAATGCCTGACAATTTGCAATCTGCTATGGATGCTCAAAAAGCACAACAAGTTGAACGAGGCTATGTTGCTGATTTACAAAGATTTGGCTTTGTTTCTGAAGTAATTCCTGATGCCTTAATAAAGTCATGGTTTAAAGATTATTCTAATGTTTATGATGCCATACAAACTAAACCTACAGTTGCTTATGCTAAACAACTACTTGCTGGTAGTAGCAGTAAAATAGAGGCAGTAAGAAATCAAATATCTAGACAAGAAAAATTAAATGTAACTATGAATCTTTTAAGTCGTATGCCCATGAAAGACCGACCAAAAGAAATAGTTAACTTAGATAGAAATTTAAAAGAAATATTTAATCATCATCGAGATGCTTATACAAAAGACTTTGAATCAGCTTTTTTAGGCACAGCAGCTACTTCTCCATATGGAGCTACTTTAAAAATGCCTAGAAGTTTACAACAATTAGATGCGCAAACAGCTCGTGATTTTGTAGGTTATTGGAGAGCTATAACTAATGGTAAGTTAGCTGAAATGGTAGCTAAAAAAGGTATGCCTTTAAAATGGAAAGATTTTTTCAAGTTCCCTATTACAATAGCTGATCAACACCAACAATATGATTTACAATGGGCTAGGGTTAAAGCTCCTGTTAAGTTACCTAGCAAAGGAGTTGGTCAGTATGATTTAAAAATTCCTATGTCTAATTTTGGAAAGCTAAGAACAACCACCCAAAAAAGTTTAGAGTTTTATGATGGTAGAGCTGATTTTAATAATAGCAAAATAATAGACAAATATAAATTTGAAGGAAACATACCTAAAGATATTAGAAGTACTGTAATAGATGATGCTGTTGCACTTATAGAAATTAAAGGAGCAGATGCACAAATATATAAAGATGCTTATGATAAAGCTTTGGCTAATTTTAAAAAGTACAAAAATAGAAAAGACGTAATTAACATAGATGGTAAAAATGTAAAGCTATCTTATCAAAAGCTTGTAGAAACTGTATCTAAAAAATATGAACAAGATTTAACAGCAATTCAAAATGAAATATTTGGTAGAACTTTTGCTAATAAAAAAGAATTTGATGATGCTAGAATTAATATAATGGATGAAACAAATCCGAATCATGGATTTTGGGACTTTGTAATACTTAAAAATCCATCTAAAGGTAAAAAAATTAGCAACATTGATGTAGATGCAACTGTCTCAAAACGCATTTCTTCCCCTTTATTTACAAAAAGATTAACAGAACCACCCCCTTTTATATATTTGGCTCGTTTAAGCGATATTATAATCAAAAGAGAGTCTTTTACCTCTAAAAACAGTAATAAGCTTGTAAAAGAACTAAATGATGTATCAATGGATGCTTGGTTTAAAAAATGGGAGAGAAAGTATAAATTTAAAGGCGTTGGGTTTGCAGAAGGTTATTATCCTCACATAGGGCATTTACCAGGAGAGGTTAATAAGTATATGCAAAGAAAACTAAAGCAAAAAGAAGAGGCATTAGTTGAGCAAGTAAAACAATATACTGATAATGTAAACTCACCTGATGGTGGTATGTCTGACCCAATTTCAAGACTTATAATGAACCCTACAGAAAGAGCAAGAAGAACCAAAGAAAATGATTTATTGCATGGCACTTTAGGTATGAGAACTAGACCTCAAAATTTATTGTCTAGAGATATTAATGACCCTACACCAGGTTATAGAAAAGGTGCTGATGTTTTAAGCTCTTATCAAAATAAAATTTTAAAAGCTTCAACAAATCATATGATAGGATTATCAGCATATAAAACAATAAAAGATTTTAGTAAACTTCAACCATTCGGCAAAGATACTGTTCAATGGGAAAGATTTATGAAAATATATACTGCTGATAACTTAGGGTATCCTTCTGTTATGCCACAACGATGGGCAGACGACCCTAACTTTGCTGGTAACAAAAAATCATTCTACTATAAATTTACTGATAAATATATTTTTGATAGACTAAACAAGCATAGTAAAAATGCTATGGGTAATAAAAAATGGTATTCATCTCCAGAAGATTTATCTAGAAAATTAAATCACTTTAGCATTGTAGAAGGAAAATATCAGTTATTTACTTTGTTATTTAATACTAGAACATTTTTTAACAATATGGCTGGTGGTAATATAAATAATATTATTTCTGCTGGATTTGATAATATGTTTGCATCATATAGTACCTTAGATAAAATTGTACCTAGAAGTAAAGGCGACCCTATAAGAAGAGGTTACGATTGGTTTAAGAAAAAAGCTGAAGAACATGGTGCTGTAGAAACTTTTTTAACTGGTGAATTTAAAAGCAATCCTATATTTGGTAAGGGTAAAACTGGTATTGACTTTCAAAAAGAAATACAAAAATTAAAAGACAATAATCAGTTAACTAAACAAAATATAATTGAAATTGGAAATAGGTTGGGAATTAGTGGGAGAGCCGAGCGTATTGCTGGTAGTTTGATGAGAATATCTGAGGAAAGACTTAGAACAAGGTCTTATTGGATGCATTATAAAAAAGCTTTAGAAATATTTAATAGCAATGGTGTTGTATTTAAAGCAGATGACCCATTAATTGTAGACTTTGCTCTTAGGGGTTCGCAAAATGCTCAGTTCTTGTACAACAATGCACAAAGACCAGCATTTTCTAGAACTTCATTAGGAAGGGTATTTTCAAGATTCCAAGTATTTACATGGAACTCAATAAGGTTAAGAAAAAATATATACAAAGCTGCAAAAGGTTACGGATTTGACCCTAACACTCCTGAGTTTGATCAATTTAAAAGAATGATGCTTGCTGATATGTTTATAGTTGCACTAGCAAGTTATTATCCAGCTTCAATGTTTGAAAATACTGTACCAGCACCTTACAACATATTAACAGATTTAGCAGATGTTACTTTTGGGGATGAAAAAGAAAGAGAGAGAGCATTTTTTGGAACATTACCTGCACCATTTAATGTTGTGCAAGCTGTAGCTCCGCCATCGGCAAGAATTTTACTACAACCACTTGGAAATGCTCTTAAAGGAGATTGGTCTAGATGGTCAGATTATCAAATGTGGAATATGATTCCAGGGGGGATGATATACAAAACTGCAGAAAGTATTGTTGAGTCACCATTATCATTGGTAAACAAGACTACAGGATTGCCTTTATATCAGATGGCTGCTAAAGCTCGTGATAGGCGAACATTAACAGAAGAAGAAAAGAAAAAAGGGGAGCAAGAATAACTCACTCCCCTTTCTAGGATTTAGCGTAGACGTTAATTCGTTGTCATGAACACTCCTCAGTAATTCAGAGCAACTAAATCCTTCATGCTTGTGTCGTATTATAAAACGTAATCATATAAACATCATACCTTCTGCTTCTTCGTAATGTTTTGGTTCTTGTTTGCAAACATCACAATAATATTCATTTGAAGGACAAGGATTGCCACAATCTAAGCAATCTGCTTTATCACTACGTTTTTCTTTACAAGAATTGCATACACCATCATTATTCATGGTTGGCTTGTCACAGGAATGGCAGTGGAAGGGCGTAGGCATTATTCTTCGTACTCCTTAAAAAACACAAATAATAACATAATTATACATATTAATAATAATATTGAATTACTGTCAATCATTTTTTACATCGTCAATAAGAAGCTCTAAGTACTTCTTTGCCTTGTAAAGATCTTCTAATCCGTTCTTTAATTTGTACCTTGTAATATATTTAATAATATTACCTTCACAAAAATTCAAATCGTGAGATAATATATATTTAGTCGTTTCTATTTTACTACCACCTTTGTAGTAGTCTGGGTTTATTATATCATCCATCATTTTTATACTCATCATATAGTGACATAATAAATGAACCTAATATGTATGCTAATGGCAATGTCAATAACAACTGTACAACTTTAAATGTCATAGCAAATATTACTACATAGCCAACAGCTAGATATATTAACTGTTCAAATTTCATAATTGCTCCTTTGAGTTTTTTGAGGGCAGGGAACCAAAGGAGGACAAGAGGTAAGCAGGATGTAGAGAGAAAACCCTACCCTCAAAACTTTTAACTAAAATGATAAAGTTCGCCAGTAAGTCGTTTAATATTATTGAATTTACATTTATTTACTTTATTTTCAATCAACTTTTCAATCTCATCGTTAATCATGCAAACTGCAATAGTATTAATTTGTACGCCTTCTTTGTGGAATCTATCTTTTAACTTATTTACTTTAATTATCATATCAACTTTCTGCTAAGTTATCTTGTAAAGCAATATCGTAATGGTTAAGTACCTCCTTTATCCATACATCTTTTGGATTTATAATTAACCCTCTAGCAATATCAAATCTTACCTTTTCCATTACTTCTGGAACTTCAAGCATATCAATATAGTCTTGTGATAATTTAATTTGAATCACTAGTGAAATATCTGTCTTTACATTTTTTTCCATATCATTTTCTTTGTTATAGGTGGACTCTCAATGCCAATCCCAGAGCCCACCTACTTTTTCACTTGTCAACCTCTTCAGACTTGAAACCTTAAACGTTTTACAAATCCTATAAATTCAAACGAGTTTCGTCGCCAAAAGAGTTTGTTTCCTAACTGGCTAGACCACTTTACCACGACCTTACCAGTTAAGTCTTTACAAAAATAGGGAGTATGGTAGCTATACACCATACAGGTAATTTACAACAGATTTGACAAACGGGTTAAGTTTTCTGTTGTAGAATGTATCCACCTGTCTTAACCTAAATACATTAAGAAGCACTTTTACTCCCTTTGAATCTTTTATTATACTTTTTCCATTTACCTTTAATAGCACAGTCTAACATTTCACACCATTCATCATATCTCATTACAATTAAAGGTTCTTCTCTGTCAGCTTTTATTACTTGGCAATCTACATTCTCATTTGGAATCATCCATTGCCCCATAGCTTTTCTGACCTTAGCTTGAATCTTTATGTCGTCACCTATCAATACATCTACTTCTTCGTGCATACCCATCGCAGCACCATTAGAACCCCAAGCTCTTTTAATTTTTATGCCATTAGGAAAAAGATCTTTCGTCATTTCAACAATTAATCTTTCAAATCTATTTCCTTTGGCTTTACTTTTACTCGGCATTATCTATTCCTAACCCCATAACTTCATCTGATGCTAATTGCATTACATCATCTTGTTGGTCGTGTGATAACTTGGACCATTCTTTATTGTACATTTCCATTGCTATCTCATCAGCTTTGTCTGCTATTTCATCACCTATATCTCTCATTACCAACACCTTACCTTTTCTAAACTTTCTACATCAGGAATAATATCTTTTTCATTATCAATATAATCTTCTAACCAACTCATTCCATGTTGTAGCCTCCATCCTGTAAATCTGTTTATATCATCATTATGCACATAAAACAAAACATCATTTCTACCACCACTATTCTCTGATGAATCTGGCAACGTAAGTATTTCTTTATAATATTTAACTCTGACATCAGCATCTTCTTTAAAGAAATCTTCAAAATCTTTTACTGTTTCTGGACTGGAAAACTCATCGCTTTCTTTTCTATCTAGTAGAGTTCCTCTCCATACTGCTAATTGTTTAAAATCACTCACTACTTACCTCCATATCTGGTGCTACTTGATAAGACCAACACCAATGGTTATTATCTAAATCCAGTATTTGTTTTCTCTCTTTTACACTGGACCAACTAATTTTATTTACTGAGATACCTTCTTTGCTTCCGTTTTCTATATTTACCTGTATACCAGTTATCTTTGCTTTTTGGGGTTCATCTAATCCAAATCTACCTCTCCAAAGAACATTATCTCCTACTTTTAATACATTACTCAATCTCATCCAAAACTATCCTTTCTGCAATAAGATAGCACTCGTTTGCTTCTACTTTTGTACAATCTTTTAAATCTTTTTTGTACATTTCAACAGCATAGTATTGTGCTACTTTTGCTATTTCTGTTTCGTATGACTTAGTATATATTTCATTTCGATCTTCAACAGGCATTTTAAGATTCCAACAATTGGCTTTTGACTCTATAAAAATAGTCTAATGCTTGTTGTAGCTTTAAAGTCTGCTCTTTATTATTTGCAAACTTACTAGCATTTATTGCTGCCCTAATAGATGCTTCTATAAATTGAAGATGTGTTTCTTTCGCAACTTTGTTCATGCTCACTCCCATATTGATAATTGTAAAGAGGTTTCTGCTGGGTATATACCAAAGCCTATTGTAAAGTGTGTACCTTGTAGCCTACTTACAATACAAGTAAGGCTAATATATTTAAATAGTTTGATTCTAAACCCAGCGTTTTCTTTATTATTTATTCTTTCAATGTCAAATATCATAACTTGCTTTCATATTTTGTGAAGTCAAATACTTGAGGATTAAAACTCAAATGCGTTGTAAATGCGTCTTGAGACCTTGCTTTGTGTACTTTGAACATACGTTTAGCTGAATGTCTTTCACCTTCTATTGAAACTACATTATCACTTTTAGTAGCAATATGTGTAGAACCTTTACCACTTAGTACGTTAAGGCTATTTTCTGATGCGGCTTTAGATACATGACTAACTACAAAACTAATTGTTCTGTTTCTGTTTGTCATTTCTCTTACACCATTAATAACAGTATCTATATGTTCTGTAGTACCTTGTTTAACTCTAGGCACATTTACAGCATCAATAGTATCTATAACCAATATTTCTGGCTGTTCTATTGCTACTAACCTTTTGATAGATTGTAGCTCCATGTGGTCAATAATAATATTGATATAATTCAAGTCTTTGGATAACGTATTTGCGTTAGTCTTATAATGCTCATATACTTGTTCAGTTGTCATACCATTAACTATTTGAACAAACCTAGAATACATTTCTAGTTCATCCATTTCTAATGATAACCACAAAGTCTTTTTCTTGAACTTTGTAATTAACCATTGCAAGAATGCAGTTTTACCCATACCTGTATTACCAAGTAAAGTTGTCATATGTCCAGGCTTAATAAAGAAATCTTCTGGAATCCAAGTCATTGTATCTTTAATGTTTATTCTATCACTTAGATCTTCTGTTTGTACATGCTCTGCAAACTTTTCTTCTAATGTTTTTGCATCTTTTACATGAAGCAATCCATCCTTACCTTCTTTCTTTGCTCCATAGAATATGCACTTTTCATCACAATACTTATCTAGTACAGGATGATTACAAGATGGTCTATAATTATTTTCATAGACATCATGTACTACTCTTGATACTTCAGACTCATCTTCGTTATGAGCCCATGCTTTTAGTGAATCAGATGTAGCTTGCTCTGGAATACCTTGTCGCATCCATACGGAACCAATAGCCATAAGCTTATCATGTCTTGTGCCTTGCTGTGGTCCTTCGTGATACATCTTTTGAACACAGGTTGCTATTGCATTTGTATTTGAATCGTTATTTGTATAATGATTTACAATGTTAGTGCTTGACGATGGTTTATTAACTTTTATATCTAGCAGTCTTTCTGCTTTCTCTACATTATTTATTTTAATATCACGCTTAACACCTTTACTAGCAATCTGCTGATGTCCTAATGCTGACAAATCAAATATCTCATCTATTGTTAACGGAACTTTGTATAGTCCTGTCTTTTCATTTATTGTATATGGAACTCTAATAAGTCTAGCATAATCATATATTGGGTCTGCTTGTGGAAAATATGATACCAATGTGTCTTTAACTATTCTAGGTAAACTAGGAGATGGTATAAAACCAAACACATCTGGTATTCTTATATGATAACCACTACCACTATAATAGGGTTGGATATACTCCTCAGGAAATTTATATTGACCAATGAGGAGGTCTATAAATTTCCTAAGTCTATCCACCAAGTGGTCTATCGTATCTTGTCCTCTATCTATATCCAATATAATCTGGTCACAATACACTACACCATTATAACCCTTGATAGAATTAAATTGATTTACATGCTCTAGTATATTGTTGTCAAAAGAATAATAAGACCTAAATAAAGGCTCATTACTAGATTCAGCAATGGCCTTTATCAAGTCTTTCTTTTCTATAAATTCACCTCTGTTTCCAGGGTGTTTACGAGCTATTTCAATGACATGGGACATTAAAGGTCGTTTTCATCCCATCCAAAAGCTTCGTCTAACTCATCAGGATTAAAGTC
>MDTE01097761.1_pt1 | contig 10876 bp, 5 predicted proteins | sample 811231 | NCBI WGS metagenome assembly MDTE01 (sample SAMN05326651, study PRJNA326480) | marine metagenome | isolation source: seawater | place: Indian Ocean: Red Sea | collected 2010 | reverse complement strand
TGCTCGGGGCGCATGAGAGCGAGGTCAGCAGCTTCAGCTATGCGGATCTCGCAGGAGCGATCCGGCAATTCGGAACCGAAGTACGCCAGGATCTACACGAGCTATTTCGTCGTATGCTGCTCAATATCCTCGTCACGAATGATGATGATCACCTACGTAACCATGGCTTCCTGTTCGATGGTGAGGGTTGGCGGCTATCTCCGCTTTACGATGTAGTGCCGAAACCGCAGCTGGGGCTGGAGCGACGGCTCGTCCTCGGTGTGGGGCCGGAAGGCCGCAATGCAACGATCGAGAATGCTCTCGCTGGTGCCGCAGTCTTCGACCTCGGCCCTGATGACGCGAAAGCAATCGCCGAAGACATGAGGAGAATCGTAGCGACACGGTGGGAACACCTATTCACAGAAGCAGGGATAAGCGCGGCTGATCGCAAGCGTTTCGCCACCTGCTTCCGGTTGGCAGCGCCTGCATTATGATCGCAATCGCAGAAATCCGTTCATGGGGGCGCGTGCTTGCCAAATTTGACATGGTGATTACCCGGTGATTGCTAGCCGAGAAAATAGGCATCAAAAAATGCCACTTAATTATTATATATCAATGTATTATGATAGTATGACCACTAAGGTCTGGTACTTTCGATTCAGGCGGACCGAAGGGTAGCTCCGGCGTAGAAAAAGTATTCTAGCGCAGTACCATATCCACGCGACGCTTCGCGATCCCTGGCGGTGCCTGCCGCCTCGATGACTGCCGAGCGCGGTCGCTGCATGATGCGGCAAGGCTCTCGCCATGACCGGCGCATTCTCCGGTCCCGCCCATAGGCGATCGGCCCTGTTTCGTGCCCGCAACGATTACCCCCCGCCCCGCGGGAAAACCGCGCGCCGTGTGCACCACATGCCGGGGCAAGCGAGGCAGAATGGCCCGGACGCCTTCAGGGGGCGTCCGGGCCAGGATACGACCGGCCTGCGAGTACGGGCGTCGAGGGGACTAGGCCGGCCGATCCTATTTGAAATGGTGCGCTAGAGAGCGAAGTTGATCGAAGCCCGCAAAACGTAGCCGATCTTGTCGTTGTTCTCCTCGGCCGACAATTCGCCGCTGACAGTGTAAAACTCGTCGCCTCCATACCCTCGCAAGCGGGCGAACCAGCCGCTGGAACGTTGATCGGGCAGCAGGGTGAAACTGTCGCCATCGCCGAAGCGGGCGGTCGTCCCTCCGAGCTCACCCGCGAGGATTTCGCGCCAGCCCCCTTCGGCTTCGAGACGCAACCACATATCGTCGCCCCGGCTCATGCCGAGCAGGTCAAAGCCCAATGCGGTCGCCAGATTCAGGCCGAGCTCGTCGCTCGTGCGGTCCTCGACGGAAAGATCCAGCGCCTCGCCCCCGCCGGTCTCTTCGTACCCGTCTTCGTCGAGGCGAATGTAATCGACGATAATCGAAGGCCGCATGAAGAAGTACTGGGTGCCGGCCTCGACCGAAGCCCCGGCCATGAGCGACGCCACATTCCCCGACCAGTTGCGATCTATCGTCCGGGAAATCTCCTCGTCGCCATTCTTGCCGAGGAACCGACGCGAACCCTCGAAATCCGAGAAGCCATAGGAACCGCGCGCGAAGGAGGAGAATGCGCCCCAGTCGCCGCGCCAATAGAGCGCCGCCTCGTATGTGTTTGAGACGACGCGGTTATCCGGGCCGCTGTCGTAACCGTTCCACAGCCAGCTTGCGCTGGCGCCGATTGTCCCAAGCCCGGTGGCCAATTCGGCGCCTCCCGAGAACCCGAGTCCGTCGAGATCGTAGCGGGCGCTTTCCTCGACATCCTTGCGGGAGTCCCAGCCGGCACCCGCGAATGTCAGACGTAACTTGCCCGTAGGCTCGATAGGCCCGTCGCCATCAGCCAGCCGACGGGCAAAGCTACGCATGCCGAGACTTAGGCCCTCGAAAGTGCCGCCAGCATGATCCGGTAGGGCCTGGGCCACTGTCGCGCGGAACAGCGCTTCATCGGTAATGGCGAGAAACACCCCGGCGATGTCCTCGTCCTTGGCCAGCGCCGTATAAAGCGCGTCATAGGCAAGGCTCTGTGAGCGATTCAGCCCCAGGTCCTTGGTCAGCTTGCGCTCGATATCGACTGTCAGCAGACCGGCGGCGTCTTCGATTGCCAGAGCGGCCTCGTACATGAAGGGAACGAGCGTGTTATCGGTCGTCAGTTGATCGGCACCGGTCAGGCTTCCCGCCTGGATCACGGTATAGGTGCCTTCGGCATCCGCTATATCGGTCAGCCGCAGCTTGAGCTTTGCACCGTCCTCGAAACTGGCGTTACCGCCGACGGTGATGGCGCTGCCCTTGTCGGCATCCTTGCTCAGGGTGGCGACAATGACCCCCTTCGAGCCGACATCGAGCGAGGCAATCGTTGTCGGTGCGCCGAGGTCGAACGTTCCGCCTTCGATTGCCACTGCGACGTTCTGGCTGTTGAAAAGGCGTCCGGAGAACGAGGCCTTGTCCGAAAGCGTCACCGAGGCGGCGCCTCCCCCGAAATCCGCTTGCCCGGCGAATGAGGAAGTCCCCGCCATGGCCAGTTCATCCGCCTGGCCACCGAAATCCACGCGTCCGGAAAACGTCGCGTCTCCCGCCATCAGCAGCCGGTCCTGTCCCGAACCAAAGGCAACATGGCCGGCGATCTCGCCATCGTCGATCCGGAGGAGGTCGCTGCCGGTTCCGAAACGGATGTCGCCCTTGATCAGCGGCGCTTCGACACCCGAACCGACCGTCGTCTGCCGGATCGTGGCGCCGGACGTGACGCTCGTCAGGTCGATGGCGATATTGCGCCCCGAGCCGGCTTCGGCGCCGGTCGCCACGATCTTGCCGCTGTTTTCGACGAGGCGAAGCGAACCGCTTTGATCGACAATGGCAATGGCAGTGCCGTCCTTGCTGCCGGATGTGGCCTTGATCGTTCCACTGTTGCGCAGGTGCGGAAGGCTGGCTCCCTGATCGATCGCTATGGCAGTCGCGCGGCTATCCGCCCCCTGGTCGGTCACCGCTGAAATTGTCCCGGAGACGCGCAGCTCGCCGGTGGATGCGCCGTCTCCGAATTGTAGAGCTGTCGCGTTCGCGTCCTTCGAGGTCGCTTTGATCGACCCTGCCACCGAGATGCCGTTTTCGATCGCAACTTCGCCGCCGCGTCCGCCGATCGCCAGTCCATTGCCGTCGACGCCGGCATAGACCCCGTGGCCTGCGATATCGCCATCGACAATCAGAGCGAAACCCGACCCGGTCGCGGGAACCGCGCCAATCTCGATGTCGCGATCCTCGGCTCCGATCACGACCGCGGGGGCAGCTCCGTAGGAGACGACCTTCGCGTTGCCTTCCTTCGCATCCTCGATCCCGTCCTTGTCCTCGTCCGGATCGTCCTTGTCGGCATCGGGTGGCGCAACGGCGAAGTGAATGCCATTCCCTACATCGCCTTCGATTACGAGGGCGCTACCACCCTGTAGCAAGTCGTCGTCATCGAGCTTGGAGGGGTCGGCAGGCGAGGCGGTGTAGCGATAACCCGTTGCCGAAATATCGCCCTGAACGACGAGCGCGCCGTCGATGTCGCCGCCGAGATGCGCACCCTGGGAACCTGCGCCGACTGCGGTAATCTTTCCGGCGAGACGGATATTGCCGGTCACGTCGTCCAGCCCGACACCCACGCTATCGTCGCCGACGACGCTGGTTTCGCCATCGTGGACGAAATCGCCGTCGAGCAGGCCCGTTGCCAGGATGCCCGCGGATTCATTGCCTTCCACCGTGATGGTGCCGGTGTGGCGAATGTCGCCGGTCAGGTTTCCGCGAACCCGAATGGCAGCCCGGTCGCGCCCGACCGCGAAGGGGCCGTCGAGATCCTTGTCTTTGTCGATATCTTCGGGCGTATAGGTCTCGTCGATGGTGATCGTACCCGCGTTGACGATATCGGCCTGGCGATCGCCGACCACTTCCATGCCGCTTGCGCCATTCGCATTGGCGACCACGATCTTGCCCTCATTCACCGCATCATGATCCGAATCGACGATAATCGCCGATCCGGCGGTAAGCTCGATCGAACCCGTGTCGGTCACCTTCACCGCATCGCCGGTTCCATCGTTAAGCTGGGAAGTGCGGATCGGCTGGGTGCGCTTCCCCTCGACAAGCGTCTGCGCCGCGAGCGGGGCGGCTAGAGTCGCCAAGGCGGTACCGGCCAGCAGGTAACGATGCATGCAATTCCTCCGTCTGAATGATGGGAGGACGGAGCCGGATGCGGGATGCCTTGAAGAAAATTACCCCCCTCACCGGGAAGACTGCGGAGCCGTGTGCTTAGAACGAGAAATCGACACCCAGCCGAATAGTTCGCGGGCGCAGGGGCGTCACCTGCTCGCGCAGTACGGCGAATGGCGTCCCGAGAGCGAAGCGATTGCCTTCGGTCCCGGCGAGATTCGTGACCGAAAGGGTCCCGCCAAACCGCTCATTGCCGATGCGGACCAGCATACCGCTATCGACATAATCGCCCTGCGGATCGCCGAGCTCCGGCCCTACTCCGAGCCGGGACTTACCGATGTAGCTGGCCCACACCCGGGCATCGAGGTCGAGATCCCGGCCGACGGATCGCGAGTATTCCAGACCCATCCGTCCGGAGAATTCGGCAATATTGGGCACATGGGAGATGCGAGGGGAGGAGAAGCGGGTCGGCTCGTCGATCGTGCTGCGATTGATGGTCGCGCCGCCGGTCAGGCGCAAATCGTCGGTCAGAAAGACACTGCCCGAGGCGCTGAAGGTCCAAACACGGCCGTCGCCGATGTTGTCCGTGCTGGGGAGGCCCAGATTATCGATAAAATCGGCCTGAATGTCGTTCCAGCGCGTGTACGCTACATTCACCGCCAGGTCGAACGGGTCGATGCCCGCCCGCCCGTGCCGTGCGCCCATTTCCAGCGTGCGGGCATGGTCCTGCCGAAAGCGGCGGACGAACTCGCCTTCGATAGCCAGCCCGCCGGGCCGGAAACCTTCCTGATAGCGAATATAGAGAGTGGTGGCACGAGCGAGCCTGGCCACGAGCGATCCCGAGGGAAGGAACGCGGACTGATCCCGCTCCTCCGTAATGGCAGCTCCCGCGACCGCCAATGCCAGGGCCACGTCTTCCGCTGCGCCGCCCAGCCGTGCCCGCGTATAACGGGCTCCCAATGTCGCTATGACGCCGTGTCGCAGTCGGTAGGAGGCTTCCCCATAGATCGTGCCTTCCGTAAGCGAGTTACGCGCGCCGGTAGCAGAGGAGCGCTCGCGGTCCTGCTCGAGCCTGCGGTTGAGGCGGGCGCTGTTGTCGACGAGGCTCAGCCCGGCGAGCCAGCCAAAACGCCGGTCTTCGATCGGCAGCCAAATACGGGTCTCGTGGGCAATCATGCGCGTATCGTTGAGCTGGACGAATACGCGATCCTCGTCGCCCGGCATGGTGGCGTCGTAGCGCTCCTGGACGTCCTGCCTCGCTGCGCCGGTGGTCGAGCGGACATGAAGGGCGCCGATACGCCCCGACACCACGAGCTGGCCGTGGAGATAGTCGGCGTCCGCGCCCTCGCGCACACGCGCCAGGCTGTCATAGTCTTGACCGTTCCGCGCCGCATACTGGCTGTCGGCAGCATGAATCGATTGCGCCAGGCCGATCACGTCCAGCGCCCAGTCCGGAGCGATCGCGACGTGCATGATCGCGCGACCTGCAAGCGTTCGCGTGCGGTTGACATCGTCGCGATCAAGCAGAGGCTTGTCGATGTAACCGCCTTCGCTGGCCGCATCGAGCACCATCCGCAACGCCGCTTTCCCGGGAGCAAGCGGAATGTTGGCGATCATATTCGCATCGACGCTTGCTGCACCGTACTGCGTCAAGGCGTTGCCCAGCGTTCCACGCATGAACAGGCTGTCGAGTTCCGGTGCATTGGGAACAAGCCGGATGATGCCGCCCAAAGAGCCTGCGCCATAGAGCGTTCCTTGAGGCCCCTCGAGCACTTCGACCCGCTCGAGATCCGAAAGACGCAGGTCCGGATCGGGTGCATTGTAGCTAAGCCGCATATCGCCGAGGTACTGGCCCACGGTTGCTTGAGTCGGTCCGGTGAAGCTGGAATCGGCGATCCCGCGAATGAAGAGCTTGTTGCGCCCACTCCCGAGATAGGTCGAGGACACCGTTGCCACGCGCTGGGTAATCTTTTCCGTCCCGCCCGTGCCGCCCAGGGCCAGATCCTCGCCATCGATCAGGCTTATCTGGGCTGCGAGCTCGTCGAGACGCGTGTCGCGCTTGCTCGCCACCACCACGATCGGTGTCGGGGGAACCGCGGGCGGCGGCGGTTGATGGACAGCACGGCGCCGGGGATCCGGAGGCCTGGACCTTCCGACCGAAGCGGTGCGTCGCGGGCGCGGCTCGATCCGCCAGGATGCGGTGCCCGTCGCAACCGCTCGTGCCCCCGCGCTTTCCGCCAGGCGCCGTATGGCCTGGCGAGCGCTCATTCGTCCGCGAATTCGCGGTGTGCGTCGCTTGGTCAGGACGGGATCGCTCACCACGATACTCGTGCCAGTCTGCCGCGCCATCTCGATGGCCGATTCCGGGACCGTGCCGGCAGGCACGTCGATCGCCTGTTCCCGCGCCAACGCGGACGCGGAAGAGCAGGCTACGCAGGCCGCAAGAATGACGGGCCAGGGGCGCATGGTCAGCGTGCCGAGAGCATCCAGGTATCTCCCCGCCGCTCGATCTCGACGCCGAGAAGAGAACCCAGCGCGGCGGGGTCCGCACGCAGGGGCTCGATGACGATGCTCCCCGAAACCGGGCGGTCGCCGCTACTCCCCGAAACCGTATAGGCTATTCCGCTCGCCCGCGAGATTTCCGCGGCGACATCCGCGAGGGCCAGATCGCGGAAGGTCAACCGTCCCTCGCGCCATTCGCCGATCTGGGCCAGAGGCACGTCCGATATCCGGTAGGTGCTGTCGCCGCGATCGAATGTGAGCAGTTGGCCGGGCTCGATCCGCGCATTCTCCTTTGAGGGATTAAAGATCACCGCCCCTTCGGATACCGCGACTCCGACATCGGATCGCAATATGCTGACATCGAATATCGTACCCGCATCGACCAGAGACGCGTGTCCGACATCGACCCGGAAAGGGTTACTCTCGTCATGACGGATCTCGAACAGGGCGCGCCCTTGCTCTAGCCGGGCATAGCGAGTTCGGTCCGGATCGACGACGAGTTCAGTATCCCCCGCCAAAACGATGGTGCTGCCATCGGCCAGCGCGATCGTCTGCATCTCGCCCGGCTCCGTCCGATAGGTCGATCCCGCCCCGCCCAACGGCCAGATCCACAGCACCGCGACGAGCGCCAGGCAGGCGGCTATGGCGGGACCCAGCCAGCGGCCGACACGCCGGGAAGCCGCTTGATCGACATCGGTGGCGGGCACGGCATCTACGCTTGCCGATCCGGTTTCCACTGCCGCCATGACATGGTCGTAGGCCGCCGCATGCTCGGGCGAGCGCTCGAGCCAATCGGTGAAGCCCGGCCAGTCGCCGAATTCGGGATCGGAGGTCCTGACCGCCCAGACGGTGGCCTCGTCGAATATGGTGCGATCAAGCGTCATGAAGTATCACTCCTGGCATAAGGACGGAGTCGCTGCGATCATTCCTCATCGAACCGCTCCCGAAGCTCGGCGAGCGCCCGGTAGACACTGCGCAAATCGCTCTCGACCGTGCTGATGCTGATCCCGAACTCCTCGGCGATTGCGCGCTGGGCGATGCCGTCGATCCTGCTGCGTCGAAAAATCGCCGTGGCGCGTTTCGGCAATCCAGCAAGCACTTCCTCCACTTTTCGAGTGGATTGCCGCCCGGCGATTACGCGCTCGACCGAAGGGCTGTCGGATATACCGGGCATCGGCCCCGAGCCGGCCTCGACCCAATCCTTTTCGCGCTGCGCCGATTGTTTTGCCGAACGATAGCGGTCGATCATCACCGTGTTGGCTGTGCGATAGAGATAGGATAGCGGCGCCGAAACCGGACCAGGGGGTCTACGCGCGATCCTCAGCCATACTTCCTGCAGAATGTCCTCCGCATCCTCGGCAGCCCCACGCGCGAGGAGAAAGCGCAGCAAGACTTGCCGGTTGGCGAGGAAAACCGCCTGCAGGCCATCATCGTCGGGATCGTCGCTCACTGCGCGGGTCACTCTCTCACACTTCGCTTCGCGCACGATCGCCCGGCCTTCAGATGGACGGCCATGCCGGAATCCAAAGGCACCCAAGCGGTCTGTGATGCCTGAAGTATGGAGGATCGTCCAGCTCGGCAAGAGGCCGCAAGCGTGGGGGCGGGAGCAAGGCCCCGCCTGTCGGGCGAGGTTTCAGACGAGGATCCGGCCGCGAAGGGCGGCTGAGATTGGAACAGGCAGGGGCCGAAGCTGTCCTATCGGATCCGGGGGACGACGAGGACAAGGTGGGTGGCGAGAGGCCTGGAGATACGGATCGTCATCAGGTGTTCGTGGATCAGGGGATGCGGTTATAGATCCGCCGCCCCGGGCGCTGCTTGGTGTCCACTGCGTTCCCCCACACCGACGCGGTTCGTTTCTCGATTTTAGCCAGGGGTCCTCTCGCAACCCATGCGAGAAAACCCCTGCTTTCGTGAGCAGCCAGCCCCGTCACCTACGGTAATCGAGCGGCGGCTCCCGATCGCCAAGCAGCGATTCATAGGTATAGTCAGGCCCCAGCAATTCGGTGAATTCAGCCTTCGCCTGTGCCCGCAAATCGGGATTGGAGTACAGCTCCACCCCCATCAAAACCAGGGCCTTGGCGGCATGGTTCGCACCTTTGAAACCGATCGACATGCCGCTCGCGGCCACGGCCTGCCAGCTATAAGCGCTCGTTCCGGGGACCCATGTTGCGGTGCGGACACTCACGGTAGGTACGGCACTGGAAACATCGCCGACATCGGTGGAACCATAGCTCGTCAACGTCGCGTAGGGTTCGACTTTCCCCGCATCCGCGATGGGCGGGGCGTTCTCGCCGAGGCTTTCATGCACCGCTTGCGCCCAGTCCTTCTCTTCCCGCGAATACGAAATGCCCCCGATTTCCTGAAGGATCGAACTCATCTTTCGCTGCAGCGCGGGCACCGGCCGGGTCGGATTGTTGCCATGGATGATCTCCCATTCGACCTTGGTTCCCGTTCCCATGGCCGCGCCTTGTGCAGCGGCTTCGATCCGTGGCCAGAGCGCGCGCACCTCGTCGGGGTCGGAATGGCGGACATAATAGAATACCTCCGCAAAATCGGGCACGACGTTTGGCGCGGCCCCGCCTTCCGTGATGACATAATGGATGCGCGTATCCATGCTGGTATGTTCGCGGATCATGTTCACCATCATGTTCATGCCTTCCACACCGTCGAGAGCCGAACGCCCTTTTTCGGGAGCGAAGGCGGCATGAGATGAGGTGCCGTGGAAGCGGAATTTGGCCGATCGGTTTGCCAGGCTGCTGAGCGACGGGGCCGAATTGCTGTCGCTCGGATGCCAGTCGAGCACGAAATCGGCATCGTCGAACAGGCCCGCACGGGTCATGTATACCTTGCCCGAGCCGCCTTCTTCGGCGGGCGTGCCATAGAGCCGGATACGCCCCGGCGTTCCCGTGGCTTCGAGCCAGCGCTTCAAGACGATAGCCGCGGTCAGCGACCCGGCGCCGAACAGATTATGGCCGCAAGCATGCCCGGCATGCTTCGTGGCGATAGGATCGCGGATCGGCTGGTCGGATTGGGTTATACCGGGAAGGGCATCGAATTCCGCCAGAACGCCGATCACGGGACCGCCTTCGCCCCATTCGGCAATGAAGGCGGTGGGTATGCCCGCCACGCCCGTTTCGACCGTGAAGCCTTCCGCCTCGATTTCGGACTGCAGGATGCCCGAGGATTTCTCCTCCAGATAGCCAAGCTCGGCAATTTCCCAGATATCGCGCGCGACGCGCGACGTGCGCTCCAGTTCCGCATCGACTGCCATGGCGGGGTCATAGGCCGACTGCGCGGCCACGGGAGCGCAGGACAAGCTCAGGGCCGCCGCGGTCATCAGCATGAAGGGTTTCATGAATTTCTCCAGATCGGTGGGTTTGGATTGGTCTTCCCGGTGCGGGCCACACGAGCACACACGCATGCTCTTGCGGCGAGCAAAGGGGCGTTAAATGTCATCGGCCGAGACATATTCTTCGACGTCGATTTCGCCGGACATGCGGCCGACAGCCACCGCGACCACTGCATCGCCGGAGACGTTGGTCATGGTGCGGGCCATATCCAGAATGTGATTGATGCCGGCCACGAAGGCGATCGTTTCCAGCGGGACACCGATCGACGAAAGCACCAGGCTCATCATGACCAGGCCCGATCCCGGAACACCGGCCGCGCCGATCGCCCCGAGCGTGGCGGTGAGGGCAATGAGCGCATAGGAAATCGCGGTCAGTTCGATCCCATATGCCTGAGCGCCGAACAGGGCGATGACACCGAGATACATGGCGGTGCCGTTCATGTTGATTGTGGCGCCCAGTGCCACCGTGAAGCTGGCAACCGCATGCGAGACGCCGAGATTTCTCTCCACGCACCGCAAGGTCACAGGCAAGGCCGCATTGGACGAGGCCGTGGAAAACGCCACCGCCTGCGCATCGATGATACCGCGGTAGAAATCCACCACCGGCAAGCGTGCGATCAGCCGCAGGATCAGCGGATAGACGATCGCCAGAATGATCGCGCAGCCGGCATAATTGAGTGCCACGAGTTTGCTCAACGGGATCAGGGCTTCGAAACCGAATGTACCGCTGACCCACGCGATCAGGGCGAAAACGCCGAAAGGGGCGAGTTCCATCACGAAGATGGTCATCTTCTGCATCACCACGGAACC
>MDTE01079896.1_pt1 | contig 10876 bp, 11 predicted proteins | sample 811231 | NCBI WGS metagenome assembly MDTE01 (sample SAMN05326651, study PRJNA326480) | marine metagenome | isolation source: seawater | place: Indian Ocean: Red Sea | collected 2010 | reverse complement strand
TATTTGATATAAATGCTGAAAATAAACTAGCTCCTGTATTAAGTGTATATGGTGGAAAACTTACAACTTATAGAAAATTATCTGAAAAAGCATTGAATAAATTAAAATCATCATTTCCAAAAATCACTAAACCCTGGACACATAAAGAAAAATTATAATTAATTAATAAATTTTTTTATTTGTTCTTCAATAGTGTTTGGATCTAATAAATGAATTGTTTTAAAATTTAATTTTTTTGCAGCTTCAATATTCTCTAATCTGTCATCAACAAAAACTGTTTTAGTTGGAATTAAGTTAAATCTAGAAATTGCTAATTTATATATTTTTTCATCAGGTTTAACTAAATTATCCTGACCTGAAATAATCATTCCATCAAATCTCTTTAAAAAAGAGTAATCTTCTATCATTCCAACAAAAGTTTCTGCAGACCAATTAGACAAAACATAACAAGAGTACTTTTTCTTGATCAAATAATCTAATATATCAATTGAATCTTGATAAGTATCTTTTATCATTTTGCGATGATTGGGGTAATATAACTCAATTTCTTTTTTATATTTCGGATATTTAATGATTAGTTCCTTCTCTCCATTAACAATAGATCTTCCGGCATCTTGTTTAAGATTCCATTCGTTATTGCAAATATTATTAAGAAAAAAATCCATTTTGTGTTTTGAAGAAAAAATAGATTTATAAAAATATTCAGGATTCCAATCAAAAAAAACACCGCCTAAATCAAATAGAAATTTCATTTATTTATTTATATATAGATAAAAATTATTATTTAAATATAAACTCTAAGTGAATTATTATCTATATTAACACTAAATTATGAAGAAATTGATTGAAACAATTCAAGAAAATTATTTAGAAATAGCAAATATTAAAATAACTAAAAAAGAGATTCAAAAAAATATTCTGCCAATATTTATATATTTAAATAACTCAAAAAAAAATATGTTTTTAATCTCAGGCTCTCAAGGAATAGGCAAAACAACTATAATAAAAATTTTGAAGAAAAATTTTTATAAATATTTTAATAAAAGAATACTCGCATTGAGCCTTGATGATTTTTATTATGATAAAAATGAAAGAGATAAAATATCTAAATTATCACATCAACTTATGAAAACTAGAGGAGTTCCAGGAACACACAATGTAAAAGAGATCTTAGATGTAATAGAAAAATTTAAAAAAAAAAAATATCCAATTAAAATTCCTAAATTCGATAAATTAAAAGACATAAAATTGAAAAAAAAAATAATAACAAAAAAATGTGATATATTAATTTTAGAAGGATGGTGTTGTGGATCACCAGCAATAAAAAAATCTTATTTATATAAAAATATTAACAATTTAGAAAAAAATTATGATAAATTTTTTACATGGAGGAATTATTATAATGAGTGTTTAAAAAAAGATTATTCAAAACTATTTAAAAAATTTGATCAATTAATTTTTTTTAAAGCACCATCATTTTCATGCATTCTAAAATGGAGATTGAAACAAGAAAATTATATGAAAAAAAATGCAAAAAATATTAATCTTGGAATGAATAAAAATGAAATTAGAAATTTTATAATATACTATGAAAAATTAACTAAATGGATGATTAAAATTCTTCCTCATAAAGCAAATCTAAACATTTTAGTTGATAGAAATCAAAGAATTAAAAAAATATCCATCTTTTAACAGTTGCCATATATCTATCAAATTCATCGGGGAATTTTTCAATTAAAAATTTTTCTTCTTCTTTAATAACATAATTGTGCAACCAAACTGCCATTGCAACTGCAGATAAGAAATACATAACATTTTCAAAAACAAAAAACATACTTAAATGAAAAATTACAAAAGATAAGTAAATTGGATTTCTTGTGTAAGCAAAAATTCCTGTCTTAATAATTTTATTAGTACTTGAAGTTGGAACCGGATTTTCATCATAAGTATTAAAAATATTAAATCCTGAAAAAAATATACCTAAACTTCCTATTAAACCCAAAATTCCAATTAATTTAATAAAATAAATTGTAGGATATTTTGGGATTAAAAATTCTCCTACTATATAAGAAACAACTAGCAATCCGACTGCTATCCTTAATGGATTTCCTTTGACATTGGGGCCTTCATTCATAATTTATTTATCAACATTAACATATCATCATAATTTTTTACAACTTCATATGCTCCAACATCATATAATTCTTGAGTAGATCTTCCTTCATACCAATGACTTGCTGCAGTTAGACCTATAACTTTTACACCTGCGGCTACTCCTGCTTTAACACCAATTGAGCTATCTTCTATAATAATAGTTTCATTAATATTAATTTTAGAATTTTCTATAGCTCGAATATATATTGCTGGATCTGGCTTTGGTATTCCAACTAAATCGAAAGCGTAAATATAATCACTTTCAAAATAATGGTCTAATTTAATTTTTTTTAATCCGTCAGATATTCTTGGTTTAGTATTATTTGAGCCAATTAATCTTTTATGTTTTGTATTCTTTAAAAATGTTTCAATTCCAAATACTGGTTTCAATTTACTTTCATACAAATCTTTTGATAAAATCATTATATCATTATAAAATTTACCTTTATCTTTTATATTGAAACGATCTGATAATATAGAAATTATTTCTATAGTTTTATTTCCAGCTAATTTAAAAAAATCTTTTTCTTTAAAATTTATATCTCTATTAGCTAAATAATCTCTCAAGGCTTTAGCGATTAAAGCTTCGCTATCAACAACAACCCCATCAAAATCAAAAATTACGTTTTTAATCATTAATCATGTGCTTTTATTAAATTTTTGGTTATAATCACAGTTATTTATTAAACTTTTAAGAAGTTATATTGTTTTATTTCAATTTATATAATAAAAATAATACGCGATACATAACTCGTCGTTACCCAACGGAAGTGGGATAGGTCGCTTTCACCTTTCTGGAGGTAATATGAAAATTGGTTATTTTTGTAATTCTACAAATTGGGATAATAAATCATATAATCAGGTTTTAGAAGAAACCAGAGAGATTGCATTATACTGTGATCAAAATGATTGGGAGTCCATATGGTTTACTGAACATCATTTCAGTCATGAAGGTATGGAAATTTGCCCTAATCCAGTAATGTTAAGTGCAGACATTGCTGCTAGAACAAAAAAAATTCGGATTGGTCAAGCTGCTACAATTATTACTTTTTGGAACCCTATTAGAGTAGCAGAAGACATAGCCCTTTTGGATAATCTGTCAAACGGCAGAATTGAAGCAGGAATAGGAAGAGGTATTTATGGTCGTGAAGCTCTTAATATGAATCCTGATGCAGATATGAAAGATCAAGCAAAGAATTTTAGACTTTTTGAAGAAACAATTAGTATTTTGAAAAAAGCTTGGTCTCAAGAATTCTTTAATCATAAGGGAGAATTCTACACCTACCCTGCTCCAAATTTTGAATGGCAACATGATATGAGCCCACCAAGCGAAAAATTCATGAATTTGAAAACAAATATTTTAGAAAAAATATCTATTGTTCCTCGCCCTATACAAAAGCCACATCCTCCCCTATGGCAAGTAGTTGATAGCCCTTCTTCAATAGAATGGGCTGCTAAGAATGATATTAATACAATAATGTGGATACCTACTGTTGAGTCATTAAAAAAACGCTTTCAAATTTATAAAGATGCTAGGTCAGAATATAAAAAAAGAAATGTTCCAATGGGAGAAGGAGTTTGTTTGGTTAGAGATATGTTCATTGCAGACACAATGGAGGAAGCAAAAGAAAAAGCTGGTGAGCAAATGGTTAACTATATGAGGTGGGTTTGTCATTGGAGAGGTCTTGGTACACATATGAATCCAGGAGAAGAATTGCCTAAAACTAAAAATAAATTAGATTTATTATCTTATGATTTTTTACATAAACGAAATATGCTTTTTGGAACTGTTGACTACGTAATTGAAAAAATAGAGGAACTTCAAAGGGAATTGAATTTACAATATCTCCAAGTTTGGTCTAATTTTCCAGGGGTAAAACATAAAGACTGCATGAAAAGTATTAAATTATTTACTGAAAATATTATGCCACATTTTAAAAACAAAGGTAAAAAAAATATAAAACAGGCATCTTAATGAATAAAAATAGACTTCAATCAATGACAGGTGGTCAAGCGATTGTAGAAACATTGAAAGCAGAAGAAGTTAAATATATTTTTGGTTTAATTGGATCAGCAACAATGGATCTATTTGATGCTCTATACAAGAATAAAAATATAAAATTTATTGATGTAAGAGATGAAAGAACAGGTACCCATATGGCTGAAGGATATGCTAGAGCATCTGGTAAAGCAGGCGTAATTATTGCAGGACAAAATGGTCCTGGTGTTACTAATCTTATAACTGGAATTGCACAAGCTTATAAATCTTTTTCTCCTCTTATTTCATTGGGAGGAGATGTTGCTTCTGAACATGAAGGTAAAGACTCTTTTCAAGAAATTGATCAACAAAAGATATTTGACCCTATAACAAAAAAAACTATTAAAATAAAAGATGTCAATAAAATTCCATATACTATTAATCAAGCATTCAAAATTGCACTATCAAATAGAAATGGACCAATTCACATAAATCTTCCAAGAGATGTACTTTCTGCAAAAGGATATTTTAAAAAATTTGAAAAACATACTAAAATAAAAATACCCAGAATATCGCAAAAAGATTTATTACAAATTATTAGAATAATTAATAATTCTTTCAAACCAGTAATAATTGCAGGAGGGGGAATTAAGAATAAAAATAATTATAAAGAAGTAATTGAATTAGCAAAAAAAACTAATATTCCAATAGTATCTTCTGCAGGACATGGAGATGTCATACCCTTCAATGAAAAATTGTATAATGGTCAGATGGGGCCTAGAGGAAATCAAGTAGCTACGCAATTAGTTAAAGAATCAGATTTGATTATTGCATTAGGAACTAGACTGGGTTTTAATTCAACTTTTTATTCTTCAAAGATTATAGATAAAAATACATCAATAATTCAGATAGATATAGAAAAAATTGCTTTAGGTAGATACTTTCCTATTTCACTTGGAGTATGTGGAGATGCAGGAGACATTGCTAAAAAGATTTGTAAAAAGATAAAAAAAATAAAAAATTCAAAAAAAATAAAAAATTGGACAGATAGCTGGATAAAAAAAAGAAAAAATTATTTAAAAGAAAGAGATAAAAGTGCGAACCTTACTTCTAAACCTATTCAACCAACGGGAATTTTTAAAATACTAAGGGAAACATTGCCATTGAATTCTGCAGTAACATTGGATGCAGGTACTTTATGCTTACAGGCAACTGATATGTTAAACTTTTCTAAACCCAAATCATTATTTACACCTTTGGATTTTGGTTTAGTTGGATTTTCCTTTGCTTGTGGACTTGGAGTAAAGTTAGCAAAGCCAAATTACAATGTAATTAGTTTAATGGGAGATGGAGGTTTTGGTATGACTATTTCAGAACTGAGTACTGCAGTAAAATACAATATTAATACCATAACAATAGTGATGAATAATAAGTCCTGGGGAGCCGAAAAAGCATATCAAAAGGAATATTTTAATAAAAGATATATAGGATCCGATATAGATAGTCCTCCTTTCCACAAATTAGCTGAACTTTATGGCGCAATAGGTTTTAATGTAAAAAAATTATCTGATTTTAAAAGAACTTTTAAAAAGGCTCTCAAATGTAAAAAACCTGTTATAATTGATGTAGAAGTTGATCCATCAGCTATTTATAGTTTTAGAAAAGACTCATTCAAAAAAAATAAGAACTAACATGTAAAATTTAATGAAAAAATTTCACGATATAAGCAATACATTTTTTGAAGCTAATTTGCAGTTTTCCAATATACCTACTATATTTATACATGGCGTTGGCTTAAATACAACAATGTGGAGACCTCAAAAAAAATTTTTTAATATAAATAAAAAAAACACAATATTTTATGATTTATTAAATCATGGAAAAAGTAAAAATGGTTTTAAGAAATTGTCTTTTCTTGACTTCAGTAACCAGCTTTTACAGTTAATTGAGTTTTTAAAAATAAAAAAATTTAATTTAGTTGGTTTTTCAATTGGAGCATTGATAGCACAGCATTTTTCTGAAAAACATTCAAAAAAGATAAATAAACTTATCATTATTGGAAGTATTTATAATAGATCAGAAAAACAAAAAAAAAAAATTATTAAAAGATATAATGATGTTCTTCGAGGAAAAAGTATTTCTGATGAATCTATAAGAAGATGGTTTAATGCAGATTATTTAAAACTAAATCCTGAAATATATGATTATTTTTTTAATATTCTAGAGAAAAAGCTTAATAAAAATTTTCTTCCTGCATACAAACTTTTTGTTAATGCTGATAAATATAAATTAGATTTTTCAAATTTAAATTTTCCTACATTAATAATGACAGGTGAAAATGATATAGGATCAACTCCAGAAATGAGTCAATTGTTAGGTAAAAAAATTAATAATAGCAATGTTTGCATTATACCAGAAGCTAAACACATGGTTACTTATGAAAAAGCAAATTCAGTTAATATAGAAATTTCTAATTTTTTATTTAAGTAGCTTAAGTCTCACAGGTCATATCAAGACCACAACAACTTGGAGATTTTATTTTTCCATGATCGTTTGGACATTTTGAAACTTGAACTTTAGAATCATTAACTTCTATAATATCATCCACTAAAAGCTCATTACATTTTCCACAAGTTGCTATGACGGACATGCCACATTTTGAACACTCATATGTTGCCATATTTTATCTCCATAGCTTTATTATAAAGTATGTGTGACTTTAGTCAAATATCTAGGATTATCAGGATCTAATTTCTTAGATATACTGTAATTTATAATCCATGGATAAAATTTTGACATTATAATTAATGAATCTAAATCTGGAGAATTAAGTGTTTTAAAACTTAAATTATATTTTTTATTTGTGCCCGATCCTATAGAATAAACTTCATTAGTTAACTGTATTATCTTTTTTGATTCTTTAAGAACACTATCTCCTGATCTATCATTTAAAGAAAGAGTAAAAAGTTTAAAACTATTTTGAATTAAGCTTTTTGGACCATGCATTACTTCAGCACTGCTAAAAGGTTCAATTTGTTCTTGGCAGAATTCTTTAAATTTTAATGATATTTCAGTTGAAAGAGCATGTCCTAAACCTCTACTAATAATGAATCCATTTGAGATATTTTTATGAATTAGTTCAACATCCCATTCATTATTAAATTCTTTATTAATATGTTCGGGAAGCTTAAAAATTTTTTGTATAATAGCATTGTCATTTTTTATTATTGCTACTAACTTTATAATATTTAATAAAGATAAAATAAATGTCTTTGTAGCGGCTACACTTTCCTCAATTCCTGCATTGATATTAAAAAAATAATTAGCTCTATTAACCATAGGACTATTGAAATTATTAGTAATAATAATTGTTTTTGCGCCCATTTTTCTTGATGATTCTTCGCACTTAATTAAATCCTCACTTAAGCCTGATTGCGAAATTACTATCACCAATGTCTTAGCAAAATCAAAATTAGATTTTTCCAAAGTAATAATTGAAGGTGGTAGACTAAATGTTGTTAAACCTAATGTCTTAGCAAATAAATAAGAACTAAAAAGAGCTGCGCAGTCAGAAGTTCCTCTTGCTACAGTTACAACATGTGTAATTTCTTTATTCAAAATTTGTTTTGCTATGTGTCCATAGGGATTTTTATCCTCTTCATTAAAATTAGCTATTTTTTCAGGTACACTTTTAGCCTCTTTGAGAACTTTACTAGTTATCATTAAATTAATTTTCCATTAAAATATACTTTTTTCAAATTTAGTTTTTTGTCCAAAACCAAGAAATTAGAATAATAATTTTTTTCTATTTTACCTATAAATTTTTCATTTAAATACTTTGATGCATTATAGCTAGTCATTGCCACAGCTTGATTCAATGAAAAGTTAATTTTTATCAAATTCTTGAAAGTATCATACATATTTACCACACTGCCTGCTAAAACATTTTTTTTTATTAAAGCTTGGTTATTTTTTTTTATAACCTTTAATTTAGCAAAATCATATCTTCCATCAGGCATACCTGTAGCAGAAATTGAATCTGATACTGAATAAAGTTTTGGAATACATTTTTGAGCTATATGTATATTTTCTTTATTTACATGGAATAAATCACATATAATTTCAGCATATTCGGCATCTCTTAAAGCGGCAGTTAAAACTCCAGGATCTCGATGATGATTGCCAGACATAGCATTATACAAATGAGTAAAACCAATTTTCTTATTATGCATTATTTTTTTGCAACAATTATAATCTGCTAATGAATGTCCAATTTGTACTTGAATATTCTTTTTTAATAATAATTTAATAAAATTTTCTGATCCTTTTAATTCTGGAGCTAGTGTAATTACTTTTACAATTGCTTCTTTTTGAATCTTATTTACAAACTTAATATTTGGAAGTTGTGTAAATGGTGGTTGAGCTCCTAATTTATTTGAATTAATAAAAGGTCCTTCTAAATGAATTCCAATCACACTTGTTTGATGTGTTTGAATATATTTATTCAAACCTTTAACGGCTTTTAATGTATCATTTAAAGAAGCTGTTAATGTAGTTGGCAAAATTGTTGTAGTGCCCTTTGTCAAATGATATTTAGACATATTTATAATATCAAATAGACCTGCCATTGTATCATGCCCTCCTCCACCATGGCAATGCAGATCAACAAATCCTGGGATTATATAGTTATCAAAATCTTTGTTACTTATTTTTTTAATATGATTTATTCTTTCTTTGAATGAAATTTCTCCATTAAAAGAATTATTATGATTGATAATTTTACCTTTTATGTTTTTCAAATTATTACCTTGTTATTTTATAAGTGAGGATTAGTTTTTTTAAATTTTTTTTCAAGTATATGATTATTTTCACTTGCTTTAGGCATATTTGAACTAATATAAAAAGGAAATATTTTTTCACTTTTTAACATATCTGCAACTTCCACAATAATAGAATTTAGTATAAATGAGCCTGTAATAGTTGACGCTGGACCCACGCATAATTTGTTGATCTTTACTATTGAGTCTCCAGCCAGAATTTTATTATCTATATAAATATCAACGATTTCATAAAGTCTTTTTTTTAATTTTGAAAGAGGGGCTTTTTTTGAATATTTTAAAGAAGTAATTGCAATTGTTTTAATTTTTTTCTTTTTTGCAATTAATGCTGCTTCAACTGGTGCATGATTTACTCCAGAATTAGATACGATCATTAAGACGTCTTTATTTGTTAATTTATATTTATCTAATGCCTTTTTTGCAACACCTGGCATTCTTTCAAGCTGAGTTGCTTTTTTTGCTCCCTTTTTAAAACTTAAGTTATCATCTCTTATTGGACAGGCACCTGCAAAACCTCCTGCTCTATGAAATGCTTCTTCACCTAACAAGCGTGAATGACCTGTTCCAAAAATATATAATTGTCCTCCTTTTTTATAACAATTTCTTATTGTTTTAGCAGCTTTAATAACTTTCTTTTCTTCTTCTTTAGTTATTTTTCTTAATATTTTATGTATTTTAGAAGCATAGGTTAGACTAAACTTTTTCATAGAAATTTAAAATTGCTGGGGCTAAAGCCCCAGCATAATTTATAATTATTTATATTCTTCTAATTCTTCAGCTGCCTCAGCAACTAAATCTGCAGCATCCCCTTCTCCAAGAATTGCTCCTTGAATCATTGAATTCATAACAGTTTGAAAAGCTTTATAATCAACAAATAATGGCTCAGGTCCACCATCTGCAATTGCATCAATGAACATCATCCAATAATCTTCATTATAAGGTGCGACTTTTCCAATTTGAGGATATTGCATAATTGGTGTTAGTCCCCAACTAGTATCAAGGTCGTATTGTGCATCTCCAGAGCATAGTTTTGCTACTAATTTTGATGCCATTGCCTCATGACCAGTTCCATTAAATACTGCAACACTATCAGTGATTAAAAGAGTTCCTTGTGAACCTTTTGGACCTGCTGGAATTCTAACTGTTTTAACATTTAGTTCTTCCTTATGCTGTCCTCTTCCCCAAGGGCCATTAATATACATTGCAATTTTTTCATCATTGAAAAGTTCTGTTAATTGAGAACGTTCCCAAGCTAAAGGACCTTCCTGAGAAACATTTGCTAATGAAGCATAAAATTCTAATGTTTCAACAGTATTTGGACTATTCAATGTAATTTCATTTGTAGCTGGATCAATAACTTGTCCACCATTACTATATAGATAGTTTAAAAATTGGTGCATAGTGTTATCAAAATCTTTTCCAGTTAAGCCAATGCCTGCAACACCTGTTTTATTTTTAACAGTTTCTGCAATTGAATATAATTCATCCCATGATTGTGGGCCTTCACAAGCCAAACCAGCTTTTTCAAGAAGTCCGCAATTCATGAAAAGCGCCTTTGTTGAAAAAGCATGAGGAAAGCCCCAAACTTTTCCTTTGTAAGAAACTGTATCAAGTATTCCAGGTTGATACATTTTCTTTTGAGATTCAGGTATATCAACTGCTACTATATGACCATTCTCTGCTAAGCCTTTCAATGTTCTAGAACCAACATACGAAAAGCTTACTGGGTCACCAGCAATCGCTAAATTTATGACTTTATCTTGACAAGTTCCCCATGGAACAGCTTCCATAGTTACATTAACGCCAGGATTATCTGCCATAAATTGATCTACTACTGCTTTATCAGCAGGACGAATTTCACCACCACACATCACTCCATGCATATCAACAGCCATTGATTGAAATG
>MDTE01141359.1_pt1 | contig 10877 bp, 7 predicted proteins | sample 811231 | NCBI WGS metagenome assembly MDTE01 (sample SAMN05326651, study PRJNA326480) | marine metagenome | isolation source: seawater | place: Indian Ocean: Red Sea | collected 2010 | reverse complement strand
TGCTGGGCCGTTTGCACCCAGAACGCTTTGCCGCGGGGGAGATGATATTGGATGCAGCTGCTGCTAGAGCCGCACTCAAGCGAAGAATTGGCGACCCGCTTGATCTGACTCCAGAACAGGCTGCAGCAGGGGTTGTCCGCATCGCGAACGCGAACATGGAACGCGCTGTGCGAGTGAGTTCCGCAGAGAAAGGATATGACCCACGCGATATTACTCTGGTGGCCTTTGGCGGCGCCGGACCTCTGCACGCTGCTGCTTTAGCAACGGCCGTGGGCATTCCAAGTGTATTGGTGCCAGAGCAACCCGGCGTATTCTCGGCGGTCGGATTGGTCATGTCTGACATCCGTCATGACTTCGTTCGTACGAAGATTGTCCGTGGTGATGACATCAACAGCGATACGTTGTCCTCGTTGTATGTCGAACTAGAGGCGGAGGCAAGTGCGGCACTGGAACGGGATGGTATTGGGCAGAACCAACGCCACCTTGAACGCAGTGCAGATTTCCGGTACGTCGGTCAAGCCTACGAAGTCAATGTCCCCGTGCCGGCAGGCGAATTAGATGCCACGAGCGTACTCGTTGCAATTTCAGCGTTTCATGACACACACATGCAACTTTATGCGCATAACCATCAAGAAAAACAGTTGGAGTTTGTCAGCGCACGCGTCGCCGCTATAGGCAGAATGTCGGCCCCCCCGATCCGCTCACGGCCGAAGAAAAAGCGCCAGGCTGTGGTCAAAGAATGCCGACCCGTTTACTTCGATGAACTTAAAGATTACACGGAAACGAATGTTTATGACCGTAGCGAATTGTCACCGGGAACGACACTGGATGGACCGGCAATTGTTGAACAGGTGGATACAACAGTCCTTATTCATCCTGGGCAGAAAGCCGAAGTAGACGCGCAAGGCAATTTGTTGATTCATACTGGATACCGATCGAATGAAACTTGACCCGATCACATTCGAAGTCGTGAATAATGCGCTGGTAGGGGCGGCTGAACAGATGGCAGCCACGATCCTACGCACATCATATTCCACAGTAATTCGCGAAATGTTGGACTATTCAACTGCGGTTTTCGATCTCGAAGGCCGGATCATCGCGCAATCGTGTCGAATACCTATTCACTTGAATTCGATGTCACGCTCTTTGCGCACGACGCTGACAGAAGCTTTTCCAATAGACAGCTGGAACCCGGGTGACATCATCGTCACCAATGATCCATACAAGGGGGGTCAGCACCTACCCGACGTGCAAACCTTTCTGCCAGTTTTCGCCGGTACCGAGCTGGTAGCCATCTGTGGAACCCTTGGACATCATTTGGATGTGGGTGGTATGCGCCCCGGTAGTTACGCAGGTGACGCAACCGAGATCTATCAGGAAGGATTGCGTTTACCTCCCATCAAGCTTTTCGAGAAGGGAATCCTTAATGAACGTTTGTTCGCTGTCATCGAGGCTAATATCCGTCAGCCTGAGACCACGATAGGTGATCTACGAGCCCAAACCGCTGCCTTGGAGATTGGACGCGATCGCCTTTTGGAACTCGTCGAGCGTTATGGCGCTGAGACCATTCGGGCCTGTATGGCGCAAGCTACTGCGGCTTCAGAGGCTAGGTTGAAAGACAAGTTGCGTGAACTCCCGAATGGTACTTGCGTGGCAACTTATTTCATCGACGACGATGGTGTCGGAGAAGATCCGATTAAGATCGTAACAACAATCACCATAGATGACGAAAGCATACACGTTGACTTAACCGGTACCGATACGCAAAGCCGTTCGCCGATAAACGCTACGATTTCTTCTTGTGAATCGGCTATTTATTTTGCGATCCTTTCTATCCTTGATCCAACAATCCCAGCTAACTACGGTGTTTATCGTCCAATAAGGATAACGGCTCCGGAAGGAACGGTTGTTAATGCAATGTCTCCTGCGCCCGTTGTCGGTCGTAACGCGATTACACATACGATTGTAAATGCGATGATGAAGGCGCTTTCCCAGGTTGTACCAGAACGTATAACTGCTGCCTACTACGGTATGTCTAACGTTTACATACTCGCAGGAGAGGGCGGTGAAGATCGGAAAGACTGGATTTTTTTCGATATCGAGGTTGGCGGTGGTGGGGGACGACAGGAAAAAGACGGATTGGATTGTTATTCGCAGGGCATACACAACCTGGCTAACACACCCATTGAGATGGTGGAGATCACGTATCCGCTACGATTTACCCACTATGAGTTTATTCCAAATACCGGTGGTGCTGGCAGGCATCGTGGGGGCCTCGGTGTACGGCGCGATATCGAGTTTCTAGACGAATCGGGCTCGTTAAACACCCAGTTTGACAAGTTCAGGATTGCGCCGTTCGGTCTGTTTGAAGGGAAAGACGGAGCCACCGGCCGCTTAGTGCTGAATCCAGACACCAAAGAAGAAAAAAACTTGCCCTCGAAAACAGTCGAATGCAGGCTGAAGAAAGGCGATGTGATTAGTATGCGGACCCAAGGCGGAGGTGGTTACGGCCCGCCAGGCGAACGCAGCCGCGCGGCGATCGACCGCGATTTGCGCGAAGAAAAGATAACTCCCGAGCACATCCATATCCATTATGACGACCAGCCTTGATGCTGGTGACTTAGGAAGATCATGAAAATTACTGCGATTGAACCTATCGTTGTGCGATTGCCAAACCGCTCGTCCTACACCTGGCGTTCGCTGGAGGTATCAATTGGCCACTATGTCATCTTAAAGATCACAACCGATGCGGGCATCACTGGCCTCGGTGAAGCTCCGGCAATAATGAGTTGGGGTGGTGAACATGGCAGATATTTTGGAGAAGATCCCGGCGTCATCTGCCACCTCCTCACTAATTACATTGAGCCGATGCTGATTGGCCAGGACCCCCATGATCTGAAACCGCTGTTTGGGATGATGCATACACAGGTACGGGGTTTCCCATATACAAAAGCCATGATCGAGAGCGCCCTGCTGGATATCATTGGCAAAAGTGCTGGTATTCCGGTTTATCAACTCTTGGGCGGTGCCGCCCGCCGCACAGTGGAAGTTTGCCACAGTGTTGGTATAGCTAGTCCTAAGAATGCCGCTGAGGAGGCCGCGGGGGTCGCGGCCGATGGGATTCGCTGGATGCAGATCAAAGTTCCAGGGTTGCCTAGCGAAGATTTAGCCATCGTCAAAGAAATTCGTCGAGCTGTCGGTGATCAAGTCAGCATTTTTCCTGATATCAACCGGGGCTATAAAAATGCCAAAAGCGCTATTAACAGCATCAAGGCGATGCACGGGGAGGTGAATATCTGTGGTTGCGAGCAGCCTGTGGAAGGTATTGACGCGATGGCGCAAATTAGTCGGGCGGTAGATATCCCAATCATCGTCGATGAAGGTTGCTGGTCTCCCCAGGATGCGGTGCAGATCGTGAAGAAGAACGCGGCTGATGTGATTTCGATCTATTTCACCAAGGCAGGTGGTATGTTGCCATCGATGGACATAGGCGGGATTGCTGTCGGCGCGGGGTTGCCGGTGAATGTCAATGGCTCGCTCGAGGCTGGCGTCGGCAATGCCGCAAATTTGCATTTGTCCGCCGCTCTCGGCGGTGAAGTGTTGCCGGGAGTCATTACAGTTAACACCCTAAAGGGTCGTGAGCAGACTAAAGTTGGCGGCGTCTTTTATACGGACGACATCATTACCGAACCATTTCTCTACAAAGATGGTTTCTTGCATGTCCCCGATCGCCCCGGCCTTGGGGTCGAGCTCGATGAAGAGAAAGTCATAAAGTACCGAGTCAACTGATTCGGCGTAGGAAAAGGAGAACAACAATGTCGGTGGGTGTTGGTATTACTTGTGGCGGCGATCTATGGGAGCCAGATCAAATTCGAGCGGTAGAGGCATTAGGATTCGACTCTTTCTGGACAGGTGAGCACATCGTTTACCACAGGCCAATCCTAGAAGCCGTCACTACGCTGACCTATGCTGCCACGCTTACGTCGCGAATCAAGATTGGTCCGGCGACACTGATTTTGCCGCTCAGACACCCCACGATTACCGCCAAACAATTCTCCACTATGGATGTCTTGTCTGGTGGACGCATGATACTGACAGTTGGTGTAGGGGGAGATTACCCCAGGGAATTTGCGGGTTGCGAGATACCCATAAACGAACGCGGTCGCCGCACAACCGAGACGATTGAGATTATGCGTAAGTATTGGAAGGGTGAGCGCTTTTCCTACGAGGGCAAGATCTTTCATCTTGAAGATGTCGATATGTTGCCGAAACCGGCCCAACCAAATGGCATTCCCATTTGGATCGCGGGACGTCAGGAAGGTCCGATGAAGCGTGCGGCGAGATTAGGGGACGGTTGGCACCCTTACATGTACACGCCTGAGCGGTCTAGGGATTCGTTTTTCAAAGTGAAAGAATTTGCTGAGGAAGCTGGCAGAAAACTGCCAAGTAATTACACTTTTGCGTGTTTCATTTATACCGCCTTGTATGACGACATTACCGAAGCGCGGAAGCGAGCCGTAGCCGAACTAAAGTACCGTTACGGTCAAGAATTTGACCATTTAGTAGATAAGTACTGTGGTTATGGTCCACCCGCTCGGATAGCGGAATACTTGCAGAAATATATAGAAGCGGGTGCAAATTATCTGATCCTTGCGCCGATCATGCCGCCCGAGGATCGACGACGCCATCTCGAACGTTATGCCGAACAGGTGCTACCAGTTTTGGAAGGCATGGAGCCGGGCAAGGTGTTATGACAGAAGGCGACGGGCGACTCATTACTGAGCGCTTGTTTGACATTGCCGCCCGCGACCCCGAAAAAGAACTGATCATTGATCCCATCTTTGGTCGTTTCACTTATGCCGAAGCGGCAGAACAGGTTAGAAATCTAGCCTGGGGGCTCTCCCGTAATGGTTTTGTAGCCGGCGATGTGGTCATCCTGCAGTTGCCTAACTGGGCGCCATTTATTTTCTTACATTTGGCTTTAACTTGCATTGGCGCGATCACTGGAAACATTCCCTTTGTATACCGGCAACGCGAAGTTTCCAATATCCTTGAATTAACAGGTGCTAAGGCCCTGATCGTGCCTCGGGTTTTTCGCGGCTTTGACTTTGCCGTTATGGCGAAAGCCTTACTACCCGTTCATGAAACTCTTTCTCACATCATCGTTGTTGACGATTACCATGACAATCAATGCGATGGCATGTTGAATTACACATCCTTGTTGCGTGATGCTACCGCCCCCGACGTCGCGACGCTTAAAACACAGCAGCCCAAACCGGAGGCGATTACGGCGGTTGGATTCACTTCAGGAACGACTGGTGTCCTTAAAGGTGCCATGTTCGATAGTTATATTCTGAATGCGGTCAATCAGGCATTTATAGACCGCTTTCGACTCGACGGTAGTGATCGAATATTTGGCTGTTCTCCACTCGGCCATGCGGTCGGGTTCACCCATGCGTTGCGTCTGACATTCGCCATTGAGGGCTCGATTGTTTTACAGGAGCACTGGAACCCAGCCGATGCATTGCGGTTAATCTATGAGGAAAATTGCACCTTTATTGCGGCCGCAACGCCATTTCTGATGGATATCGTTAACCATCCTGAACTGGCTCAATATGAACATCTGCCTTCTCTGAAAGTGTTCCTCTGTGGCGGGGCGTCCGTTCCGGAAGAATTGATTACCTTAGCTCGTAATAATTTACCGAATACTTTCACATCGCCCTTGTGGGGAATGACCGAATGTGGAGGGGTAACTACGTGCCCCTTCGACGCGCCGGTTAAAAAGCGTTATACGACCGACGGTAAACCCTATGAATCAATGGAACTTAAGATCACAGATGAAGCGGGAACCACCTTGCCAGTTGGACAAAGTGGTGAACTCATGGTGCGTGGTCCAATGGTAGCCAAAGGATATTTCGGTCAACCAAAATTGACTGCTGAGTATTTTCTCAGCGATGGGTTTTTTCGAAGTGGTGATCAAGCTCGTATGGACGAAGATGGTTATATAAAAATCACCGGACGTATAAAGGATCTGATTATCCGCGGCGGCGTGAACATCTCACCCGTAGAAATTGAGAATATTTTATTTTCGCATCCGGACATTGAAAACGTAGCAGTAGTGGGGGAGCCAGACCAGCGACTAGGCGAGCGTGTCTGCGCATTCGTGATAGTCAAACAAGGTAAAACCTTATGCATCGGTGACTTACAGGAATGGTTGACTGCTGCGGGCCTAGCAAAGCCCAAATGGCCAGAACGGCTGGAGAGCGTTAGCGCTCTACCGATGACTGCCTCGGGAAAAGTTCAGAAATATCGCCTTCGAGAAATGCTTGTAGGAAGTTTGAAGCAATGAGCAACAACGCGCAGCAAGCTTTGAAGCGGCTTTTCGAACCCGAGTCCGTTGCAATCATTGGTTTGTCAAGATCCGCTGTTGGTTCGCCCATTAGTGTCTTAACGACGTTGCAAGATTACGGTTACGGCGGAAAAATCTACGTTGTCAATCCGAATATGGCGGCACCAGTCGATGCGGGTTACGAGGTCTATGGCGAAGTGCATGATCTGCCGGCTGGTGTAGATCTTGCTATCGTGAGTGTCGCACGAGAAAGCCTCTTAGAGGTTCTCAAAAAATGTGTTGCGGCTGGCATTCTTACTGCCATTGTAATTACCCAGGGATTGGCTGATGCAGATGAAGTTGGTGCGCGGATACAAAAAAACACGATCGATTTTTGCCAAAAGAGCGGGCTTAGGATTCTAGGCCCAAATACTATTGGTGTGGCCAATGCGCATCACCGTTTCACCTCGTCATTCATTGAGGTACATCATGATCTTACTCCGATTGGGCTGATCTCACAGTCAGGCCTATTCATGATGGGCCATCTTTTGATTAATAATGAACTTGCTGGATTCAGTATGTCGGCAGATCTTGGTAATGCGTGTGATATAGATTTGTCCGATGTGCTTGAGTATTACGGACATGATGAAAACATTCGTGCGATCGCATGTCACGTCGAGGGGATTGCCGACGGTCGATCGTTTATTGATACGGCACGATCAGTCTCACAGAAAAAACCGATTGTGTTATTGAAAGCTGGAAATAGTCAGTCGGGGCAACTTGCGGTGGCTTCGCACAGTGGAGCTGTTGCTGGCGAGGCTACAATTTATCAGGCGGCATTCCACCAAGCCGGTGTCATTACCGCGACTAGCGCGGAAGAACTGCGTCAGTTGGCGAAAGCATTCGTAACCTACCAACTGCCACGCGGCAACCGTGTCGCAATTATGAGCTTCTCTGGCGGTGGCGCGATCCTTGCGATTGATGCGGTCGAGGTAGCAGGGCTGTCACTCGCTGAACTTTCAAAAAGTACCCGCGCCAAATTGCAACCACTGTTTCCCTCGTGGATGGAAGTAACAAATCCCCTTGATATATGGATCGGGGTGTCTCAGGATTTCCATGCGACATTTCCTGAAGTCCTAGAAGCGATCTTGAGCGATGAAGCAGTTGATGCCGTTATATGTATCTATTGTTCATACACCCTACCGAAGTATGAACAATACGACAGCTCTTTATATATCGCCGACCTAGCAGAAAAATTTCCGGACAAACCGATTCTTAACTGGACTTATGGTATGGATATCGCAGGTTTCAGCCGACGAGTCGAGCGAAAAGGGAATACGATGGTTTTTCGATCGCTACCGGAAGCTGCACATACGCTAGCACAAATGAATGCCTACCGAGAGTTCTGCGAAACAGTTGAAGTTCTTCCTGGCAACGGTCCGTTATTAGCTGTAGATGATGATCGAGCGCGAGAAATTCTGCAGCATGCAACGCGGGCTAACAAGAGTCATCTTTTTACTGAATCCCTTAGCCTTCTTGGTGCCTATGGAATTACTGTTTCAAGTGCTCGCGTGGTGAAGTCGGAGGACACACTGCATGCGATTTGCGCCGAACTCAATTTTCCAGTGTGCCTAAAGATAGTCTCGCCAGATCTCCCACATAAATCGGATGTGGGTGGTGTGGTTCTCGGTGTTCCTAGTATTGATGCCTTGAGTGATTGTTACCGCGCGATGTTGGCGAGTGTTCGCTCAAACGCACCGAATGCAGTAATAGAGGGCGTATTAGTTCAGGAAATGGCGCCTGTTGGCAAGGAACTCATGATCGGTGCAAAACGGGATCCCGTTTTCGGACATTGTCTCGTCCTGGGCGCTGGGGGGATTTATGCTGAGGTGACTAACGATTTCGCTTTTCGGCTGGCGCCCGTTAGCAAACTCGCAGCGACCCAAATGCTCGATGAACTGCGTTGTGCTCCAATTTTACGGGGTGTTCGGGGTGAACAGCGCTGCTTTCTTGATGGGGTCGTCGATGTATTACTTAGAGTTTCAATGCTCGTGCATTGTTATCCGCAAATCCGCGAGCTTGATATCAATCCATTAATAGTGAATGAGAACGAAGTGATCGCGGTCGACGCCCGCATTTTTCTCGGTTGACCTAATCCGCTAAGCGCAGTATCCGTAAGATCCGTTGCCACAAGCCTCTGAAAATGATATCTAAAACGGGTATCGGTGATGCTATTGTGGCACCTATGTCGGGCTCGGTGGCCTGATTAGTGTTGGTGTTTTTCTCTAGGGATCGTACTAGGCACTCAGAAAAATCTGTCATCCAACGATCCGCGATATCCTTAATCATGCCTGTTCCACGTCCGTACTGCGCAATTGAACCGGATAACGTCAGCGTCGTTTGAATCAAAACCTCGGTGACCTGAGCACCCTCTTGTTCTTTGAGTAACAGCGTAATGGTGGCGTCCACCGCGCCTCGTCCCTTCGTGTCGTTACCACGCGTTCTAAGCGATGCGCGATATGCTGTTTCATCAAGCTCAGTAAATTGCGCTGTGCCGTTAAACGTTAAAGCTACGGGCCCAAGGCGGGTGGTGACTTTTCCTGTGTAGCTCCCATCAGTCTCTGCCTGATTGAGTTCGGCGCCTGGCATGCAAGGCACAATCGCTTCAAGATTCGTTAATGCGATCCAAGCGTGGTAACGTGAAAGAGGTAGGGTAAACGTGTTTTGAAGTTCCAATACAGCTTCCTTTACTTCAGAGAAGTGCGGAACCTTGCGGCAGATTGATGCAACATCGCAAGTTCAAATAATCGATGGGTTCTATACAAAAAGGCTATGCGCCCCGGTTCGGGAGACACTGTTCTGCAATCTCTAGAAAGGCAGCGATGATACGGGAATCTTTCCGCTCTTTCAGGCAAGCGACGGAGATACTTGTATTTACTTCAGCATCCTCAATGGGTCGTTTCGTGACCGCTTCTGCCGGGATGATACCTTCGTCAAATATTGTGCTGACACCCAGTCCCTGTGCGACGGCCGCCATAACACCCGCTCGACTACTAACTTGAATAATTTTTTTCGGAGTTGTAGAGGCCTGACTCAGGACATGTTCGGTCGCGCGTCTAGCTTCGGAGCTAGGTTCACGAATAATAATGATCTCCTCACAAAGTTCGCTAACCGTTATCGATCGTTGCTTATGCCAGTCGTGATGGGGATGAAAGATCACTACTTGATGAGTGTGCATACGGAACGGTAATGAGTAAAACTTGTCTACCGGCTCCCTTTGGCTAAGTATCCCAACATCGAGTTCATGGTCTAATAGTTGTTCTTGTAGGATGTACGAGTTCGCGAATGTAACCGTGATGTCCGGTCCTGGGTACTTTCGACTAAAGGCGGCCACGATGGTCATGACATCGCTTGCTGCGTAAGCGCCAACCCGCAAGTGTCCGGTTTGCAATCCCTTGACGGCGCCCAGAAATTCCACAGCCTCCTTCTGGCTGGCGTCGATTCTACGAACGATTTCTAACAATTCGTGTCCGGTCGGGGTCAGAGTGACTCCACGCGCCCGCCGGAAAAACAACTCGACATCGTAATATTGCTCAAGATCTTTGATCTGGGTTGTTACGGTGGGTTGGCTGACGTGCAAGGTCTTCGCCGCTGCTGTGAAACTGCCTGCGGCGGCAACTGCATGAAATGTTCGTGCTTGGGTTGGAGTCATAGATCAAACCTATGCCTAGATGCTTTTAACAGGTCTGTGGTTATATCGCAAGCAGTTGTTTCAGGCATAGAGCGACAATACCGTTTGATCGCATCGTGAATTCTGCCGACTGGGTGCGATGGATGAACGACGTGCGGCAGTTGGTCGGGTCCCTTTAATCTAGGCAGAGTTATTTACTGTCAGGGTGGGCTAAACGCTACCTAGCATCGCTATGGGAGCGCCCAGATCGAATGAGTCTGCGTCTAGAAGAAGTAACCAAATAAGACCCCGCCCACCTCCTTTGCTGTTTTATGTATATCTATATACCCTGCTCCTACACCCCTCGGGTTCCTTAGGGTCCGATCAAATAATAGATATCTAGAGGTTATAGGAAGGTTATAAACACTATGGCAGCGCATCAAAGCATGATGGTTGGGCTAGGGACTCCAGCGCCTGACTTCAGTTTACCTGATACAAATCCTAATACTGACCAAGACTTATGGAAACTTTCAGACTTTTCTGAATCTGAAGCGTTGTTGGTTGCGTTTATCTGCAACCACTGTCCCTATGTCGTGCATCTGCGCCAGGGCTTAGTCGATTTTGCTCGAGACTATGCGTTGCAAAGGCTGGCGGTGGTTGCTATCAGTGCAAACGACGTTTCAACCCATCCACAAGATGCGCCAGCTAAAATGGCTGATACGGCGCTTGAGTTTGGCTTTGGCTTTCCTTATTTGTTTGACGAGACACAGGCGGTGGCACAGGCTTATCAAGCCGCGTGTACGCCCGACTTTTTTCTATATGATCGGGACCGAACTTTGTTTTACCGGGGGCAGTTTGATGATAGCCGACCGAATAATG
>MDTE01110610.1_pt1 | contig 10878 bp, 8 predicted proteins | sample 811231 | NCBI WGS metagenome assembly MDTE01 (sample SAMN05326651, study PRJNA326480) | marine metagenome | isolation source: seawater | place: Indian Ocean: Red Sea | collected 2010 | reverse complement strand
TCTTGGGGGAAAGAGCGACTGGGACCTCGCCGCTGCAGAGCTACTCGTCACCGAGGCCGGTGGGCTAGTGACCACGACGGACAGCAAGCGCTTTCGCTACAACGGCTATTCAATTCGCCATCAAACCTGCATCGCTGCCAATCCGCGTCTTCACACCGAACTATGCGAGGCGTTTTCGGGCGTACGCTGATGGTCCTCGTCAGTCGCTCCTGCATCGCGCTCTAGCCAAACCGCCACGTCGTGAAACACGGCACCACCGCCGGGAGGTGCTCGGTCAGCCCCGATCACGGCGTTGATACCCAGCCCTTCGATAAAACAGGAATTAGGCCAAATCGATTCGACAACGACGACGTCTCTCTGCAAGCCATCAAACAACTCGGCATGCATAACAACGTTGCCACGGGCATTCCCCAACCGGACCCGGTCACCGTCTTTGATGTCGAGCTTTCGGGCGACGTCGGGGTGGATCCGTGCGGTGGGGCGCCGCTCACGCGCCACCGAGGTTGGAGTTTCAGTAAAGCTCGAGTTGAGGAAATTCCGCGCCGGCGCAGTTACGAGCCGAAAAGGATGCTCATCATCGCACTCTTCAATCACTTCCATATGATCGGGCAGTGGGGGCATCACCCTCCAATCTGAGCCGGCAGATTTCCAGTCTGGGCGGAAGCGGAATTTGCCGTCAGGGGTAGGGAAACCGTTGATGAAATGAGCGGTCTCGAAGTCGGGTTGGCAGTCGATCCAACGTTTGGCAAGCACGGTCGCCGCATCGGGCCACCCGGAATCGAGTAGCGTGACATCAATGATCTCCCAAGCAGTCATGTCGAAGCCACGATGGTCAGCGCCGAGACGCCGCGCCAGTGCGCACAGGACATCGTGGTTGGGTCGGGCCTCTGCGTGCGGCTCAATCACTTGTGCTCCGATCTGCAAGTGGGAATGGCCACCGGCGAGGTAAAAATCGTCGTGCTCAAGGAAAGTAGTTGCCGGCAGCACGATGTCGGCAACCGCCGCTGTTTCGGTCATGAACTGTTCGTGCACACACACGAAAAGGTCGTCACGGGAAAACCCCTCGTGCACTCTTACAAGCTCCGGCGCTACCATCATCGGGTTGGTATTCTGGATGATCATCGCCGTGACCGGAGGACCGTCGCCAAGATCCTCTGTATCACCCGTCAGAACGGCACCAATGCGCGACTGATCGAGGACGCGGATCGATTCGTCGAACGCATCGAGACCTTCAATCAGTGTCTTGTCGATACGATAGATATCGCTGTTTGAGAAAAACGCCCCACCGCCGCGATGCCGCCAATGGCCGGTTACCGTGGGCAGGCATGTAACAGCATGAAAGTTCGCGGCGCCGTTTCGCGAACGGGTAAAGCCGTAGCCGGGCCGAATGAAGCTACGTTTGGTGGTGCCGTAAAGTCGGGCGAACGCGATGATTTCCTCTTCGTCGAGACCGGTGATATCAGCGGCCCAGGCCGGGCTCTTGGTCGCGACGTGGGCGGCCAGCTCGTCGGGGACGTCGCTGTAGCGCCTGAGATAATCCCAATCCGCGAGCCCCTCGGCGAACAGGACATGTATCATCGCGCAAGCAAGTGCGCCGTCGGTGCCGGGTCGCAGACAGATGTGCTGATCGGCAGCCTCAGCCGACGCGTTGCGGTATGGATCGACAACCACCAGTTTTGCGCCGCGTTGTTTGCGAGCCTTAGCAATGTGGGACATGACATTGACTTGGGTTGCCACGGCGTTATTGCCCCACAGAATAACGAGATCAGCTTCCGCCATCTCGCGCGGGTCCGGCCCCATCTTGGCACCGACACCCGCCTCCCAGCCGATGGCCGAGATGCGCGAGCAGATAGTGTTATCCTGACCCGAGTAGCGCATCACGTGCCGCAAACGGTTAATACCGTCGCGCTGCACCAGCCCCATCGTCCCTGCATAGTAGTAGGGCCATACACTCTCACTGCCGTGCCGCTGGGCAGCCTTCACAAAAGCCTCAGCAACCTCGTCGAGCGCATCGTTCCAGCCAATCTGCACGAACTCATCATCACCCTTGGCGCCCAGCCGCTTTAGTGGGTGTTTTAAACGACCGGGGTTATGAACCCGTTCGGCGTAACGCGCCACCTTGGCGCACACCACGCCGTCGGTATAGGTATTGTCCCTAGCGCCATGAATTCGGGCAATCGAGCGTGCATCGACTCGCTCGACTTCGAGGGCGCAGGTCGACGGACAATCGTGCGGGCAAGCCGACGGAACGATCAGTAAGGGTGCGGTATCCATTGATGATCTTAGAACGACGGAATACGTACTCAGGGTAGCGTCACGCCAATGCCGCGGCAATGCTGCGTCCACACCCGCCAGCTATCTCGGGACAGGCTCGTTGGCGACCCCAGTAACGCATGCTATCTTGCTGAAATAACGAGAAGATTACGTCTTGAGCGATAGTCAAACTCCGCCCGCCGAGGTCCAGGGCTCTACGTCAGAACTGGTCGCGCGGCTGATCCGCGACTACGTACGTCATCATCTGTCGCGGATGCTGCTGGCGGCGTTGTTCATGGTGGTCGTCGCGGGCACCACGGCGCTCAACGCTTGGATCCTAGAGCCGATCTTCGACCAGGTTTTCCTCGACCAAAACGAAGACATGTTGGTGCTGATCCCGGTAGCGGTTATGGCGATCGCACTGGTCAAGGCGGTGGCGACTTTTGCTCAGGCCTATTTGATGAGTACGGTTGGTCAAAGCGTGATCGCAGCGTTGCAAGGCGACCTATTCGCCCATTTGATGCGCGCCGACCTCGCCTACTTCCAGCGCCTGACAGCCGGCAAGCTGATCTCCAACTTCCTCAGCGATGTCCAGCATCTTCAGGAGATGTTAGGCCGCGCTCTCACCGGCATGGCAAAGGACAGTGTGACACTGCTCTTTCTGGTGGGGCTGCTTTTCTATCAGGATTGGCGGCTCGCGATCGTCACCTGCATCATTTTCCCGATCGCCATCATACCAATACGCAACCTTGGGCGCCGCATGCGCAAGGCCTCAACCCGCACCCAGGTCGAAACTGGACGCTTCAGCGCACTCCTCAACGAAACGATGCATGGCGTCCGCCATGTGAAGGCCTACGGGATGGAGGACTATGAGACCAAACGTGCCCACGATGTGATCGCCGACCGTTTGCGGGCAATGTTCAAAGTGGTGCGGGCGCGGGCACTAGCAACACCCTTCGTCGAGGTGCTGAGCGGCGTCGCCGTCGCTGCCGTAATCTTTTATGGTGGAGTTCGTATCGTCAGCGGTGAAACATCCCCGGGAACTTTCGTTTCATTCCTGGGCGCGTTAATCATGTCGTATCAACCGCTGCGCAGCCTTGCTAGTCTCAACACGGCGCTGCAGGAGGGACTTGCCGCCGCGCAACGGATTTTCTCGCACATCGATGTCGAGCCCGAGATCGGCAATGATTCCAATGCGGACGTACTTCAAGTCAATACCGGAACAATTTCCTTCAACGACGTCTGGTTCACCTACGCCAATGGCAAGGCTGCCCTGAAAGGAGTGAGTTTCGAAGTGCCAGCTGGCGCAACTATTGCGCTAGTTGGCAGATCTGGGGCCGGCAAGTCGACGGTGATCAACCTATTACCCCGCTTCTTCGACGTATGTGCCGGATCGATCACGATCGATGGCACCGACCTGCGACTTGTTACGCTGACCTCATTACGTGGTGCGCTCGGTCTAGTCAGCCAGGAATCTACCCTATTCAACGACACGGTACGCGCCAATATTGCCTACGGGCGCATGAACGCCGACGATCACGAAATCGAGCAAGCCGCACGCGACGCTGCAGCACACGATTTCATCAGCGAACTGCCACTAGGATACCACACTATGGTCGGCGAGCACGGCGTTCTGCTCTCGGGCGGCCAGCGTCAGCGTATCGCGATAGCCAGGGCGATGCTAAAGAACGCACCTATCCTTCTACTCGACGAGGCGACCTCGGCGCTTGATGCTGAAGCTGAACGCCAAGTACAGCAGGCACTTAACAACCTGAAGCGCGGACGAACAACGCTTATGGTTGCGCATCGGCTGACCTCGATACAGGATGCCGACCGTATCTACGTGATCGATGACGGACGCATCGTCGAGTCGGGCCGCCATGGCGAGCTCCTCGGTCGCGGCGGTGTCTACGCCGAGCTCTACGCCGAGCAGGCCGAGGCACCCGCCGGCGTGGGGACTGCATCCTCTAGCGGCTAACCCGTTGCTGAGTCATGCTTAAGCGCATAACGCGAATCGGCTGGGTGCGGCAGGCGCTGTGCTGGCTCGGGTATATCTATATCCACTTGGTATACGTGACCTCTCGCTGGCAGCACGAGAACACTGAGCACGCGGAAGCGCTTTGGCGCCGTGGTCAACCCTTTATAATCGCTTTTTGGCACGGCCGCTTGATGATGATGCCATTTATCTGGCGCCGAGGCGTACCGGTCAACATGCTGATCTCGCAACATGCCGACGGTGAATTTGTGACCCTCACGATGCAGAACTTCGGCGTCGGAAACGTACGCGGGTCCTCAAAACGCGGCGGCGCTGCCGCTTTACGAAAACTGGTACGGCTGATCGAACGCGGAGAAAGCGTTGGCTTTACACCAGACGGGCCACGCGGGCCACGGATGCGCTCCGCCGAGGGCGTAGTAGCGGTTGCCCGATTGTCCGGGGTTCCGGTCCTACCCGCGAGCGTCGCAACATCGCGCTGCCGTATTCTAGACAGTTGGGATCGGTTCCAACTCGCGCTACCTTTCGGACGCGGCATTTTTCTCTGGGGAGAGCCGATCCACGTACCGCCCGACGCACGCGGACCGGCGCTGGAAGCAGCGCGCCTGGCCGTTGAAACCGCCCTCAACAAGCTCACGCTAGAGGCTGACCGCCGCTCTGGCGTAGGCCCAGTGACGCCCGCGGAATCGGAGACAGCCGCTGGAGTTACAGAGCTGGTCTCAGCACCTCCGCGACCCACACGGCAGGCCCCGTGATGCTTGCCTTCTACCGTGCCCTGACCGTTCTGCTGAGCCCTCTGTTGGGGCTCTACCTTCGGTATAGACGAAGCCTAGGAAAGGAAGATGTGGCGCGGCAACCGGAACGCCGAGGGGTAGCGGTGCTCAAACGCCCGATAGGCCCGCTACTCTGGCTGCACGGCGCCAGCGTCGGTGAGGCTCTCTCCGTACTGCCGCTGATCGAACGCCTTCTTTCCGAGCAGGCCGACTTACACATTCTACTGACTACCGGCACCGTCACATCCGCAAAATTGATGGACGACCGGCTCCCGCCGCGGGCAGTCCACCAATACGTACCGATTGACCAACCGCGCTCGGTGAATCGGTTTCTCAACCACTGGCAACCCGATCTCGCGGTCTGGATTGAATCTGAAATCTGGCCCAACCTGATTTCAGCAACCGCTGAACGCGACATCCCGCTTCTGCTTATCCAGGGGCGGCTGTCGGAGCGGTCCTACCGACGCTGGGCGCGGATCCCAAGCCTAGCGCGAAGGCTAATTCAGTGCTTTGACGTTTGCATGGCTCAGGACCAGACTACGGCCGAGCGATATCGCCGGCTCGGCGCCCTGGATACCCGGGTAGTGGGCAACCTGAAAGATGCAGCTCCTCCCCTACCGGTCGATCAAGACCAACTCTCTAAACTGCAGGCAGCCATCGGTGACCGTCCATGTTGGGTCGCCGCCAGTACCCACACGGGTGAGGAGGAAGCGATCGCTGCCGCGACCCTGGAGCTCAAGAAGGACCACCCCAGCCTGTTGACCATTGTCGCTCCACGCCACCCAGTCCGGGGCGCCGAGGCCGCTCGCGCGCTTTTGGCCGGCGGCCTTTCAGTGGTCAAACGCACCAACGGGCTTCCCGAGGAAACCACGGACATCTACCTCTGCGATACCATCGGTGAACTTGGATTGTGCTATCGCCTCGCGGAAATAGCGTTCATAGGCGGCTCCCTTGTTCCCCACGGCGGTCACAACGCGATGGAGGCGGCCCGACTGGGCTGCGCAATCCTTCATGGGCCGCACATAGAGAATTTCCAAGCGATGGTTACATCGCTCCATCGGGCAAAGGCGGCCATCAAGGTCGCCGACGCCAAGGCCCTAGCCGGCGCGGTCGCAGTCTTACTTGACGATGAGACACAACGCCGGCAACTCGCAGAGCGAGCCGCCTCAGTTGCCGAGCGGGGGGCGGAAGCGATCGTGGAGATCCATAAACTTATCGCTAGTCGCGTGTTTGGTGAACGACAGCGTGAGACGGACAAGACGCCGCAACATGCGCGCGCCTAATTTCTGGACCCATGAGGGGCTCTACGCCACGCTGCTATCGCCAGCAGCGATGGTCTATGAGTTGTGCACGCAAGTTCGGCGGGGTCTGATTCGCCCCGCAAAAGCACCGATCCCAGTGGTTTGCATCGGCAATCTAACGGTTGGCGGCACGGGCAAGACCCCAGTGGCCCTGTCGATTGCGAACCATCTCAAAGCTGAGGGCCGAAACGTCCACTTCCTTACTCGGGGCTACCGTGGCCGGCTAAGTGGGCCAGTGGCCGTCGATCCCATCCACCACTCGGTGCGCGAAGTCGGGGACGAAGCGCTACTCCTTGCCCGCACGGCCAAGACCTGGGTTGCACGCGATCGCGCGCGTGGCGCCCACACAGCAGCGTCAGATGGCGCCGACATCATCGTCATGGACGACGGGTTCCAGAACCCTTACCTGATCAAGGACCTATCAATCGTTGTCGTTGACGCTGGTTATGGTTTTGGCAACGGCCGCCTGTTGCCATCAGGACCCCTACGCGAAAACCTGTCGCAGGGACTGGCAAGAGCCCATGCGGTCATATTCATCAAGGATCCGGTTGCGCACAACGTGACGCAGATCCCGCAGGGTGCGGACCTCCCCTGGTTTGAGGCACGGCTTGCTCCCGGCCAGGAAGCACTGCGTTTCGTCGACCAGAAGATCATTGCATTCGCGGGGATCGGCCGGCCACAGAAGTTCTTTGACACATTGAGATCGCTCGGTGCGAGAGTTGTCATGGCGAAGGCCTATCCAGATCACCATAGCTACAACGCCGACGATGTGATGCGACTGGTAGAGATCGCGAGCGAAACGGGCTCGACGCTCGTCACCACCGAAAAAGACCGCGTGCGCCTACCGCCGGAAGCCCGCAGCATGGTCGAAGTGGTAAGGGTGTTCGTCGAGTATGCCGAGGCCAACGCTCCAGAACGCATCCTGCGCCCAATCACCAAGTCACTCTATTAGCTGCCGATATGCTCGGAAAGTCCACCCGCTACTGGCTCGAAGGGATCGCTGCGAGATTTGGATTTGCTGTGCTCGGTGCCCTGCCGCTTGACTTGGCGTCAGCGGTTGGAGGGGGCCTGATGCGAACCCTGGGACCCAGACTCCGCGTTTCGAAAACGGCGCGCCGCAACCTCTGCCACGCATTCCCCGATTTTACGCCTGCACAAATCGAGAGCACGGTACGGGAGATGTGGGACAATATCGGGCGCACCGCCGCTGAGACGCCCCATCTTGGCAATTTCCAGTGCTATCAACCAGAGGGCCGTATAGAGGTCCTCGGCACCGAGCACATTGACCACGCGCGTGATGATGGGGTCGCTGGCATCTTCTTTTCGGGGCACCTGGCAAACTTTGAACTGCTCGGACTATCGTTGACCCAGCGCAATATCGATCTGGTTAATACCTACCGGGCTGCCAATAACCCCCATGTCGATGAGCTCATGATGCGTGTGCGCGAAGGCGCGCGGGGCCGCCATGCAGCTAAGGGCACGAGGGGGGGGCGCGAGATTGTGCGCGCCCTCAGAGAGGGCGGACATATCGCGATCCTGATCGACCAGAAACAGAACGACGGCATTTCCGTACCATTCTTCGGACGTGACGCGATGACCAATCCGTCCGTAGCTCAACTCGCATTAAGATATCGCTGTCCCATCATCCCTGGAGATATCGAGCGGCTCGACGGCGCGCATTTTCGCCTAACCATTCATCCACCTATCGAATTCGAACCCACGGGCGATACCGACGCCGACGTACACGCGATCATGACGCAACTAAATGCGATGCTCGAGGCATGGATCCGAAGGCGACCAGAGCAGTGGTTCTGGGTCCACCGGCGCTGGCCGGACTAATTCAGCTATCGGGTTGAAAGCCGCGGAGAGGTCACTCCCAGATCAACCCAACCATGGCTAGTAACCTAGGACCGCTGAGAGTAGACATTCGATGAATACCACAAGCGCGACTTCCACGGCCGCCTAAATCTGAAGGGATGTCCGCTGGTCAAAAAAATGACCATATTGGGCAGAAGAATCCGGCGGGCGTCGCCCATTCGCCGCAGCGGCTTTAGGCATGCTCGGCGCGCTTCGACACCTACAGCAGGCAGGCTTGCACCTACTTCCTCGGCATAGGGCCTGCAAGCAAGGCAGGGTCGAGCCGGGCCTTGAACCAGTTGACTCGCCAATCAAGATGCGGCCCAGTGACCCGACCGGTCGCACCCACCGTCCCCAGTTCGTCGCCCGTTGCAACCCAGTCGCCCACCGCTACCGAGAGGGAGGCGAGGTGGGAGTAGACCGAGGTCAGCCCATGACCATGGTCGATCATCACGGTGCCGCCGGTATAGAAAAGATCCCCCTCGGCCAACGCGACCACGCCCTGAGCAGGTGCAGTTACCGGGCTGCCGCCCGGTGCAGCGATGTCTATTCCGTAGTGCGGGCGGCGCGGTTCGCCATTGAGAATGCGCTGGCTCCCATAGACCCCGGTGATGGTTCCAACCAGCGGCCAGCGGAATCCCCCCGTGAACCAGGTGGCATCAGTATCACGGCGGCGCACGTCGGCAATCCACGACCCTTCGCGGCGAATACGCTCGAGTTCCTTTTTTGACGGCGTCACCATGTTGCGAGGCAGCCCATCGATACGTTGGGTATGATATTTCCGGGGCGACACTTCGAGCTTACGGCGCTCGCCGTTGCCATTTGGGTAGAGAACCTCAAGAACTATGCTAGCCGACGCATCGCGGCCAAAACCGAACACGAATAGTCCATCTCTAGAAACCCGCACCAGACGGCCGTCGAAGTGAACTGTGGTACCCGGCGGTGCACTTCCGCGAATCAAGCCACCCTGAGTCCAGTCCCCTTCAAGACGTAGTTCGGAGGCCGACGCCGGCAACACCCATAGCAGTAATGCGAAAACAGTGGCACGTAGCACGGTCAACTGCTAGTGTCGACCGCTTCAGAGCGCTGTAGGCTGACCCGCGCACTAACGTAGGCCTCCTGGCGCTCGACGCTCCAATATTTCAAGTCTTCGAGCAAAACACGTGACCCGGTGACCCCGCAAATCACGTAGCCCCCAGGTACAATGATGTCGAAATGTCCCGCACCGTAGCGCAGCCTCGCCTCACTGTGCGTCGTGTCCATCGACAAACTTCCAATAACCGCCGCTCGATCAACAAAACTCAGTATGCTCTAACACGGGAACCTGTTCTATAAAAGCTGGCCCTGATCGTCGGCGATGGAGCCCTTTTTTTGTTTCTTGCGAACGCCCAGCTCGGTATTGACGAACGCCTCGCCCTCTACAGTTGCCGGTACGGTGCCATCGGTGAACTGAAGCCCAAGCGTGCGGCCAATCTTTATTTTGTGCGCGCTGGTGATCGGGCGTCCGGTCTTGCTATCGCGTACCAGAGCATACCCACGATCGAGGACCCGTTCGTAGCTCAAGCTGTCTAGCAGACGCTTCTGTCCGTTTAGGGCTGCGCTCAAACGGTCTAATTGCCGGGTGAGCGTTTCAGGCAGGCGAGTGGTCAATCTACCAAGGCTTGCCTCTCGTTCGAAAATATCGCGAACCAACCGCATCGGAGGTAACCGCGCGGCGATACCGCCGAGTCGAGTGCTGCATGCAACCACCGTTCGTCCCAGCGCTGGTTCCAGGCGATCAGCAGTGGCAGCCAACAGGCGTTTCTTGGCCACAAGCTCGCGACTAAGTTGCACGGGTTGCAGGCGGCCGGCGCTATCGGCGAAGCGTCGTCCATGGCGCTCAATACCCCCCAAAAGCACACGGTGTAGCGACTCGCCAAGATCATCGAGACGTTGCGTTGTCGCCTGAAGCAGGTCGCGCGGATCGCGCAACCCGCGCACGGATGCTCTGAGGCTGATACGCGCCTCGTCTATACACCTGCCGACGGCGTTGAGCAGCCTCCGCTCGTGACCGAGTACGGTGACCTGAAGGTCGCGCCGGACGGGCACCGCCATCTCGGCTGCAGCGGTCGGCGTGGGTGCACGCCGGTCGGCGGAATAATCAATCAGGGTGGTATCCGTCTCATGCCCCACCGCCGAGATCAGCGGGATAGCACTGTCGGCTGCTGCGCGCACGACGATCTCCTCGTTGAATGCCCACAGATCTTCGAGGCTGCCACCGCCGCGGGCGACGATAAGAAGGTCGGGTCGCGGCACTGCGCCATCGGCCGCCAGCTGGTTAAAGCCGGCAATCGCCGCCGCGATCTGGGCCGCAGCTTGCTCACCTTGGACCGCAACCGGCCACAGAAGCACATGACGCGGGAACCGATCGGCGAGGCGATGCTGGATATCGTGCAGCACCGCGCCGGTCGGCGAAGTCACCAATCCGATCGTCTCGGGGAGAAAGGGCAGCTGGCGTTTGCGCGAATCATCGAACAATCCCTCGGCCGCCAGCTGTTTGCGGCGTTTCTCTAGCAATGCCATAAGCGCGCCTTCGCCGGCGGGCTCGATGGCGTCTATAATTAGTTGATACTGCGACCGGCCGGGATAGGTGGAGATGCGTCCAGTGCACGTCACCTCAAGCCCATCCTCGGGGACGAAGCGAAGATTGGAAGCGGTACTG
>MDTE01109375.1_pt1 | contig 10878 bp, 10 predicted proteins | sample 811231 | NCBI WGS metagenome assembly MDTE01 (sample SAMN05326651, study PRJNA326480) | marine metagenome | isolation source: seawater | place: Indian Ocean: Red Sea | collected 2010 | reverse complement strand
CGCCAAGGCGCCGTTCGCCGTGTTCCGACTGATGAACCTTGCCATCGTGACGCTGATCGTCATCGCCGAAGTGGCGGCCATCTACTAGGCCGCTCCTGCGGGCAGGCAAGGAGAACCAGGCCATGTCGGGGAGCTGCTGGCATGCGGTGCTGGACGCGGTCGCCATCGGTTCCACGCCACTCGTCCGGCTTCGCCGGGTCGTCCCCAATGGAGCGGGCGAGGTCTGGCTGAAGCTGGAGTCAGGTAACCCCACGGGCTCCTACAAGGACCGTCTGGCCGTGGCCATCGTCCGCGGCGCCCTAGAGCGCGGTGACATCCATCCCGGCGACCGACTGGTCGAGTACACGGGTGGCAGCACCGGCACCGCGCTGGCCCACATCGCCGCGCTGGTCGGCCTGCGATTCACGGCTGTCAGTTCCGACGCCTTCGCCCCGGTGAAGATCCGATCCATGGCGGCCTACGGCGCCGAGGTGCTGGTGGAGCCCAGCGACGGTGGGGCCATCACCCCTGAACTCATCGCACGATTGCGCGAGCGGGCCTACGCCCTCGGAGCAGAGTCGGGGTCGTGGTACACGGACCAGTTCGGCAACGCCGACATCCGCCCCGGCTACGCCCCGATGGGCGCCGAGGTGGCCGACGTGCTCGGCCACAGGCTGGACGTGGTATGCGCCGGCGTGGGGACCGGCGGAGCGCTCATGGGGGCACTTGACGGCATCGACGCCACCGGCCACCGGCCGGACGCCGTTGCCCTCGAACCCACCGAGTCGCCGCTGCTGACCACCGGGACCGGTGGGCCCCACCGCGTCGAGGGGATCGCTGTCGGGTTCGTCCCGCCGTTCCTCGACCGCGACCGGGTGACGGATGTCCGCACGGTCGACCAGGCCGACGCCATGGCCATGTGCCGACGCCTGGCTGCCGAGGAAGGCCTGCTGTGCGGCCCGTCCACCGGCCTGAACGTGGTGGCGGCCATCCGCCTGGCCGGCGAGCGGGGTCCCGGTTCGGTGGTGGCCACCTTCGGGGTGGACGCCGGTGCCAAGTACCTGGACGGCGACCTCTTCGCCTGAGCGGACTTCAGTCGTCCCGCGTGCCGCTTTCCCGTCGGGCGACGAGCGCTGAAATGGCCGCGGCCAGGGCGGCCAGGAGGAGGGGGAGTCGGTAGCCGCCAGTGGCGTCGAAGAGGGTGCCCGCGCCAACAGGTCCGATCAGGCCGGCCACACCCCATGCCGTGAATACCCGTCCATAGGCCACCGGGTAGCCGTCCGGTCCGTACCGGTCGCGGACAACAGCCGGGTAGACGGAGATGATCGCTCCGTAGACGAGGGCCACGCCGGGGACCACCACGGCGGTTGCGGGCGCGGTCGCCACCATGGCCCCGACCGAAGCCAGGGTCATAGTGGCGACCGGGAGTCCGACGATCAGGCGCCGGTAGTCGGCCCGACCGAGGGCCGCGGCCACCCAGGCGCCACCGGCGGCACTGGCGAAATTCGCCGTCGTCACCGCGTTGTCCCCGGCGCCACCGACCTCGTCCACGATGGCCGCCGCGTGTCCGAGGATGGTCAGCCCGGCCAGCACGGCCAGCCCATAGGCCAGCCAGAGTCGGAGGAGTCCATGACGGTCGGCGCCGGTGGTCGAAGCCGACGGGCGGCCAGGCAGCGGAGAGCGGTTACCGCCGACCAACGACGCTGAAGCCGCACCGGCGATGCCGACGGCGAGCGCCAATACTCGAAGGCCACGCTCGGCGCCGTGGACGTCGACCACGCCGGCCAGGCCGACGCCGGCCGTGGCGGCTCCCAGGGCGTATGCGGCGGTCACCAAGGCCATGGCCCGTCCGCCGGCGCCGAGATCGACCTCGGCGGATCGTTGGATGGCGAAGGCGTATCCGAGGCCATTGGCCAGTCCGAACATGATTCCGTAGCCGACGAGAAGGGTGGGCCAGGAGTCGGCTCCGGCAGCGACCACCAGGCCGACGGCGCCGCCACCGGCGGAGAGCATGGCCACGCCACGCCCCGGGAGACGTGGAAAGAGACGGTGGCCAACGAGGACCGCCACGGTGATGGCCAAGAGCGCTACCGAGTAGACGGCGCTGACCCGTCCCCGCCCCACGTCTAGGTGAGCTTCGAGGGGTTGGAGAAAGAGGCTCCAGGCATGGATTGTGCCCAGCACCCCGCTGAGCAGGACGCACCCGACCAGCGTGCGACGTCTCCCCGCTGGCTCCATCACCACGATCTCGACGCTAACGGCGACCCTCGGTCCGCTCGGGGAACCGGCGGTGCCCGCTGGCGGCCGGTGGGGTCGGCGTGGTCTGATGGGCAGACCATCGGCGACCGTCGATGGAAGGCGGAAGGAGCATCGCTATGCCGCACTACCTGATCCAGGGCTCGTACACGGCTGAGGGCGCCAAGGGCCTAATCGCCGAGGGAGGGTCCACCCGGGCCGCTGAGGCCTCGAGTCTGATCAACGCCCTCGGGGGAACCATCGAGACCCTCTACTTCATCTGGGGGAGCGACGACATCATCGGAATCTGCGAGATGCCCGACGACGCGTCCGCCGCGGCGGCCAGCCTGGTCGTGTCGACCAGCGACAAGGTCCAAGTTCGGATGACGCCCCTGATCGATCCGGCGACCATCGACGCAGCGGGCGAGAAGGCCGCGGGCGCCGCCTACCGGCCTCCGGGCGACTGATCGCTAAGGCGTCCGACCCACCATCGGGTCCCGAAGGCCCGGCGGCAGGTTCCCCGCCTGGAGACGGGTCGCGGGCAGGATGGGGGCGTGATCCGGTTCGCCGCCAACCTCGGGTTCCTGTGGACCGACCGGACGCTTCACGACGCCATCCACGCAGCGGCCGGTGCCGGCTTCGACGCCGTGGAGTGCCACATGCCCTATGACGAGGACCCGCTTGCCGTGCGGGCCGCCCTGGACCAGGTCGGCCTCCCCATGTTGGGGCTCAACACCGACCATTCGGGCCCGGAGGTCGGCCTGGGTGCCATCCCGGGGAGGGAGGTCGAGGCCCGGGACGACGTCGACCGGGCCGTCGAGTACGCGGTGGCCATCGGCTGTGCGACGGTCCACGTGATGGCCGGCCGGTCATGCCGAGTGGTTGGCTCGGAGGCGACCTACCGAGCCAACCTGGCGTATGCCGCCGAACGCGCCGTCGAACACGACCTCACTGTCCTCGTGGAGCCGATCACCACCAACGCCTTCGCCGGCTACCACCTCCAGACCGTCGGGCAGGCGGTCGAGACCATCGACGCCCTGCGGGCCGACGGGGTACCTGACGTGCTCCGGGTCATCCTCGACTTCTTTCACGTGGCCGACATGGGTGACGACGTACTCGACGCCGCTGGTCGGCTCGGCGACCGACTGGGCCACGTCCAGATCGCCGCGTATCCGGACCGCGGCGAGCCCGACGCCGGCGACCTCGACTTCGGTGCCCTGATCCCGGCAATCTCCGCCGGCTACGACGGGTACTTCGCCGCCGAGTACCGGCCGCGGGGCGACCTCGAAGCCGGCCTGACCTGGTTGTCGCCCTGGCTGGCCGGGAGGGCGGCATGACCGACGCGAAGTCCGGGCTGGGCCGGATCGCCGTGGTGACCGGCGGAGGTCGGGGGATTGGGCGGGCGGTGGCCGAGTCGCTCTCGGCCGACGGCTGGGCGGTCGTGGTCTGCGGGCGGACCGCAGCAGACCTCGACGCCACCGTGGGTTCGCTCCCGGGTGAGGGCCTGGCCGTGGTAGCCGACGTGTCCGACGCCGATGACGTGGAGCGACTCTTCTCCGCCGTCGACGACCGCTACGGGCGGATCGACCTGCTGTTCAACAACGCCGGGATCGCCGCCCCACCGGTGCCCATTGACGAGTTGCCGGTCGAGGCGTGGGACCGCCTGATGGCCGTCAACCTGCGAGGCTCGTTCCTTTGCGCTAGGGCCGCCTTCGGCCGGATGCGTCGTCAGGACCCGCCGGGCGGTCGCATCATCAACAATGGGTCGGTGTCGGCAACCACGCCGCGGCCGTTCTCCGCGCCCTACACGGCCTCTAAGCACGCCATCACGGGTCTGACCAGGTCGCTGTCGCTGGACGGGCGGGACCTCGGGATCACCTGCGGGCAGATCGACATCGGCAATGCCGCGTCGGAGATGGTCGAGCGGATGGCGACCGGTGCCCTCCAGCCCGACGGTTCGGTCCGGGCAGAGGCGACCATGGGCCTGGGCAACGTGGGCGCGGCTGTCGTGCACATGGCGAGCCTCCCGCCCGAGGCCAACGTGCTGTCCATGACCGTGATGGCTAACCGAATGCCCTTCGTCGGCCGCGGCTGAGGGCACCGTCCGCCTTGGAGACCGGTTCGCCATGACCTGAGTCCCAGAGCCCCCTGACCGGTGGGCGGGTGCAGGGGTGCTAGGGCGCCAGGCGGGTGTGGTCGACCGAGAGCCTCAGCACGTCGGGCCGGCTGTAGTGGCCGGTCGGGTCGAAGTTCTGGCGCTGTCGGGCCACCTCGGTGACATCCACGTCGGCCCAGACAACGCCCCGCTCGTTCTTCACCGGCTCGACCACCCAGCGGCCATCCGGTCCAGCGATGCACGTCCCGCCGTTGTGGAACTTCTGCCCGGGTTCGATCTGGTCGCCCAGTGGGAAGTCGTCGGGCAGCATCGACGCGTCGTACACCGCCCCCACGCTTACCACGAAGAGGCGCCCCTCTTTGGCGATGAACCGGGTGACGTCCTCTGTGAGGCCTGCTGAGCCTGGCCAAGCGGCCACGTGGACCTGCGAGCCAGTGCCGTACATGGCCGTGCGGGCCAGAGGCATCCAGTTCTCCCAGCAGTTCAGGCCGGTGAGCCGGACGCCGGCGTGGTCGTGGGCCACCAGGCCTGCCCCGTCGCCATCGCCCCACACCAGCCGTTCGCCGTAGGTGGGCTTGAGCTTGCGGTGGACGCTGACGATCCCGTCCGTCGGGTCGATGGCCACCAGCGAGCAGTAGACGGAACCGCCAGAGGAGGCTCGCTCGACCACGCCGAGGTAGGTGAACGCCCCGGCCTCGCGGACCGCGTCGACCACCGTGGCGAACTCGTCGCCCGAAAGGTCGACCGATTGGTCGAGGTAGCGGGCGAAGGCCTCCTGCTGGGCCGGTTGCTCCCATTCCGAGGCGTTGGTGTTGTCGATCCACACCGGGTAGCCCATGACGAACACCTCGGGGAAGGCGATCAGGTCGGCCCCGCCGGCGCCGGACTCGGCGATCCGAGTCCGAACGATTTCGAGCGTGGCGGCACGGTCGAGGAAGGCCGGCGAGTCCTGGACGGCGGCGATGCGCATGGGGGGGGGTTCCTTCTCCTATCCGGTCCTGGAGGGCTAGGTCTCAGCCGACGGGGACGGCCGCCCGGTCGGGGGCGTCGAACGTCATCACCCCGTCGTCGATGGCGCCCCGCCGGATCATCTTCACGTCCCGACGGTAGTCCTGCGGGTTCAGCCACGGAGCCCGGTCGCCTTGGCGGGGCAGCAGGTGCATGGTGCGCTCCATGTACCCGGCCGGGAAGTCCTCGATCCACTTCCGCTGCGGCATGTCGGCGTCCTCGGGACGTAGGCGCGGCGTGCACCGGGTGGCGCCTGTCTTCGCCATGTGGTTCAGCAGGCGGCACACGTACTCCGACGTCAGGTCGGCCTTAAGCGTCCACGAGGCGTTCACGTATCCGAAGGTCGACACCAGGTTCGGGATGTCGGAGTAGCCGAGGCCCCGGTAGGTCCAGGTTCTGGCGAAGTCCACCGGTACACCATCGACCGAGAAGTCCATCTCGCCCAGGGTGACCAGGTTCAGGCCCGTGGCGGTCACGATCACGTCCGCCGCCAACTCGGTTCCGTCCTCCAGGCGGATGCCCTCCTCGGTGAAGGTGTCGATGTGGGCGGTGACTACCGCGGCCTTGCCGGAGCGGATGGCTTTGAACAGGTCGGCGTCGGGGATCAGGCAGAGGCGCTGGTCCCAGGGGTTGTAGCTGGGGGTGAAGTGGGTGTCGACGTCGTAGTCGGGGCCGAGGCCGGCTCGGACGCCGGCCAGCAGCAGCTTCTTGAGTTTCTCGGGCTCGGTGCGGGTCTTGCGGTAGACGAGACCTTGGCGGAACACGTTCTTGCGCCGCACGATGGCGTAGGCCCACTTGTCGGGCAGCACCCTGCGTAGGCGGTTGGCGATGGCGTCCTCGGCCGGGCGTGCCACCACGTAGGTGGGGGAGCGCTGGATCATGGTGACGTGGGCGGCGGTCTCGGCCATGGCCGGGACCAGCGTCATGGCTGTGGCGCCCGAGCCGACGACGAGGATCCGCTTGCCGGCGTGGTCGAGGTCCTCGGGCCACTCCTGGGGGTGGATGATCGGCCCCCGGAAGCGGTCTCGCCCCTCGAACACCGGGGCGTAGCCCTCTCGGTAGCTGTAGTACCCGGAGCACATGAAGAGGAACCCGCAGGTCATGGTGACCTCGTCGGACTCGGCCGGATCCAGGGGGGTGGCGTCCACGCCGGGTGCCGTTCGGGTCACGGTGAGGGTCCACCGGGCGTCGGTGCTGGACCACTCGGCCTGGCTGACTCGGTGGCCGAAGCGGATGTGGTGGGACAGGTCGTGCTCGGCGACCGTCTCCCGGAGGTAGTCCATGATGACCGGGCCGCCGGCGATCGACTTCTCGTGCCGCCACGGCTTGAACCGGTAGCCGAGGGTGTGCATGTCGCTGTCGGACCGCACGCCGGGGTACCGGAATAGGTCCCAGGTGCCCCCGATTTCGGTCCGGCCCTCCAGGATGGCGAACGACCGGTCGGGACATCGCTCTTGCAGGTGCACGGCGCCCCCGATGCCGGAGATCCCGGCGCCCACGATCAGGACGTCCAGATGCTCTGGGGTGGCCAAGTGCCCGGGATCGCGGGGAGTGTCGTCGGAGGACGCCGCCATGGGCGGGACCCTACGGAAGTGCCCGGCACAGGGCGGAACCGGGCGTCAGTCCTCGAGGCCGTCCACGACGACCTGGGCCCGTTGCTCGTGCAGGTCGGTAGCTCGCCCGTAGTAGTTGCGGGAGTGGTAGGGGCGGTTCATCCGGTAGGGGTCGTGGACGTAGGTTGGCAGGCCGACGTATCGGGAGCGGGCGCCCTCCACGGTGGTCACCCGGTGCATGGAGAAGCGCCCCTTGAACAGTTGCAGGTCGCCGGGCATCAGGTCGAGCACCCGGACGCCGTCTCGACCGCCCTCGAGGAGGGCCTGGACCCGCTCGTAGTTCTCGGCGTCGGGGGTGCGGATGTCGGGCACGTATTCGAAGATGCCGCCCGCGTCCGGCCGTTGGACCAGCACGCTGACCGTGAACTCGTTGCCGTCGAAGTGCCACGGGAAGGTGTGACCGGGCTCCATGACGCCGTAAGGGTTGCGCCCCACCGTGTCGGCCCACCGGTAGATGGGACGGTCCACGCCGAGGCACTCCCATACGAAGTGGAGGACCACGTCGGAGTCGTAGATGCGGCGCAGGATCGACCGTTCGGTCAGCTCGTCGGAGTTGATGAAACCGCTATTGCGGTGCTGGAAGAAGCGGCGGGGGTGCCCCTCGGGGAACGACTCGTCGTCGGCCGAGGCGTAGGGGTTGTGGTCCAGGTCGGCCCAGAAGGTCCGGTCGTGGAGGGACATGGCCTCGATCCGCATGGCCTCGAGGGCCTCGGGGCGGATGAAGTCCGAGATGCGGCAGCAGCCGACGGCGTCCATCTGGGCCCGGGTGTCGGCCACCAGGTCCGCCCGGCGACGGCTGGCCAGCAGGTGGATGGGGAAGGAGTCGAGGTCGACGATTTCCTCCAACGGGTTCTCGTGCTCTGCGAAGGCGGTGGGCATGGACTCTCTCTCCGTCCCCGGGTGCCCTTGGTGGGTGCCCGCAGACTACATTGGACGTTCGTTCAGTCGACGGAGGAACGGGCCGGCACATGTCGGAGACGAGGGAACTCAGTGCCACCCAGGAGCAGATCCTGGATGCCGTGATCGCCTGCCTGGCCGAGGGCGGGATCGCCGGCGTGAGTATGCGGTCCGTGGCCGACGGGGCCGACGTGTCGCTCGGGCTCCTCAACTACCACTTCGACGGCAAGCAGGCCCTCATCGCCTCGGCCTTCCAGCTGGTCTGCGACCGGCTCCTGGTGTCGGCCATGGACACCCTCGACGGGGTGGTCGGTGCCGAGGACCGGGTCCGGGCCTTCGTCCGGGGTTCGGCCCACGACGAGTTCCTCGCCCCCGAGTACCTGCGGCTGCGCCTCGTTCTGTGGGCGGCTGGCCGCCTCGACCCGGAGATCGGGGCTGCCGACCTTCGGTTCTACGAGGAGTACGTGGTCCGGATGGCCGACCTGATCGTCGCGGCCTGTCCGGGCGTGGACGCCGCCGGGGCCCGGGCCCGGGCCGACGACGTCTCGCTCATCCAGAACGGCCTGTGGCTGAACTGGGCCCGCTTCGGCGACCGCGAGGCGCTTGAGCGCGGTCTGCGGCGCTGCGAGGACATCGCTCTCGGCCGCTCGTGAGCCACCGGACCGGGGCGGGCATCATGGGTGGTATGCGGCGCACCCACCTGCAGCAGCTGGAGGCCGAGGCCATCTACGTCATGCGCGAGGTGGTCGCCCAGTTCGAGCGGCCCGTGATGCTTTACTCGATCGGCAAGGACTCGTCGGTCCTGCTCCACCTCGCCCGCAAGGCCTTCCACCCGGGCCGTATCCCGTTCCCGCTGCTACACGTCGACACCACCTGGAAGTTCCGGGAGATGATCGAGTTTCGCGATCGCACGGCTGCCGAACTGGACCTGGACATGGTTGTCCACACCAACGAGGAGGGGCGGGCGGCCGGCATCAACCCGTTCGACCATGGGTCCCGCAACTACACGGATGTCATGAAGACCCAGGCCCTCAAGCAGGCCCTGACGGCCGGCGGCTACGACGCCGCGTTCGGCGGAGCCCGCCGCGACGAGGAACGCTCCAGGGCGAAGGAGCGGGTGTTCAGTTTCCGGGACCGCAACCACCGGTGGGATCCCAAGAACCAGCGGCCTGAACTCTGGAACCTTTACAACGGGCGGGTCCACCGGGGCGAGAGCATCCGCGTGTTCCCGATCAGCAATTGGACCGAGTTGGACGTCTGGCAGTACATCCATCTGGAGCAGATCCCCATCGTGCCGCTGTACCGCTCGGCAGTCCGCCCCGTCGTGGAGCGCGACGGCACGCTGATCATGGTCGACGACGACCGCTTCCGGTTCGCCGGCGGCGAGGAGCCCCAGATGCGCTCCGTGCGGTTCCGTACCCTCGGGTGCTACCCGCTGTCCGGCGCCGTGGAGTCCACGGCCACCACGCTGCCCGAGATCATCCAGGAGATGCTGCTGGCCACCCGCTCGGAACGGGAGGGTCGGGTCATCGACCACGACCAGGCCGGCTCGATGGAGGAGAAGAAGCGTGAGGGCTACTTCTGATGTCGCACGCCTCCGAGTTGATCGCCACCGACATCGAGGCCTATCTGGCCGAGCACGAACGCAAGGACCTGCTGCGCCTGTTGACCTGTGGCAGCGTGGACGACGGCAAGTCGACCCTCATCGGCCGCCTCCTTCACGACTCGGCCATGATCTACGAGGACCAACTGGCCAGCCTCGAGGCTGACTCCACCACCATGGGCTCGGCCGGCGACCGTGTCGACCTGGCGCTGCTCATGGACGGCCTGAAGGCCGAGCGGGAGCAGGGCATCACCATCGACGTGGCCTACCGCTACTTCTCCACTGCCCGCCGGAAGTTCATCGTGGCCGACACCCCCGGCCACGAGCAGTACACCCGCAACATGGTCACTGGGGCCTCGACCTGCCAGCTGGCCGTGGTGCTCGTCGACGCCCGCCATGGGGTCCTCGACCAGACCCGTCGCCACACCCTCATCGCTCACCTGCTGGGTATCCGCCACATCGTCGTGGCCGTCAACAAGATGGACCTGGTGGACTGGTCCCGGGACCGGTTCCACGAGGTGATGGTCGAACACCAGGCCTTCGTGGAAACTCTCGGCTCGGCCGACGCCCACTACCTCCCCATGTCGGCCCTGTTGGGCGACAACGTGGTCGAGGCTGGAGACAACCTCGACTGGTACGACGGTCCGCCGCTCATGGAGTACCTGGAGACGGTCGACGCCTCCGAGGAAGTCGACGTCGACCGACTGCGGTTCCCCGTCCAGCTGGTGACCCGACCGAACCTGGACTTCCGGGGCTTCGCGGGCACGGTCGCCTCGGGCACGCTGCGCCCCGGCGACCCCGTCACCGCCCTGCCGTCCGGTGTGTCGTCAACCGTGGCCCGGATCCTGGCCTTCGACGGCGACCTGGACGAGGCCGGTCCCGGCGACGCTGTGACCGTCACCCTGGCCGACGAGATCGACGTCAGCCGTGGCGACCTCCTGGTCGGCGCCGACCAGCACCCCACGAGGGCGCACGAAGTGGAGGCCACCTTGGTATGGATGGCCGCCGAACCCGTCGTGCCCGGCCGGCGCCTCCTGCTGCGGTCGGTGGTCGGCGAGGTGGACGCCTCCCTCGCCGCCATCCACCACCGGATCGACGTGAACTCCGGTGATCGGGTGGCCTCCGAGACGCTGGCCCTCAACGACGTGGCGTCCTGCACGCTGGTCACCGAGCGGGCCCTGCTCTTCGACCCGTACATTGAGGCCCGCCAGACCGGCTCTTTCGTCCTGGTCGACCGGATGACCAATGCCACGGTGGGGGCCGGGATGATCGTCGGCGCTGCGTCAACGTGGGACGTTGAGCCCGAGCCTGGCTTGATTCGCCACCGGTCCGAGATCACCCCGGAGGAGCGGATCGCCCGCTTCGGCCAGCGCCCCTGCACCGTGCTCCTGACCGGGCTCACCGCAGCCGGCAAGTCGTCAATCGCT
>MDTE01189278.1_pt1 | contig 10879 bp, 12 predicted proteins | sample 811231 | NCBI WGS metagenome assembly MDTE01 (sample SAMN05326651, study PRJNA326480) | marine metagenome | isolation source: seawater | place: Indian Ocean: Red Sea | collected 2010 | reverse complement strand
TTTTTATTATTCTCGTTTGAGCTAACGGTGTTTATACCCGGGGTATGGGCCAAATCTTCTCTTCCAAGATAGGAAACAGCAAGTTCTCTAAAAATATAATCTAGTATTGATGTAGCACTTAAAATTCTATCATTACCGTAAACTTTCCCAGAAGGTTCGAATTTTGTATCTAAAAAAGCATCAACAAATTCTTCTAGCGGGACGCCATATTGTAGTCCTAGCGATATTGCTATAGCGAAATTATTTGTTAAAGCTTTAACCAATTCACCTTCCTTGTTAGTATCTATAAAAATTTCACCTATCTTTCCGTCATCATATTCGCCTGTATGAAGGTATATTTTGTGGTCATCTATTGTAGCTTTTTGAATATAACCTTTACGTCTATCAGGCATCTGAAACCTTTTTTCATTTTTTTGGGTTTTGTTATTATCAGTTTTAACCGAAGTTTTATCTAATATCTTATTTGCTATTTTTTCTGTATTAGCTTTTTTAACACTATGAGAAATCTTAATATCATTTAAATCCGATTGCTTAGAAGTGTTTTTGCCATCAGATCTTTTAGTTTTTCGATTATTAACGGTAACATCTATTACCTCTACTTTTCCATCTTGTCTGTTATCAATGTCTGACAGTTGTTTTTCGTTTAACTCGCTAAGCTCGTGAATAATTTTAAAAGTACAGGTATAATAGGTTTCTACTAAAAATTTGGACATTTTTTTTCCTTATTTTGTTGAAAGTATAAGCATTAAAGATATATACAATATTTTAACGCTGTCTATGTTATTATAATACAATTTTAAATTGTGTGGATCTTTGAATTTTAAAAATGATTAAACAAATTTTTACTTGGTGGAACTCTCAAACATTTGGAACATTCCTCTATACGATTTTTTTTGGAAAGCTTGTTGGTAAGGACGAATTTGGTAATAAATATTACGTTAATAAAAAAGATAAAAGGTGGGTTATTTATAACGGTGAAATTAACGCATCAAAAATAACAACTGATTGGTACTCTTGGATTCATCACATTTCAAACAATATACCAGATAAAAACTTCAATAAAAAATTTTCTTGGCAAAAACCCCACAAAGACAACAAAACTGGAACTGAAGAATCTTTTAGACCAAACAAAATATCAAAAGATAACAAAAAATTTAAAAAATATGAAAGCTGGAAACCTTAAGATCTTTATAGTTATTTTTTCCTTATTTTTCTTCAAAATAGATAACGTTAAATCAGAGGAGAAAATAAATTTGAATGTACTACAACCCACGTTTGAAGAAGAACCAGAAATATCCAATCCCCCTTCTGATGAAATTTCTAAAATCAAATCAAAAAAGAAAAAAATTATTGTTGGAAGGGAGTCGATCGTAAAAATAAGAGCTCTAGACAAAATAACCGCAAAAACAAAAGATATTAATATTGTAATTGGAAAAAAGAAAAGATTTGGGTATTTAGAGATTTTTCCTAGAAAATGTAACCTGTACGAAGACAATAACAACAAAGGCTATGCAGCATACCTACAAGTTGTAGATTTATCTGATAAAAAGGAAGACAAAATATTCGTTTTTAATGGATGGACTTTTTCAACAAGCACAAATCTTAAAACTTTTGATCATCCAATTTATGATCTTTGGGTTACCGGTTGTGAGAATATATAAATGAAATATTCCGATATAACAAAGCTCAAGCATTTAGCTCAGGACAAGATATCAAGAACCGCAAATCCTGCTGTAGTCAGAAATTCGACAGTTTTGTTTAAAACCATGCAAGAACTTTTGAAAAAAGAGAAAGTTGTTAAGAGAGGTTCAAAAGTTGATTTTTATGAATACGGTAGGGGAGGCAGTCAAACTACTATCGCGCTACAAAACTTTATAGCTGAGTTAGAGTCAGCTCACTCAACATTTTTAACACCAACTGGCTTCGGAGCCGTTGCATTAGCTATAATGAGCGTTTGTAGACCAGGTGATGAAATTATTGTTACAGATGCAGTTTATGCACCTACTCGTATGATTACTTCAAAACTACTTAGGCAGTTTAAAATTAAAACTCATTTTTATAATCCAGAAGATTATAAAAGTTTAGAAAAAAAAATTAATAAAAAAACTAAAATGATATTTGTAGAAAATCCTGGAAGTAATACATTTGAATTTCAAGATTTATCTAGAATTTTAAAATTAGCTAAAAAGAAAAAAATTATTACTGCAATTGATAATACTTGGGGCACACCTTTTTTTATCAAACCTCTTAAATTAGGATTTGATATGTCAATTTCATCTGGAACTAAGTATTTTTCCGGTCATTCTGATGTGATGCTGGGAAGTTTATCAGTAAACAAAAAAGTTTATGAAAGAGTAAGATTCTGTAATAAACTCTTAGGATATAGAGCATCCCCAGATGATGCTTACTTAGTTCTTAGAGGCTTAAGAACACTTGATATAAGACTAAAAAAACACGAGGAGAGCACTAAAAGAGTTATTAACTTTCTAAAAAAAGAGAAAAAAATAAAAGAAATCCTATATCCATATAAAAAGGGGACTCAAAATTATACAAATTGGAAAAAATATTATTCAGGAGCGACTGGTCTATTTTCAATATTTATTTATAGTAAAAACAGAAACTCTGTTTTAAGATTTGTAAACTCTCTCAAGTTATTTGGAATTGGTCAAAGCTGGGGTGGTTTTGAGAGTTTAGTTCTTTATCAAAGTTATAATATTGAAAGAATATATAAGAAGTATATTAAAACTAACCATCATATAGTAAGGTTTCATATAGGTTTAGAAGATGCAAATGAGCTTATTGCAGATTTAAAACAAGCTATTAAAAAGATTAAATGAAAAAAAATTTTTTCCCCACGAAAATCGCTTTAATAAGTTTAGTTGCAGCATGCTTTGTTGTTAATGCCTCGATGGGTGTAAGACAAACTTTTGGTTTATTTTCAAACGATTTTCAAATAGATTGCGGAATTTCTAATACAGAATTTGGTCTTGCAGTAGCACTACACTCTTTAGTCTGGGGTATTTTTACCCCAATCTTTGGAAGATTCGCTGATCAATATGGCGGTAGCAAGATAGTAATCTTTGGTCTTGTCTGTTATGCAATAGGAATTTTCTCATTAGGAAATAATCTTAACACCGGTTTATGGTTTCAACTTAATCTTGGATTAATGGTAGGAATAGGCTTAGGAGCTTGTTCTGGACCAATGCTTGCACCTTTGGCAACCAAACATTTTCCTAATGAAAATAGAAGCAAAGCTGCAGGATTTGTTACCGCTTTCGGCGGTCTTGGCATGTTCATGTTTCCTGCTTTATCAAATTTTTTAATGACGGAAACTGGTTGGCAAAACACATTTACGGTTTTTGGAATTATTTTACTTGTTATGTGTATTCCTGCATTTTTTTTAAAAAACCCAAAAAATATAAATATAAAATACAATTTAAAACAAGATAATCAAAAAACCGAGAGTGCATTTCAGGTTCTCAAAGAGTCGTTAAAACATAAAGGTTTTAGGTTATTAACCTTAGGCTTTTTTGTATGTGGATTCCAAATTACTTTAGTTGCTACTCATGTCCCCAGATTTGTTCAGGATAGAGGTTTGGAAGATTGGACAGGATTTGCAATTTTATCACTTATAGGTCTGTTTAATATTATTGGAGTTCTTATAATGGGTTATTTAGGTGATAAATATAGTAAAAAAATGCTTTTAAGTGGTCTGTATTTTTTTAGAGCAATATCTATAGGTTTATTCATTTTTTTACCTCCCTCTCAAATTTCAGCTTTGGCCTTTGGCGTAACATTTGGACTTTTATGGTTAGCCACTGTTCCTGCAACAAATGGAATTGTCGCACAAATTTTTGGTACAAAAAATATATCAATGTTATTTGGGATTGTGTTTTTAAATCACCAAATAGGATCTTTTTTAGGAGCTTATTTAGGGGGTCTGTTTTATGATATTTTTGGAAATTTTGACTATGCTTGGTACCTGGCAATCATTTTGTCTTTTATTGCTACTTTACTCCACCTTCCGATAGACGAAAGACCTGTAAGACAGGAATCGACAATCTAAAGTTGTGTATATTTTTTTAATTGTTTAATTTTTAATTTTAATTAGAGTATCTTTCATGGAGGAAAAAATGTTTTCTAAACAATTGAATGAAAAGTTAAACAAGTACCATTTACTTAACCATCCTTTTTATAAGGCATGGAATGAAGGTAAATTAAACAGGGAAGTAATCAAAGATTATGCTGAGCAGTACTACCAGCATGTCAAAGCCTTTCCAAGATATATTAGTGCAACACATTCTTTGTGCGAAGATATTCAAAAGAGAAAAATACTTTTGGAAAATTTACAGGACGAAGAAAATAAAGACGCGGACCACCCTAAGCTATGGAAAAATTTTGCTGTAGCTATAGGTGCAGATCCTAATAAAATCGAAGAGGTTAAACTTGATTGGTTTACTAAAGAAATGATTGATAATTTCTTTAAGCAAGCAAGGCTATCATATGCTGAAGGCTTAGCATCTTTATATACTTATGAAAGACAAATTCCTGAAATTGCAGAAACGAAAATTCGTGGTTTGAAACAATTTTACGGTGTAAATTCTAAAAAAGGTTTAGAGTTTTTTGAAGCACATAAAGCCGCCGATGTTATTCATAGAAAAGAATGCGAAAAGTTATTAGATGGTTTGTCCGAAGAGGAACAGTCTAAAGCAGAAGAGGCTTCTTTGTACACAGCAAGATATCTTTGGAATTTTTTAAGCGGAATGGTTTCAAAACATAAATTACAAGTAGCTGCTTAACTTACTTAATATTTAAAACTGTCATGGGATCCAATCGGGTCCCAAACCAGTTAAGTCTAACATCTAAATGTGGACCTGTTGATCGACCTGTTGAACCTACCGTTCCAATTATTTCACCCTGTCTAACTCTTTGTCCCTTTTTTATAAAAATTTTTTGCATATGCATGTAAAGAGTGGAAATTCCATGACCATGATCAAATATTACAGTGCCACCTGTATAAAACAAATTTGGCTCAACCATTGTAGCCGTTCCATCAAGCATTGCCTTAATTTTTGTACCTTCTTTTGCTGCAAAATCCACACCATAATGTGGCCACTTAGGTTTTCCATTTAAAATTCTCTGACTTCCATAAACACCTGTGATAATTGAGTTTTCAAGTGGTGCTATAAATTTTTTTGTAAAATAGGTTAAGTCACTTTCAATTTCTCTTGCATTTGAGATAATTTTATTTTCTTTCTTTATTCTTTCGTAAACCTCTTTTGGAGGCGTCACCTTTTTTTCTGGAAGACCATCAATTTTTTGTATTTTGTATTTTCTTTTATGAATTTTTTTTACAATCTTTTCTTTTTTTTTATTTAACTCTTTAGAGATAACTATATCGTACTTTCTATCCCTTCCAATACCGAAGACAAAATAACCATTATCTGTTACTTTTACTTTCTTTTTATCTATCCATATCTTAGATTCAGGTTCAGTTTTACCAATTATAAAATGACCCTGAATAAATTTTCCCTGAAATTCAAGAGCGAAAGTATTAGTAGATATTAATAATACTGTATAAAAAACTATATTTTTTGTAATAAATTTTAACATTTAATTTGAATACTATGAGCTTAGTACTATAGTCATTAATATTAAAAAAACAAAAATTATTCAAATGAGAAAAGTTGCTTTAATTACAGGAATTACGGGTCAAGATGGTTCATATTTAGCAGAGTTTCTGCTTAAAAAAAAATACAAAGTACACGGCATAATCAGGAGAGTTGCATTAGAAGATAAAACACATAGACTTTGGAGACTACAAAAAATCCTTAATCAAATCATTTTTCACCCTGCCTCACTAGAAAGTTATGCAAGTATTGTTAAGATTATACAAAAAGTCAAACCTACAGAAATATATCATTTGGGAGCACAAAGTTATGTAGACTATTCTTTTAAAGATGAATTCTCCACATTAAATACAAATATCAATGGAACTCATTATCTGCTATCTGCTTTGAAAGATTTTTCACCAAAATCAAAATTTTATTTTGCAGGATCATCTGAAATGTTTGGAAAAGTTAGAAGAGTACCTCAAAACGAAAAAACTCCTTTCCACCCAAGGTCTGCATATGGAATTTCGAAGGTTACTGGTCATGATTTAACAAGAAATTATAGAGAAGCTTACAATTTACATTGCTCAACAGGCATTTTATTTAACCACGAGTCCCCAAGAAGAGGTTTTGAATTTGTAACGAGAAAAATCTCGCATGGTGTTGCCAGAATAAAATATGGTCTACAAAAAGATTTAAGTCTTGGAAATTTAGAATCAAAAAGGGACTGGGGTCACGCAAAAGATTACATTGAGGCTATGTGGCTTATGGTTCAACAGAGAAAACCAGACGATTTTGTAATAGCAACTAACGAACAACATTCAGTAAAAGAATTTGCAAAAGTGGCTTTTTCAATTGTAGGTTTAGATTATAAAAAATTTATTAAAATTGATAAAAATCTTTATAGACCAGCAGAAGTCCAGACTCTTCTAGGCGATTATTCCAAAGCTAGAAGGGTTTTAAAATGGAAACCAAAAGTTTCTTTTGAGTGTCTTGTAAAAGATATGGTACTATCTGACCTAGAATTTGTTAAAAAATCGGGGTATTAAAAATTAAGGAGGTAAAATGACGAAATTCTATACAATGGGTTGTTACACAGATAAAGGTCTGGCGGGTTTTGTAAACAATCCTTCAACAAACAGACAGGCTGCTACAAAAGCATTGTGCGAAGCAGGCGGAGCAAAAATGATCGACTATTCTCTTTTAAGAGGAGCTTACGATTTTATTGCCGTATTAGAAGGAACTTTTGAACAAATGGCTGCTGCAAAAATGGTTGCAGTTTCAAGTGGAACCGTTAATAATTTTACAATACTCGAGTCCGCTGATCTTAACAAAATAGCAGATATAGCCAAAAAAATGTCATCAACTTATAAAGAACCAGGTAAATAAAATTTATGCCAACTCAAAACAGAACAGGCATTCCCAACTCATTACATGAACACTGGATGCCTTTCACCTCAAACAAACATTTTAAAAAAGATCCAAGACTTATTACTGAGGCAAAGGGAGTTTATTTAAAAGATCATAAAGGTAGAACACAAATAGATGCTAGTTCAGGTTTATTTTGTAACCCCTTAGGTCATGGACGAAAAGAAATTATAGACGCAATAACAAAACAACTACAAACTTTAGATTATGTTCAGCCATTTCAACAAGGATTTGGAGGGTCTTTTGAGCTTGCCACAAGAATAGCCAAACAGACTCCTGGTAACTTAAATCAAATATTTTATACAATATGCGGATCTACAGCTGTCGAAACAGCTTTAAAGATTTGTATTGCTTATCACAAAGCTAGAGGCCACGGACAAAGATTTAGATTTGTCGGCCGTGAAAGAGCCTATCATGGCATGAATATTGGAGCGACATCAGTTGGTGGCATGATAAATAATGTAAAAACGTTTGCTAGTATTTTAATGCCCGGTGTTGTCCATATGAGACATACCCATTTGCCTGAACATAAATTTATAAAAGGTCAACCGGAAACAGGTGCAGAGTTAGCAGATGATTTGGAAAGAATAGCAATGAATTTTGGGTCAGAAAATATAGCTGCTTGTATTGTTGAACCTATTTCAGGATCAACAGGAACTCTGGTTCCGCCAAAAGGATATTTAAACAGACTTAGAGAAATATGTGATAAGCACGATATACTATTAATTTTTGATGAAGTAATAACTGGATGGGGCAGAACCGGATCTGCCTTTGCCGCACAAGAATATGGCGTAACCCCCGATATAATGACTATGGCAAAAGCAACTACTAATGGGATTGTTCCAATGGGCGTGGTTGCAGTAAAAGAGGAAATTTATGACACAATAGTAAATGCCTCACCAGATGGAGTAATTGAATTATTTCACGGATATACTTATTCTGGAATTCCAGTAGCAGTAGCAGCTGCACTAGCGGTTCAAGATATATTTGAAAAAGAGGATATATTTAACAAAGCAAAAAATCTATCATCCTATTTTTTAGATGGACTATTTTCTCTAAAGGATATTAGTTGTGTTGAAAATATTCGTGGTTATGGGTTAATGGGAGGTATAGATATCAAACAATCTGATAGACCAGGTAAAGCAGGATTTCAAACATATAGAAAATGTTATGAAATAGGTGTAAATTTTAAGGCTACAGGTGATTGTCTGATAATAGCACCGCCATTCATCTCAGAAAAAAAACACATAGACGAGATTATTGAAAAACTTCGAAAAGGAATTAGCCTTTATTCCAAAAGCGTTTAATAAATATACAATCTGGGTCTAAACAGTTTTGAGACCAAACTAATTGACATTAAGCTTTTTAAACCCATTTTGGTCAAAGTAACACTTTAACTAATTATCTTAATTTGTTTTAATGATCATGATGGATAAGGAACACATAAGCGTTGATAATGCTGCAAAAGCACAAAAAGTAAATTTGTCCAATTTACTGCAGAAAGTAAAAGAAGAAGAGAAGAAAAAAAAGAGAAACAACATGGTGGTTTCTGCAGCAGCTGTATCGGCTGTTACTATTTTTGGAATAATTTTAACTTTATAAAATTACCTATTAAGTCCTTTAAGAATTGTAGAGGAAAAATTACTAAATATACTAATTGTACTTCTCATACCTTCAATTGCAGGCACTAACGGATTAGAATTTAATTGTCCCATTACTAAATAATATCTTTTGGTCGATTTGTCCTTTTCTAAAAATTTCATTCTAACAAATCTCTCAAGCTTTCTTATACAAGTCGCCCTAGGTATACCAGTGATATCCGAAATAGAAGTAGCACTTATGTTTGCATCACGAATATTAAAACCTTTTGGAATTTTATTTGAAAAAAAATAATTTGAGTCAATAGAGACTTTATTTTTTATAAAATTTAAAGTTTGTATTTGCGCCTGAAGTCCAATTAGCAACATTTCAAGATCTTTAAGCTTTTCTTGCCAAAATTTAAAATACTTTAATTGAAAATTTAAATAATGATACCAAAAAAAAGAATAATTATTTTTAATTTCTTTTTGTATTTTTTGAAAAGACAAACTCATATTTAAATATTTTCCTTGCTCATAAATAAATTTCGCTAAAGATATTATTTGTTCGTCTATTATCTTAATATAGCTTTCCTTTAACTCTGAAACTGGTTCCCAGAAAATTCTATTTTTTTCACCTTTTTTAATATGTTTCTTTTTAATAAGATTTAAAAGTTTTCTTCTTGCTGTTTCTTTAGGAAGTCCTGTTTGTTTAGAAATATATATTATTTTCTTTTTACTTTGATCAATATCTTTATGATTGTTCCAAAAATTATCTAGAGATAGATTAAAGTTTAAATCTTCCTCTCTTTTTCTAAGTATTTCTAAATGCAGGTCTCTTGCAAAAAATATAACAATATTGCCACCTTCTAGATCACCATATCTTTTATATAACCCAGATAAAAAACTACTTTGCATTTCATAAAAAGTAGGCATCAGCTTAACAAAGTTTTCACTTAGTATTTTCTCTATGTTTTGTTGTTCAAATTTTTTTTCTCTTTCCAAAATACCCCTTTAAGCTAAGTTCATTTTGGGTTAATTAGAACAACTTTGGTATTTGAAGTCAATATAAGATATTTATATTTTTTAAATTTATTTTACACGGTTTTAACTATAAAGTTGGTTTAATTTTACAATTATATTAAAAGCTTAATCTAAAGATGGGGTCAATGTGAGTTTAAAAAAACTATTGTTTAAAATTTTTAATAAAAACAAGTATCAAAGTTTAAAAAACTTTGAAAAAAAAAGGTATATTCTAGAAAAATATAATTCCGATACTTATAAAAAAATTTTAAAAATCAAAGAAATTATTGAAACAAAAAAAGAAATATCTTTAATTCACTCAGGTCACTTAGGAGATATTATTTACTCTTTACCAGTAATAAAAAAACTTTCAAAAGAACATAAATGCAATTTATATATTAAAATAAACAAACCTATGCCTGTTGCTTATAGTAATCACCCATCAGGAAATGTTTATTTAGATAAAAGGATTGTTGATTTATTTCTGCCTTTAATAAAAAGTCAAAAATATATTAATTCAGTCAATATTTATAACGGTGAAAATATTGATATAAATTTAGATTTATTTAGAGAGGTACCAATAAATATAATGTTTCACTCTACAAGATGGTATTCACATCTAACTGGAATACCCATCGATATGGAAGAAGAATTTCTTGATGTAGAAGATCATAAATCTTTAATCAACAAAATAGTAATTGTAAGATCACCCAGGTACAGAAATCAATTCATAAATTATAAATTTTTAAGTAATATAAAAAATATTGTTTGTGTTGGACTAAAAAGTGAATTTGAAGATTTAAGGAAAGAAATTAAATATTTGGAATATTATAATTGTAAGGATTTTTTAGAGATGGCCCAAATAATAAAATCTAGCAGATTATTTATTGGCAATGAATGTTTTGCTTATTCAGTTGCAGAAGGTTTAAAAGTTAAAAGATTATTAGAAGCATCACCAGATTTTCCAGTTATTTTTCCAGTTGGAAAAAATGGTTATGATTTTTACCACCAGATTCATTTCGAAACTTTTTTTAAAAAACTTTATTTAGATGGAAACAGTAGATAAAAAATTTACCTTTGTTAGACCTGTATTAATAAAAAATCTTGTTAGACTTGGATGTGATAATGATGGCGGTTATGTTGTTAGTGAGGAAATAGTTAAAAATTGTGAAAATTTAATAACATTGGGTTTAGGTTCAGATTGGTCATTTGAACTAGACTACATAAAATCAAATTCTA
>MDTE01144586.1_pt1 | contig 10879 bp, 8 predicted proteins | sample 811231 | NCBI WGS metagenome assembly MDTE01 (sample SAMN05326651, study PRJNA326480) | marine metagenome | isolation source: seawater | place: Indian Ocean: Red Sea | collected 2010 | reverse complement strand
GATGAAAAAGGTCAAAAAATGTCAAAATCAAAAGGCAATGTAATTGATCCATTAGATTTAATTGAAAAATATAGTGCTGATGCCTTGAGATTTACCTTGTTATCTATGGCTTCACCGGGCACAGATGTAAAACTTTCTGAAGATAGAGTAAAGGGATATAGAAATTTTTTAAATAAATTATGGAATGCAAATAATTTTTTGATTACTAATAAATGTGATTTTAGTTCAAAAAATAAACCTAAACTAGAATTGAATATCAATAAGTGGATTTATAACGAACTAATTGAAATTAAAAATACTATTCAACAAAATATAAAAGAATATCGTTTTGATGAGGCTGCGAAACATGCATATAGATTTGCGTGGAATTCTTATTGTGATTGGTATTTAGAATTATCAAAAACAATTTTATATTCAAATGACAATGATGCTATAAATGAAGTGAGAACAACAGCCACTTATGTTTTTAAACAAATATTAAAAATTCTTCATCCATTCATCCCTTTTGTTACTGAAGAGATATGGCTCAATAATAAGTTTGATAATGAAGGTAAGGAATATCTTATGTATTCAAATTGGATTGAGGATAAGATTGAAAAAGATCAATCATCAAAAGATGTTCAGAAAATAATTGATATTATTTCAGTACTTAGATCATTTAAAAATGAACTTAATGTTAGTCCTGGCTCATTTATAGAAATTTCAACTAAAAACTTGACTAAAAATGATCAAAAATTCATTAATAAAAATGAAGCTATTCTAAAAAAATTAGGAAGAATTAATAATTTTCATGAAAATGATTTAGATAAATCAGCTGCTTCAATTGTTATATTTGGTGAAATTTATAAGATTTATTTTGATGAAAAAGTTGACCTTAATTTGATAAAATCGAATTTACTTAAACGACAAGAAAAATACCAAAATGAATTAGATAGTATATCAAAAAGATTATCAAATAAAGGATTTATGGATAGAGCACCAAAAAATATTGTTGAACAAGAAAAAACTAATTATAATAACTTAGAAAATGATATTAAAAAAATTTCTTTAACATTAGAAAGCTTATAATGAAAAAATTTGATAAAAAAAATTTACCTAGTAGACATACATCAGTAGGACCTGATAGGGCACCCCATAGATCTTTTTATTATGCAATGGGTGAAACTGAAAAAGATGTAGAAAAACCATTTATTGGTGTTGTGTCAACATGGAATGAGGCTGCGCCTTGTAATATTGCTTTAATGAGACAAGCTCAATCTGTTAAAAAAGGTGTAAAATCTAGTGGAGGCACTCCAAGAGAATTTTGTACAATTACTGTCACTGATGGTATTGCAATGGGCCATGAAGGAATGAAATCCTCATTAATATCTCGTGAAGTTATAGCAGACTCAGCGGAATTAACTGTTCGAGGACATTGTTATGATGCATTAGTGGGAATAGCTGGTTGTGATAAATCTTTACCGGGTTTAATGATGGCCATGGTTCGTTTAAATGTTCCAAGTGTTTTTATTTATGGGGGTTCTATTTTACCTGGTAGATATAAAGGCAAAGATGTAACTGTTGTTGATGTATTTGAAGCAGTTGGAAAACATTCATCGGGTCAAATGACATCAAAAGAATTAAGAAAATTAGAATTAGTTGCATGTCCAAGTGCTGGTGCTTGTGGTGGTCAATTTACTGCTAATACAATGGCTTGCGTCTCTGAAGCTATTGGTTTGGCTTTACCTTATTCAGCTGGAACACCAGCTCCTTATGAAGAAAGAGATAAATATGCAGAAGAAAGCGGTAAAACTGTTATGAACCTTTTGGCTAAAGGAATTAAACCTAGAGATATTGTAACAAGAAAATCTCTAGAAAATGCTGCAACAATTGTGGCTGCAACTGGTGGATCAACAAACGCTGCACTTCATTTACCAGCTATTGCAAATGAAGCTGGTATCAAATTTGATTTAATGGATGTTGCTAAAATTTTTAAAAAAACACCTTATCTTGCAGACTTAAAACCTGGAGGAAAATATGTTGCAAAAGATATGTGGTTAGCAGGTGGTGTTCCAATGTTACTAAAAACGCTTTATGAGGGAGGATTTATTCATGGAAATTGTATGACTGTAACTGGTAAAACTGTTAAAGAAAATTTAAAAAATATCAAATTTAATCTAAAACAAAAAGTTTTAAGATCATTTAATAATCCTTTATCACCAGATGGAGGTGTGGTTGGATTAAAAGGTAATTTAGCCCCAGAGGGTGGTATAGTAAAAATTGCTGGACTTAAAAAATTACAATTCACAGGAAAAGCTAGATGTTTTGATAATGAGGAAAGTGCAATGAAAGCTGTTCAAAGTAAAAAATATAATGATGGAGATGTAATTATTGTAAGATATGAAGGACCTGTAGGTGGTCCGGGAATGAGAGAAATGTTATCAACAACAGGTGCTATTTATGGACAAGGAAAAGGAGAAAAAGTTGCTTTAATAACGGATGGAAGATTTTCTGGAGCTACTAGAGGTTTTTGTGTAGGGCACGTCGGTCCAGAGGCAGCTCTGGGAGGTCCAATAGCTTTATTACGTAATGGAGATATAATTGATATAGATGCAAAAAAAGGAACTATAAATGTAAGAATATCAAAAGCTGAACTTGCTAAAAGAAAAAGAAAATGGAAAGCAAAAAAATCTGATTTTGGTTCTGGTACAATTTGGAAGTATGCACAAACAGTTGGACCAGCTTATTTAGGTGCACCAACTCATCCAGGTAAGAAAAAAGAAGTTAGAGAATACTCTAAAATTTGATGAAAATAAGACCCGTTATTTTATGTGGTGGAACTGGTACAAGACTTTGGTCAAATTCTAGAAATCATCAAGCAAAACAATTTATTGATTTTGGTAAGTGGACATTACTTGGAAAAACTTTATCAAGAGTTAAATCAAATATTTTTGATATACCAATAATAAGCACTAATAAAAAATATTTAGATCAAGTTAAACAACATCTTAAAAGAGCTAAAATCTCTAAATATAAAATTATTCTTGAACCAGCAAAAAGAAATACAGCTCCAGCAATTTTGAGTGCAGCTTTAATCAAAGATATACCAGAAGATCAGGCGTTAATTTTTTTTTCAGCAGATCATCTTATTGAAAAAACAAATATTTTTAATAAAGCAATATATAAAAATAAAAATAATTTGACTAATCAAAATATTTTTATATTTGGTATAAAACCCAAATATCCATCAAGTGAGTATGGTTATTTTATTAGCAAAAAGACAAAAAAAAATATTAGTAAGGTCGTAAAATTTATTGAAAAACCTAAAAAATTAAAAGCAATGAAAATAATTAGAAAACACGGTTTTTGGAATTCAGGTATATTTTATTTAAGAAAGGACTCCATATTAAATAATTTTAAAAAATATCAACCATCAATTTATAAAAATTGTTATAAAGCTTTAGAAAAAGCTAAATATAAATCGGATACTTATTTTTTAAATAAAGTTAATTTCTCAAAAGCTTTAGATATGTCATTTGATTCTGCCATACTTGAAAAAACAAAAAAAATAAATGCAATAAAGATAGATATTCCGTGGTCAGATCTTGGAAGTTGGAGAGAAATATTAAAAATGTACAATAAAAATAGAAATAAACTTGTCAAAATTAAAAATGTTTATCATCGTCCATGGGGGAAATATATAAACTTATATACTGGAAAAAATTTTTTAATAAAAGAATTATCAATTAAATCTAAAGGTATTTTGAGTTTACAAAAACATAATCATAGAGCAGAACATTGGTTGGTTATAAAAGGAAATCCAAAAATAACACTAAATAATAAAATTTTTATAAAAAAACCAAACGACCATATTTTTGTTCCATCAAAATCAGTCCATAGAATTGAAAATATAGAAAAAAAAACCATTAAAATTATGGAAGCTCAACTTGGAACGATTCTAAAGGAATCAGATATCGTGAGATATCATGATTTTTATGGAAGGTAAAAAAACTTGTTTAGATAATTAAAAATATATGTAAATAGATTATAATAATATTTTTTTGAAAACCATGCCAAATAAAGAAATAATTATAGATTTTATCAAGCTTAATCATTGGTTAAACGCAAGAAAAATCACAAGTAATTTTATAAGCAGAAAACAAAAAAAACTTTCAAAGAAATTAAGATTAAAAAAAAATTTTAAAATTTCTTTAAAAGAGTTAAATTTCATAAATTCTAAGCTTTTAATACCGACAGAAAAAATTGCACTTCGGAAGAAGTTGCCTGATTATATCTATTGGCCTAAATCAAAAATTGACAAATCAAAAAGACCTATCATGAGAGATGGTATTCATTTTTATAACTATTATTCGTTACCTATTCCAGAAGGTTTTGTAGGTCCTGTAATTCTTGATATTTTATGTCCAAAAAATATTATTCCTAAGTTGAATAACGGTCATTTAGAACAAGCCATTACAGTAAATTTAGGTAATAATGATATATATGGTAGATGGGGAAAATCTAAAAATAAAATAAATTTTTCTAAAATAAAATTTAATAATACAAAAAAAAATTCTTGGATAGTTGGGGACACCTATGTTGAGCCTACATATTGTCCTCATTCTTATTCAAGAGCGACAAATAAAAATAGTCAAATTTTATCTTATACAGCAAAATCTCCTTTGGAAAAATTTCTAAATAATTTAAACAATTGGGATAGATCTAGTTATCTAAATATGATGAAAAACCTTAAATCAAAAAATTATAGATCATCAATATTAAAATTATATTTGAATAATAGAGGCATAAATTTAAATTATCTTTCAAAATTAATTAATAAAAAAATTACTAATTTAGATCAAATAATTAATAATAAAAAGATACTAATGAAAACTTGCAAAGCATTAAAAATAGATTTTAGTTTATTTATTAAAAAAGATTACACCTCAGAAGATAAAATAGGTAAAACTTATTTATCTTTTAATAAAAGTTTTAAAACTATAAGAAAATATAAGTCATATAAAGTAGCGTCAATGGCATCCTCAGAGAGATATGCTGATTTAATTGGATTTTTTATTAAAGTTTCAAATAAAAAAAAAATAGAGGATTTATGTGATTATGCAAATTCTCATTATCTTGTTACGGATGGTGAATTGAATTTTAATATTAATAATAAAAGTAAAAGATTAAAAAAAGGTGACTCAATTTGGATTTCTTCTTTTAAATCTCATGGTTTCTCTGGAACAGGATCTTTAATAAAAATTTCAAATGGGGAAAATATGGACACATCAGATTTAAGGGAAATATTAAATATTTATAAACCAAGAAAAACTATTGAAAGATCATATAAAGACAAAGTTTCTTGGGGATATGAATAATAATAAATAATGAAATCAATAATAATTGCAGCTGGCAAAGGTAGTAGGGTGCCAGAATTTTCAAAATCTATACCTAAATCTCTTATAAAGATTAATAATAAATCAATTTTAAAAAGACAAATAGATTTATTGAGAAAATTTAAAATAAAAAAAATAGCAATTGTAAAGGGATTCAAATCAAACAAAATAAATTTCAAAAATTTGAAATATTTTTATAATAAAAATTATAAAAAAAATGAACAGCTAGATTCTTTACTAAAAGCAAAAAAATGGTTTAATGATGATCTACTAATTTCATTTTCTGATATAATTTTTGATAAATCAATTTTAGAAAAATTGATCAAAAGTAAACATTCCTTTACCATAGCTGTTCAAAAAAATTGGAAAAAAAAATATAGAAATAGATATGATCACCCTGTATCTCAAGCTGATAAAGTATTTGTAAAGAATAACTCTATATTTAAAATTGGTAAAAATTTATCAGAAAAAAAAACTAATGGTGAATTTTTAGGTATATTTAAGATAAGTAAATATTTTTGTAAAATTTTTATTCATGAGTATGAATTACTTCAAAAGAGAAGAAAAACTAATAAATTTCAAATTCATAATTTTTTTCAGCATTTGATTAATAAAAATATTAATATAAAACCAACTTATGTAGTCGGTAAATATATGGAAATAGATACTTATAATGATTTTAAAATAGCCAAAAAAATATTCAATGAAAAATAAAACTATATATGTACCACTAGCCATTGATATAGTTCATAGTGCGCATATTAATATACTTAAAAAAGCCAAAAAATATGGAACAGTAATTGTTGGCTTGTTAACGGACAAAGCTATTTCTGAATATAAACAATTACCTCTCATTGATTATAAAGAAAGATATAAAACATTAAAAGGAATTAAATTTGTTGATCAAATAGTAGAACAAAAAAATTGGGATTACACTGAAAATATAAAAAAATATAAACCTAATTTCTTTATTCATGGAGATGATTGGAAAACAGGTATTCAAAAACAACAGAGAAAAAAAGTAATTAATGCGCTAAAAAAAATTAAGGGAAAATTAATTGAAATACCTTTTAGTAAAAATATTTCATCTTCAGAAATAAAAGATAAAATAATTAAAATTTCATCCCCTAATAATAGAGTTTCAAAATTGAAACGGCTAATGGATGCAAAAAAAATTGTAAGAATTTTAGAATCTCATAATTCTTTAACTGGATTAATCATAGAGAATTTGAAAATTAATCAAAGGAATAGATTATTAGAATTTGATGGTATGTGGTCCTCAAGTTTGACAGACTCTGCAACTAAAGGTCTTCCTGATAATTCTTCACTCTCATTTTCAGCCCGTATTTCATCCATAAATGACATGATGGATGTAACTACAAAACCATTAGTGTTTGATGCTGATAATGGCGGACAAATAGAACATTTGTCTTTCTTAGTTAGATCTTTAGAACGATCTGGTGTTTCTGCTATTATCTTAGAGGATAAAGTGGGTCTTAAGCGAAATTCTTTATTTAAAAATCAAAAAGGAACTAAACAAGATAGAGCGCAAATTTTTGCTAAAAAAATTAAAAAAATTTGTAGTACACGTTTATCAAATGATTTTCTGGTTATTGCAAGAATAGAAAGTTTTATTCTTGGCAAAGGTTTAAAAGATGCATTGAATCGAGCTGAAGTTTATTCAAAAGCAGGTGCAGACGCTATATTGATTCATAGCAAAGAAAAAACTCCAAATGAAATTTTTTCATTTGCTAATGAGTTTAAAAAAAGTAAGTATTTTATTCCCTTAGTTTCTGTACCATCAACTTATTCTAAAGTTTATGAAAAAGATTTGATAAATAATGGATTTAAATTGGTAATTTATGCAAATCAACTTTTACGAGCTGCCTATCCAGCTATGGAGGGAACTGCAAAAACAATATTAAAAAATAAAAGAGCCTTTGAAGCTGACAAAAAAATTATTCCAATAAAGGAAATAATAAATTTAATTAAAAATGATTAAGGCAAGCTCATTAGTTAAGTTATTTAAAAAAAACAACTGTAATTTTTATACTGGTGTTCCTGATAGTGTTTTAAAAGAATTATCTAAAATATTAAAAAATAAAAATAAAAAAAATCACATAATAGCAACTAATGAGGGTTCAGCTGTTTCAATTGGCATTGGTAGTTATTTAAAAACTAAAAAATTACCTATCATATATATGCAAAACTCAGGACTTTCTAATGCTCTAAATCCATTAATTTCAATTGCTCATAACAAAGTTTATTCAATACCTTTGATTCTTGTTATAGGATGGAGAGGTGCTCCAAAAACTAAGGATGAGCCACAGCACAAAGTTAAAGGCAAAATTACACAACAACTTTTGAAACTTTTAAATATTAAGTATACAATTATTAAATCAAACAATGATCTCATTAAATTTGATAAACAAATTAAAATTGCAAAAAAAAATAAATCTATTATTGCCTGCTTAATCAAACAAGATGGATTAAAAAAAAACTTAAAAAACAATCAAAAAAGAGATTTTTACAAACTTAACAAAGAATATTTTTTAAAAACTTTGTTAGAAAATTTATCAAAAAAAACAAAAATTATTTCTAGCACTGGATATAATTCAAGAGAACTAATGCATATAAGGAGACTATATAAAATTAATAAAGGTGATGATTTTTATATGGTTGGAGGCATGGGTCACACATCGTCAGTAGCTTTCGGTTATTCTCTATTTAGTAATAACAAAACTATTTGTATTGATGGAGATGGCTCAATGTTGATGCATTTGGGTTCACTTAAAAGTATTGGTTCTTTTGCAAATAATAATTTTAAATATGTTATTCTAAACAATAATTCACATGACTCTGTCGGTGGTCAAAAAACTTATGCTAGTGATATTGAATTTGAAAAATTATCAAAAAGTTTAGGATTTAAAAAATTTTATTCTATAAAAAGTAAAATTAATTTTAAAAATACTATAAAAAAATTTTTGAATGAAAAAAAATTAAGTTTTTTAGAAGTTAAAGTTTCAAATAGTAAAGTAAAAAAACTTCCTAGACCACAAAATTTGATTAACATTAAAAATAAGTTTATGAGATAAATGATTAGCTCTACTGATGATATTAAAAAATTTATAGATGATAAGAATTTTGAGAAAATATTTATACTATGTGGAAAAAAATCTTTTTTGAATTCCGGTGCTAAAGATTTTTTTAAGAAAGCAATTTTAAAAAAACAAGTTAAATTTTTTTATAAAAACTCAGCATTACCAATTTTAAATGAATTAATTGAGATAATTCATGATATAAAAAAATTCCAACCAAATTTAATTTTAGCTGTTGGTGGTGGAACAGTTATTGATTATGCAAAAATAGCCAATGTTGTTGATATAAGAAATGATTTAGCAAATTTAATTGTTAATTACTCATATCCTTTTAAACAAAAAAAAACAAAATTAGCTGTTATACCAACAACCGCTGGATCAGGAGCCGAAGTAACATCTAATGCAGTAATTTATGTAAATGGTATTAAGCATTCTTTTGAAAGTGAGTTGTTAATTCCAGATAATTTTTTTTTAATTCCAGAATTTTTAATTTCAGCACCATCAGATATTAAGGCATCTGCTGGTTTTGATGCAATAGCTCAAGCGTTGGAATCTTTGATTTCAAAAAAATCTAATGAAAATAGTGTTTTATACGCATCAAAATCCTTAAAAATTTCAATTGATAGTTATATTTCTTTTCTAAATAGCCCTAATTTTAAAAATGCTTCTGAAATGAGTATTGCTGCAAATTTAGCTGGAAAGGCTATTAGTATATCAAAGACAACAGTTCCTCACGCTACCTCATATCCTTTTACATCTTTATTCAATATTAGCCATGGCCATGCGGTAGCATTATTTTTTGAAAAATTTTTAAAATTTAATTATAAAAATTTACATAGATCAGATACATCATTTGATTTAAAAAAAAGGTTTAATTTAATTTTTGATTTATTTGATGTTCCTGATATTGATCAATTTAATCTTAAAATTTCCTCGATTAAGAAGCAGGCAAAATTAGAAGATAATATGATGAAATTAAATATAGATATTTACAAACGTTCTAAAGATATAATAAGCGGTATTAATCTACTTAGATTAGGTAATAATCCTGTAAAGGTAAATGAAAAAGATATTTATAATATTATTTCTAATAAATATAAATTTTGATATTAAATTTTGTAATCTAATTAAAATAATTAAAAAAATTAAATTGAAAAATATAGATTAATAATATGTAATATAATAATGAACACAGTATCTTTATCTTTAGATGAAATATTTGAATTAGCTAAAAAAATACTTTTAGCAAATGGATGTAATAAAGAAACAGCAACTATTTTATCTAATTTGATCAAAAACGCTGAAAGAGACGGTTCTTTATCTCATGGTTTATTTAGATTACCTGCCTATGTTGCTGGTCTTAAAAGTGGAAAAATTAACGGTAAAGGTAAACCTGAAGTAAAAAAAATTTCACCATCTGTAATTAAAGTCGATGGAAATAATTGTTTAGCACCTGTAGTTTTAAATAAAGGTTTACCAGAGTTAGCTAAAGCTGCAAAAATAAATGGTGTTGCGATTTTAGCAATAAATAATTCACATCATATGGCTGCAATGTGGCCTGAAACTGAGCAACTAGCTGAGGAAGGTCTTGTTGCACTTGCTTGTACATCTTATAAACCTGCTGTTGCACCAGCTGGATCAATCAAACCATTTTTTGGAACAAATCCGATTTCATTTTCTTGGCCTCGTCCTGGAAAAACACCTATGGTTTATGATATGGCAACAGCTTCAATGGCAATGGGCGAAGTTCAAGTGGCAAAAAGAGAAGGTCACAAAGTTCCACTTGGAACTGGCTTAACAAAAAATGGTAAAGAGACAACTGATCCAAGTGAAATTGTTGATGGAGGTGTTTTGCTACCTTTTGGTGGTTATAAAGGATCAGCTATTGCATTGATGGTTGAATTATTAGCTGGAGCATTAGTGGGTGACAATTTTAGTTTTGAAACAGCTGCCAAAGATAATAATGATGGAGGACCTCCGAGCGGTGGTGAATTCATATTAGCAATTGATCCTAATAAAACTTCAGGAGCTAATTGGCAAAATCATACTGAAGAATTTTTTAAAAAGATGAAATCATTAGGTGAAGTAAGATTGCCTGGAGAAAGACGTCATAAAAACAGAATGGATACGGGCCCAAGAAATATAAATAAAGAATTAATAGATAAGATTAATTCTTTAAGTTAAATTAATTTCAATTGGAGTATGATCAGATGGCTTCTCCCTTCCACGTGGATCTTTGTTTATATTAATGTCCTTAATTTTATCAATTATAGAATCTGAAACTAAAAAATGATCAATTCGCATTCCATTATTTTTTTGCCAAGCACCTCTCATATAATCCCAAAATGTATATCCCTCTTTATTTTCATGAAAATGTCTGTAGACATCATTAAAACCAAGATTAAT
>MDTE01027247.1_pt1 | contig 10879 bp, 8 predicted proteins | sample 811231 | NCBI WGS metagenome assembly MDTE01 (sample SAMN05326651, study PRJNA326480) | marine metagenome | isolation source: seawater | place: Indian Ocean: Red Sea | collected 2010 | reverse complement strand
CAAGGCATGTCGAATGGATGAGAGAGCTAATCTTCGACCATTTAAACCTGAGCTCCATTACATTCTTTGGGCAGGACTGGGGAGGCCTCATTGGGTTGCGACTGGTAGCAAGGGAACCGGATCGCTACGACCGTATCGTCATAGGCAACACCGGACTCCCAACGGGCAAAGGAGAGGCCACCGAGGCTTTCCTCGCCTGGCAGAAATTCTCACAAACAGCACCAGAATTCCCGATAGGAAAACTCATCAACAGTGCATGCGTCAGAGGTCTCACAGTTGAGGAAATCCAAGCTTATGATGCACCATTTCCCACAGATGAATACAAAGCAGGAGCAAGAATATTCCCGTCGTTAGTACCAACAAGTCTCGATGACCCTGCAAGTCAAGACAATATCGCGGCTTGGGAAGTACTCAGTGAATACGAAAAGCCTTTCCTTCTCGCATTCAGTGATAGCGACCCAGTCACCAAAGGCGGAGACGCCCCATTCTATGCGAAAGTACCCGGAGCTAAACAACAGAACCACGTAACAATAAAATCCGCCGGGCATTTCCTCCAAGAAGACAGAGGTCTAGAACTTGCCGCACTTATTAACGACTTTATTGCGAACACATAACGCTTGAAGGAAGAACAACTATGGCATCACCAAAATACGGGAACGTTGACTACGATTACGCTCTGCAACTTGCTACCACCCCTGAAGATGAAGACGGACCTATTTGGATGGTTAATCTCATGAAATATCATGAGGTAGCACAGTACGAGGATGAAAACACGACAGAAATCACAGGTCGAGAAGCTGATGATCGCTACACACCGCTAGGACCCCTTGAAGCAGTAGGAGCTGAAATCGTTTACCTCGGCGAAGTTGAAAACAAACTTCTTGGCGATCATCGAGATTGGGATCGAATAGCAGTTGTGAAATATCCGACAAGGAAATCGTTCATCGATATGCAAGAAAGAAAAGACTTCCAAGACAAACATATACACAAGGAAGCAGGGATGAAAGAAACAATAGTTATGGGCTGTTTACCCATAGATTCCCCGAACGCACAAACTTCCCTTCCTGATTGGGAGAAAGTGGAACATCCGCCAAGCAGTGAAGACGGCCCGATAATCGCTCTGCACGTTGTGAAATTCAATGACCGGACTGAACTAGGTGAAACCCCAGAGAAAATGGCTGAATACACTTTGAACGCATCTAGTATCGGCATCCAGCAAGGTGTTCGAATCTCTGGCTGGTTCGGAGTAGAAGGCACAATTGTTGGTGATGGGAGAGAATGGGATCAAGTCCGATTTAATGCTTTCCCAAGTAAAGCAGCTTTCATGGCGGTAGCTCAGGACCCGGCAAGGCTAGAAGCGGAGAAAGCACACAGAGAACCAGCAATCTCAGACACATATGCGTTGATAGTTCGAACAAAATTCGATCAGATTAAAGACTCAATAACGCAATAAGAACTGAATAAGTAAACTCTCATTCCAACGCAGTTCTCCCATTCCCCTGTTCAATAACACGCAAAACAATCACGGTTAGCATAAAGCAATGAGGTTCAGAGGACTGCAGAGTTACTCAGCCATCGGTGACGCAGCCGTTAGATGCGTCTTCAACAAGGCGGATGTACTTCCACAAGGTGCCCGATGTTGCCTTAAACGGTGGAGCCACCCATTGCTCGGCACGGGCAGCGAGCTCGCTGTCGGCGACCTCTAGATTTATCTCATGGCTCTCGTCATCGATCGTAATGACATCTCCATCACGCACCAGAGCAATCGGACCACCCTCTTGAGCCTCGGGGACGACGTGTCCAACGATAAAACCGTGGCTTCCACCCGAGAAACGTCCGTCGGTGATCAAAGCGACATCGTCAATGAAGCCTGCGCCTGCAAGCGCGCTAGTGGGCGTCAGCATTTCCGGCATTCCCGGCCCACCCTTGGGTCCCTCATAGCGAATCACAATCACATCACCCGACTGGATCCGGCCTTCTTCGAGCCCAGCGATCATATCTTCTTCAGAATCAAACACACGCGCCGGTCCTGTGAAAAGCAGACCTTGTTTACCAGTGATTTTGCCCACCGAGCCGCCAGGCGCGAGATTGCCACGCAGGATCGAGATATGACCCCTCGACTTCACTGCGGTATCGAGCGACGAAACAACATCTTGACCCTTAAGGAGACTGGGCACCTCGGATAGGTTCTCGCCCAATGGTTTGCCTGTTACCGTCATCTGGTCGCCATCGAGCATGCCCTCGTCGAGCAGGTACCGCATCACACCAGGGACCCCACCAACGTCATGGAGGTCTTCCATCACGTACTGCCCTGACGGTTTCAGATCGGCGAGCAGCGGCACTCGTGCGCTCGTTGCGAGCCAATCGTCAAGGTTCAACTCGAGCTCGAACGCACGGGCCATCGCGATCATGTGCAACACAGCGTTAGTTGACCCACCGAGTGCCATGGTCACGACCATTGCATTTTCGAGTGACTCGCGAGTGACAATCCGGCGCGGCGTCAATCCCTCAGATAGAAGCATTTCCATCATTGCGCCAGCAGTAACGCACTCTTGGACTTTGGCCGGATCCTCAGCTGGAGTGCATGACGAATACGGCAGGCTCAGCCCCATTGCTTCGATAGCGGTGGCCATCGTGTTTGCGGTATACATTCCGCCACACGCACCAGCTCCGGGAATAGCGCATGACACAATCGTCTGGCGCTCCTCTTCTGTGATCGTCCCTGCGAGAAATTGCCCGTAACTCTGGAAGGCTGACACAACGTCGAGCTTCTCTTCAACACCCCCAATAGTGCCACAGCCTGCCCGAATCGTGCCGCCATAGACCATGATCGCTGGACGATTTAAGCGACCCATAGCGATGATACAGCCCGGCATGTTTTTATCGCATCCGGGCAAGGTAACTAGGCCATCGTACCACTGGGCTGCCATGACTGTTTCAATCGAATCAGCGATCAGATCGCGGCTTTGTAGCGAATACGACATACCATCGGTTCCCATGGACATGCCATCGGAAACACCAATCGTGTTAAATCGCATACCGATGAGACCCGAATCAACTACCCCTTGCTTAACGTGGGCACCAAGGCCATCAAGGTGCATATTGCATGGGTTTCCCTCATACCAGCATGCTGCGATACCGATCTGAGGCTTGTCCAGATCTGATTGGCTCAGACCAGTTGCCAAGAGCATCGCTTGGGAGGCTCCTTGGCTCTTAGGCTGAGTGATCCGTGACGAGTGGATGTTCATCTGGACTGGTTGTTCATTCATCATGCCACCTTGTTCGGTTCGTTCCATCATTGATACGGCAGATTAGCAGAGTTTTATCAGTTACAAGTTACGAAACTCCGAAAAGGTAGTACCAACTGCTACAAACGAAGCATCGCTGATAGCTAGTTCAAACCCCAAAAGCTATTTGACTGACCATATTTCTTGGCTTCCTCGGTCATCCATTCAAATTTCCCCTCCCTAACGCCAGAAGAGGATATTGGACGGATTCCTTCCGAAACTTTTAGAAGGATCTCTTCAGGGACTGGAATGTTATTTCTCGGCGCAACAGCCAACCTAGGTAACCGCCCTAAACAATCCCGCATATGTGCTTCATCTTTGTAGAAGGCCAAGTCCTGCAATTGTGCCCATTTATCTGCACCGAGAATTACCACATCATATCCTTCGGCAATATCGGCGATTAATTGCTTCGAAGTTCTAACCACATGAGCGCCCTTGACTCCTGAAACTGACCCTTGAAGTATCTTCATCCTGTCATCAATTGAAGGAGCCTTAACATTTTCTTTCCCTAAAGCTATTTCAGAGATAGCAAGATCAATACGTTTCAAGGAAAATGCTTCTATTGCAGCTTTGACAATTTCAATGTGGCCGAGCGTAGGTGGGTTAAAGGAGCCCGGATATACGGCGATAGTCATGGAGCAACATTGCCCTTTTCACTCAGCTCACCTGACACCCCGAAAGTCTTCAGCACTATTAAGAACGCTAACCCGAGAACCACAGTCATCGTAATAGCAACAGGTTGCATCCCAGAACTTTCGTAGACACGCGCTCCGACTATTGCCCCAAAGAATCTGCCTAGGGCCCATCCAGCATAAACGAAACCCATCATTGTGCCGCGAGCCTTCTTATCAAGTTCCGTACAGGTAGAGAGCATCGAAACAATCACAGATTCAGTGCATATAAACCAAAGTGAAATAAGTAAAAGAGCTAGCCAAATAGAAGAGTCCCCTAAAGGTAAGCAAACAGAAAGTGGCAAGGAAAAGAGCAAAGCCAATCTCACTACCTTTACTTTCCCCAGCCTGTCACCGAAAACGGCTACTCCGCCAGACCCAATTAGCTCCGCTAAGCCTATGACCAAAGCTATTAAACCAAGACCAGAAGTTGACAATCCATGCTCATCTTCAAGAAAAGCGGCAAAGGTGACAAGCATCATCATATGGCCAGCTCCCAAAGCAACCATCGCAAACAGGGAGTAACGGGCAGTGGTGCTAAGGTGAGACCTTCCTTGGGTTTCCTCAATATAATGCTTTCTTGGCAGAAAAAGCTGAAAGAGGACCCCAGTAGCTACACATAAGGCAGCAGTTACGAGAAAAGGGGTTCTCCATGTTCCAGCGCGAATTAGTAAGGCAGCGATAGGCATCCCCACTACAAAAGAGAGCGCCCACGTCGTTTCAATCAATCCAATAGCTCTAGAGCGATTTTCAAAGGGTACGGCGGTCCCAGTCCACGAACTTGATCCGATGTCAAACGAGTTCTTAGAAATAGAAGCTAAAACAAGAGCAAAAATAAAGAGTATTAAGCCCGAGCTGGCTCCCTGCAACGCTAGAGCCATCCCAAGGCCACAAATACCTGCGACCATGGCCTGGTTCGTCCCTCTACGGTCAGTGATCTTCCCTAATAGTGGGCTACCCATTTCGACAAGGTCTCGCATCGCCAAAGCCGTACCTAACGTTCCAGTGGAGACACCCAAGCCTCGGGAAACTGTAGGAAGGAAAGGGAAGACTAAACGGTAAGCAATATTTGAAACGAAGCGACCGAAAGCAATAAGAATCAGTCCACCAGGTAACCCACCGTAGAATTTGTCCATACCAAATTTAGATTTGACGTTCCTACCCACCCAAAAGAGGGTACGAGAAGATTAGAGAACCCCCACAGAAAACGTCCGAATTATGATTTTTCCCAAAATCTAGCTCCCTTCTATGCCGTTACTGTCCAACTAATGGATACCGTAAAGGAGTCAGATAGCACGTAAGTATTGGGATCAATGACATGAAAACCAACGGCGGAAAAGCCTTAATGAAAAACCTTGAAGCGCAAGGTGTGGAACTTGTTTTCGGACTACCCGGCGGAGCAATCCTACCGGCCTATGATCCCCTCATTGATTCCTCAATACGCCATGTTCTCGTAAGGCATGAGCAGGGCGCAGGACACATGGCTGAGGGCTACGCTCACGCTACAGGTCGCCCAGGTGTGGCCATTGTTACTAGCGGACCCGCAGCTACGAATATGGTGACACCATTAGCAGATGCGATGCTTGACTCAGTTCCTCTAGTTTGTATAACAGGTCAAGTAGCTAGCGGAGCCATAGGATCGGATGCATTCCAAGAATGTGACACCACTGGAATAACTATGGCTGTAACGAAGCACAATTTTTTAGTCACCGAAGCAGCGGATATCCCACAAGTTATTCATGATGCATTCTACATAGCTACCACAGGGCGACCTGGCCCAGTTCTAATTGATATACCGAAAGACCTAGTAGATGCCAACAACCCAGCATCACAATTTGATGATTACGAACCAACTGGGCATGACCTCCCCGGATACACCCCAATTATGGACCCAGAACCGGAGAAAATACGTCAGGCGGCGGAACTCATCTTCCAGTCTGAAAGACCAGTTATCTATAGTGGAGGGGGAATTCTGAAGGCTCGAGCCGCTGAACAACTGAAGGAATTAGCTGAACTTCTCGATGTGCATGTTGTCACGACACTCATGAACAGAGGTGGGTTCCCTGATAATCATCCACTTGCGTTGGGGATGCCAGGAATGCATGGCAACTACACCGCTGTTACAGCTCTTCAGCAATCAGATCTCCTCATTACGCTTGGTGCGAGATTCGATGACAGGGTCACGGGGAAAGTAGATGCCTTCGCTCCGGAAGCAAAAATTATTCATGCTGATATTGACCCTGCAGAATTCAACAAAGTCAGAGCAGCAGACGTAGCCATACAAGGTGACGTAGGAATCACGATAACCGAGTTAATTGAGGCGCTAAAACAAATGGGTGAGAGTCTAACTCATCCCGACAGGACAGCATGGAAGTCGCAAATTAGTGGGTGGAAGGAGAAATTCCCTCTCGTTTACGATGAGTGGCTGACGGGTGAAGGATTGAAACCCCAGTACGTTATTGAGCAGTTAAGAGATAATACACCTGATGATACGATTGTTGCCTCAGGAGTCGGGCAGCACCAAATGTGGGCTAGTCAATTCTGGAACTTCAATCATCCTTATACATGGATTAATTCAGGCGGCTTGGGAACTATGGGGTTCGCCGTTCCTGCAGCGATTGGAGCCAAGGCGGGTAAGCCTGACAGAATGGTCTGGGCTATTGATGGAGATGGCTGCTTCCAGATGACGAATCAGGAACTCGTTACAGCCAGATTAGAGAATTTCCCTGTCAAAATCGCAGTGCTAAACAACGGATATTTAGGAATGGTTCGTCAATGGCAGGAGCTTTTCTACGACGAACGCTATAGCGAAGTGCACCTCCAACCAGACCTTCCGGACTATAAAAAACTCGCGGAAGCTATGGGTTGTGTTGGAATTCGTGTCGAATCCCCTGAGGAAGTTCTACCAGCCATTGAGCAAGCAAATGAAATCAATGATCGGCCAGTTGTAGTTGACTTCCGGACAGAACCCAGTGAGAACGTCTATCCAATGGTTCCAGCCGGCAGATCAAACAGTGACGTGATCGTACACCCATCTCAAGGAACCGAGAAATGAGTACAATGCGTTTCCATACTCTTGTTGTAAGGGTGGAGAACAAACCTGGCGTACTAGCGCGTGTCTCAGGCCTATTCGCAAGAAGGGGATTCAACATTGAATCACTTGCCGTCGCCCCAACAGACAATGAGTTATTTAGCCGTCTTACGATTGTGGTAGATGCAGAGTCAGCGCCATTGGAACAGGTAGTCAAACAGTTAGACAAACTTATCAACGTAGTTGAAATTCAGGAATTGTCCCCTGAAGAGTCAGTAAATCGCGAACTCATCCTCGCCACAGTCAAAGTAGAAGAGGGGAGAGAAGACCAAATCATGAGAGAAATAGAGTCATATGAAGCGAACGTCCTAAGCGTCGGAGATCAGAAAATAATGGTCTCGCTTTCGGGTCCTCCTCAGATCGTAAATGATTTTGAAATTACATTAGAAGGATATGGAATTATTGAGGTACAGCGCACGGGAATAATTGCGCTCTCAAATATCACGCGGTGAAGGATCTGGATAAAAGCACAAGTAAAAAAAACTAAGGAGAAACAGTGGCCAATATATACTACGAAGCCGATGCAGATCGGTCGCAAATCGAATCTAAGAAAATAGCGGTGCTTGGGTATGGATCTCAAGGGCACGCGCATGCACTAAACCTAAAAGAATCGGGTATAGAAGTAACAGTAGGGTTGAGAGCGGATTCCAGTTCAGTGGCGAAAGCTGAAGAAGCTGGGCTTCAGGTAATGAGTATCGCTGAAGCATCTAAGTGGGCAAACGTCATAATGATCTTGTTACCAGATACCGAACAAGCAGCTACCTATCAGGAGCACATCGGACCAAACATGGAAGCAGGAGATACTCTAATGTTCTCCCATGGGTTCAACATACGATTTGACTTGATCCAGCCACCCTCGGATGTTGATGTGGTAATGGTCGCTCCGAAGGGGCCAGGACATTTAGTTCGGAGAACCTACGTTGAAGGTGGAGGAGTTCCATGTCTAATAGCTGTAGAGAACGACGCATCCGGAAATGCCAAAGAATTCGCTCTTGCATATGCAGATGCAATAGGTGGAGCTCGAGCTGGAGTAATCGAAACAACATTCACTGAAGAATGCGAAACTGACTTATTTGGTGAACAGGTAGTTCTTTGTGGAGGGTTAACTGAATTGGTTCGGAGTGGTTTCGACACACTAGTAGGAGCGGGTTACCAACCTGAAATAGCCTATTTTGAATGCCTTCATGAACTTAAATTGATCGTTGACCTCATGTATGAGGAAGGCATAGCAGGGATGAGATACAGCGTCTCAGATACAGCCGAGTACGGTGATTTAACCCGTGGCCCAAGAGTCGTTGATGACCATGTTCGTGAAACCATGCAAGCAATTCTTGAAGAAATTCAAAGCGGTGAATTTGCAGAAGAGTGGGTGGCTGAATCACGCGGGGGCCGGAAACGATTTCTTGAGCTTGAGGCAGCTGGACATGATCTACCTATTGAGAAGATCGGTAAAGAATTACGAGCAATGATGCCATGGATCTCATCAGGGAAACAAAGTGTGAAGGACACTAGCGGCGGCCAAGGATAAAAAGAAATCCGAAAAACCTTTACCGAGGTTGCGATTTGTCTCAGAATCTGGTTCAATCAATAAAACATTAAGAGCGGTCCATGATGTGGGCCCGGCAACCTAGGACGGACACCCAAGGTGCTTCCCAGAAATGGGGATGTGGTGCGAAAGCACAAGTAAATGTCCCAACGGATATACGCACATCGAACACTCAGGCAAATTGGTTCCTTCCAGAAAAAGGAAGAGAGTAAAATGAGTAATTGGCAATTTGAAACACAGCAAATTCATGCTGGTCAAGAACCAGATGCTGCAACGAATGCGAGAGCTGTCCCGATCTATCAGACAACCTCATTTACATTTAACAGCGCTGAGCATGCGGCGAACTTGTTCGCGCTAGCAGAAATGGGGAACATTTACACGCGTATCATGAACCCAACACAAGGGGTCTTTGAAGCCCGAGTAGCAGCCCTTGAAGGAGCAACTGAAACAGCTGTGGGTATTCCCGGTGCATTGGCATTAGCCTCTGGTCAGGCGGCTGAAACTCTTGGAATCCTGACGATACTTGAGGCGGGAGACCACATGGTTTCTGGAGCATCATTGTATGGAGGAACGTACAACCTCTTCCACTACACACTGCCGAAGATCGGCATTGAGGTTACATTCGTTGAAAATCCAGATGATCTTGATGAGTGGCAAGCGGCTGTCCAAGATAATACGAAGCTCTTTTATGGGGAGATGAACCCAAACCCCAAAAATAACTGGCTTGACGTTAAAGGAGTAAGCGAAGTAGCTCACAAAAATGGCGTTCCTCTAATGGTCGACAATACAGCTGCAACCCCTTACTTAGTTCGGCCATTTGAACATGGGGCTGACATCGTCGTTCACTCAGCAACGAAATATATTGGCGGTCATGGAAACTCTATAGGAGGCGTCCTCGTCGACGGTGGAAGCTTTGATTGGGGGGAGAGCGGAAAATTCCCGAACATGACAGAACCTGATCCTAGTTATGGCGGACTAGCATACTGGCCCGCATTAGGACATGGGAGCTACATCATTAAAGCGCGCGTGCAGATGCTCCGTGATATTGGTGCCTCTACAACCCCATTCAACTCATTCTTGTTCCTACAAGGACTAGAAACTCTCAGCCTAAGGATGGAACGGCATTGTAGTAACGCACTAGCTGTAGCCCAATACCTAGAAGGCCACGACCAAGTTGAGTCAGTTGCGTACGCAGGGCTTGAAAGCAGCCAGTGGCATGCACGGGCAACGGAACTTACTGGTGGAAAGGGATATGGAGCAATACCCGCATTTAATATCAAAGGCGGAGTTGAAGCAGGGCGCAAATTCGTCGAAGGTCTTGAACTTCATAGCCATGTAGCAAATATTGGAGATGTAAGGAGCTTAGTGATACATCCAGCTTCTACAACCCATAGCCAACTTACCGAAGAGGAGCAGGCCGATACCGGTGTGTATCCCGGTCTTGTCCGTTTATCAGTCGGTATTGAACATATAGACGACATCATTGCTGACCTAGATAAGGGTTTCGCTGCGGCAAAATAACTATCATTAGATCGTCTGGGGTAGCGAAATGCTACCCCAGCACGAACTTAGAAAGTGCTTAAAGAATTAGGCGTTTAAAGCTGTAGATGGAACTCAGGATCGAAATTTTCTTGAGAAATCAATAATGACAACCCATCCAATGTAAGCCAAACAGATTAGTCCTGTAAGTCCCATGGTGTCCGCTGCGCCAAGACCAAGCCCTTTTGAACTAGCAGTTAGCCCCATAATCAATGTACCGATGGGAATAAGCCCAGCCCAAGCAATCTGGAACAAAGACATAACCCGACCACGAAACTGCTCCCCGACAATTTCCTGTATGACAACTTGCAGTGTTGTAAATGAAGCTATGTAGAAAAACCCAACGACAATCTGAAGAAGAATAGCGATAGTAAAATCAGTTACCCTCGAGAACACAAGTAAAGTCAAGCTATAAGGAATAGCTAAAAGAGCTCCACGTTGAAGAGTTGATTTTGCTGTGAAACTTCCAGCAGCGAGTGCCCCAATTAATGCTCCGAACCCTGTAGCGGTTCCTAGCCAAGCAAAATCGCTACTAGGCCTACCAAGCGCATTTAGTGTGAAGGAAGGCATTAAAGCAATATGAGAAGCCCCGAAAATTGACATAAAACCTACAAGCAGAAGCGCTCTCCAAGCCGCTTCCCTCTCTCTGGCATGGGTAACACCGTCTGACAAACTACGAAAGATCGTAGAAGAAGGTTTTTCCAACTCGTATGGAAAAAGATTAATTCCAGCGGCAACGATCAAT
>MDTE01021774.1_pt1 | contig 10879 bp, 12 predicted proteins | sample 811231 | NCBI WGS metagenome assembly MDTE01 (sample SAMN05326651, study PRJNA326480) | marine metagenome | isolation source: seawater | place: Indian Ocean: Red Sea | collected 2010 | reverse complement strand
TTATTATTACATATGATGTTAATACTTAGGAATAAGATAAAATGACAACAAATTAGCCCAAGTATATGGAATTAGAATTCGTGCTATTATTGCTAGCGCTTTTTGTAATTGCCATATTATATTCAAGTGTAGGTCATGGTGGGGCTTCGGGTTATCTAGCTGTTTTATCATTAACATCATATGGGTTAATGGAACATGTATGGCTTAAGCAACACGTTTGGTTTCTAAATTTACTTGTTTCTTCTTTAGCATTTTATCATTATAATAAACAAGGTTTTCATGAAATAAAATTGTCATTTCCATTTATAATTGCAAGTATTCCAATGGCATTTATAGGTGGGTATATGATTATTGATGGAATGATATATGACATATTATTATCTATTACTTTAATTTGGGCTGCTTATAAATTATATTATATTAATACAAAAGAATATTCTGAATATATTAAATTTCCAACGAATAAACAAGCAATTCCTTGGGGTGCAGGAATAGGGTTTGCTAGTGGAATAATTGGAGTGGGGGGGGGGATTTTTTTATCTCCTATAATATTAATTAAAAAATGGGCAAATCCAAAAACAGTTGCTAGTACTGCAGCATTATTTATTTTTGTAAATTCAATTGCTGGTTTAGCTGGTGCTAGTGTTTCGGGACAATTAATTTTAGACATTGATATTTTGATTTATTTCACAATTGCTGTATTTACTGGTGGATTTATTGGTTCATATTGGGGCTCTAAAATTGCCTCTCAAGAATTAATTCAAAAAATACTTGTAATAGTATTATTAACTGCTGCAAGCAAACGAATTATCGAATTATTATTATAATTAAAATCCAACTTCATCTTCAAATCCACATTCAGGATGTGCGCACCTTACTTTATATCTTTCAGAAGTGGGTCTTGGAATTCTATTCATAGACCCACACATTGAACATTGATGATCTATTTCAGCTGGTTCCTGGCTTTTTGGTTGATCTTCTAAAAGACGGCTGTTTCCTGCAGTTGACCATCCAACTTTGTCAAAATATCCTTGTTCTCCTTTTAATTTACGACTACGTAAAGTTAGTTTTAATTTTTTACGACGACGTTTTTTCCCTGTTGATGCATTTTTCTTAGTTGGTTTCCTCGCCATCTTAATCAAGTTGACGAACACACCTTCCTTTATTAGAAATTGGTTTTAATGAATGACTATGTTAAATGTAATTACTTTCTTTATTCAATGGTTGATGAACTTTAATATCACTTTTAATTAGTTCATTTTTTAGTAATTCTTGTCCTGAATCTCTATTTCCATGAAATAATATTACATCATTTGGATTTATTTGATGAACAAATTCTACTATTGCTGAATGGCCTGAATGATTAGAAAGAGTGAACTTTTCAACTTCTAAATTTATATCAACCGTATTACCAAATATTGTCAATCTTGATTCATCAATTAATTGTCTACCACCACTATCTTCTGCTTGATAACCTGTCAATAAAATAGCATTTCTTTGATCATTTCTTAAACGATTCAAATACCAATGAGCTGGACCTCCATTTAACATTCCACTTGTAGTAATTATCACATCCCCATCTAATGCTTTTTTCCTATCAGATTTACTAGATACTAATCTTGCCCATTTCTTAGCATCTTTTAATTTATCAATATCTCTCAAATATTCTGGATTATCAATAAAATAATTTAACACTTTTTTCCCCATACCATCTAAATGAACTTCTAAATCAAGATTACTATCCCATAAATATAGTAAAACATCTTGACTTCTACCATTAGCAAAAGCAGGAATTAAACAAGTACCGCCTCTTTCCACAACTTCAATTATTTTAGATAAAAATCTTTCAATTTCTATTTTACGATCTGGTTGTTCGCGGCCTGCATAAGTAGATTCAATAAATAAAATATCAGCATTTACTGGTTTAGCACCAATTGTACATGGTGAATTACGAGTATCAAAATCACCAGTCCAAAGAATCTTATGATCAGGAGTATGAATTTCTATCATGGCTGCACCAGGTATATGTCCAGCAGGATGAAATTGCCATTTCCAATCACCAATTATTGACCATTCATTGAACGGATGAATGACCAAATTATCTAAAGCTTCTTCTAAATCTCTTTTATCCCAAGGAAGAGGTTGTTTTTCAATTGAACTAACTTTGTATGTATCTTTCCATATCATTTCAAGTAAATCCGCTGTCATTTTTGTACAATGAATAGTAGTATTATGTGAAGAAACAAGCCACGGAATTAAACCTATATGATCAACATGTGAATGTGTTATAATTACATCATTAACTGGTGGAGCTTCTTCAGGAAATAAAGGTGGATTTTTAGGGACAAAACCATAATCAATTTGAATACGAGTTCCTGTACGATCTTCTAAAATACAACCTACGTTACCAACTTCTTCTCCACCACCTAAAAAATGATAACGTAATTTATCATCATTAATAATTGATGAATCGTAACTAGAAGTTGAACCTGGTGTATACAAAACCATATTATCAATATTTTAGGAAAGTGTGATTGTTCATCAACCTTAGGTTTAATTCTGACATACCCCATTCATTCCACTGGAAATAATATTTTTTGATATGAAAGAATTGAAAGAAGATTTTGAAAAGAAATGCTTATGATATATACGCGACATGACTTGAACATCTCTTGTTTTTACGTTAATTATTATTAATATTGATTTTTGTTTTTTTATATTTTGTTTCCACTGGAAACAAGGGGGTGTGTAGTATAATTCAAAACCAGCATATACTTCGCAGATGTAATGATAAATCAATCCGAGTCATTATTTTTTGTTGATAATGATCGTTGTTTTGGTTGTGCAGCATGTATTGCATTATGTCCTAATTTCGCTTTAACTTTGGATTCCTTGTTAGCTATAGTTGATCATGATAAATGTACGTTATGTGATTTATGTATACCCGCTTGTCCAGTTTTTGCTCTTTCAATAATTAAAAAAAGTTGATTTTATGAATATTGCAATAACTAATGGTAGTTTATCTTCATTGATATTATCACATATGATATTAGATAGTAATTTATCTAAATCAATTAATATTACAATTTTTGATGAAAAAGCAGAGATTGGTTTTCCAAATTCAGGTTCTGGTTTATTAATTAATAAAAATAAAATTTTTAATTTATTAGAAACCTGGTGTGAAAATTTTACTTTTTTACCATCAATAAATGAAGATAATAATATGATTTTTAACCGTAGTTGGTTAGAAAAAGATTTAGTATATTCTTTAGTTAAAAAAGGAGTAGATGTTAAAGTAAAAACATCTACGGAAATTGTTTCTTCTACTGAATTATTATTATCTGGTGCTAATGATATTGAAAGCAATTGGATAGGTGATTTGATAATTAATTGTAATAAAGATGTTAATAATAATAATTATTCTATTAAAGCAGGTTCGTTAGAATTATTGTCTGATGATATTATGTCTGAAGATTCAATTGAAATTATTAAAGATGTTCCAATAAATTTTATTGATTATAATATTGATTTTGCATTTAATGAATCTGAGAAATTAATGAAACAATATTTCGATGACAATGACAAATAATTACATCTTAGTGGGAATAAATATGCTGCCATCTGATCAACTACTTATTGACTATATTAAAAAAAATGATAGCCCAGGGCATATTATATTAATTGATCCAGATTCTCAAACTAGTGAAATTGCAGTAGATCGTTGTATTGCAGCTATTAATTCAGGTAGTAAAATGATATTAGTTGGCGGTTCGACTGGTACAGATAATAATAATGTAGATCAAACAGTTATTGCAATACAACAAGAATTACTCAAACGTTCTAAATCAACATCTTCTTCATTTTGGAATATTCCTGTATTATTATTTCCAGCTTGTGCTAATGCATTTTCTTCATCTGCAGATGGAATTACTTTCATGATGTTGATGAATAGTAAATCAACTAAATATTTAATTCAAGAACAAATAAAAGCATCTTCATTAATTAAAAAATCAAATGTTACTCCAATTTCAATGGGGTATATTGTTTGTGAACCTGGAGGAAAAGTAGGTGAAGTAGGTGAAGCAGATTTGATTAGATCAGATCAAGTAGAATTAATGAAATCTTATGCAATATGTGCAGAAAATTTTGGTTTTTCTCTTTTGTATTTAGAAGCAGGTAGTGGAGCTAATAATCCCGTTTCTGTAAATTTAATTAAAGCGGCTCGTTCAGTATGTGATTTACCTATTATTGTTGGTGGCGGAATTAGAAATGGTGATGTTGCTAAAAAAGCAGTTGAAGCTGGAGCAAATTGGATTGTTACTGGTAATTTAACTGAAGAATTTTCTAATAAAACAGAATTAGAAAATATTTTATCAGAATTTATTATTAAAATGAAATCATAAATTATTGTACCGCATTTTCAATTGGGTTTTCATCCATATGGAAAAAAGAGTATAATGCCCACCAAGTAATCATATCTAAGCTATTCACAAGATTTGCTTTACCTGTATTTTCTTCACCATAATTCTTACCCGTCGTATCCATCCAATCTTCCATTTCTTCAAGGGTATCACAGGTTTGGTGATAACACCAATAACCATCCACAAGTCCACCAAATCCAATGGTTGTAGTACCTATTTCTTGAAAACTAGCATGATCAGAACGAGCAGTGGTATCCTCGTAAACAATTATCTCTGGTCTATCCATTTCTTGCCATGCATCAACTTTCCAAGTTTCTTCAGAATAATTAGTCCCTACAAGAATTCCCATTTGTTCTTCAACACCCAACGCATCTGAACCAATCCAGTTTGCTAGTCCAACCATTTCTTTCTGATCTATACTGTCATGATATTCGGATGGTCCAATGTATACACGCATTGGCCACACTTCCTCGTCTTTTGGATAACCATCGGGGTCAACTTCTGGTTGTGGGTCACATCCAGCATCACCACCACCATGTTCATCACCACAAGGGGCCCCTCCCCCTCCTGGCCAATTAACACCAGCCATATCGAGATTTATGTAATCTAGAATTTTGACTTGCGGATTATCTTCTGTTACGTAGTAATCAGTCCAATATGATGATCCTCTTTTTCCACCTTCTTCTCCAGACCACAAACAAAACACCATTGTTCGTCTTGTTGGGAATTCAGCAAGAGCAGCAGCAGTTTCTAGAACCATAGAAGTCCCAGCGCTATTATCGTAAGCCCCCACTCTAGTCCCATAACTACGTTCTCCAGTGATATGGGGGTCATGAAGTGCAGGAAGTAAACCAACCCCATTTGCAGGGGGTGCAACATCAAAGTGAGCTCCAAATACTAACCATTCATCAGGATATAAACTACCCCATGAATATCCACAAACATTGTATGATTCTGGATTTTGGTTTCCAAAAATATCAGTGAAATCAAATCGATGATCCATCACTTCAAGACCATATTTTTCAAGTTCAAGATGAAGCCATTGTGCTGCTTCTTCATATGCGAGATTTCCTTGTCCCGCCCAACGATCCCAATATCCTGCTCTTCCATCCCAACTAACCGGATCAGGAGTATCGTCAGTCAGTAAATTTAGAGTGTTGTATACACCACGTCCAGAGACGAGTCCAGTGGAATGTATTGCTCCTTCTTCTTTGTCATAAATTGCCATTTCTTGGCGTATAATATTCAAAGTTTGAGTAATAACTGAACCGCCATCTTCAACACTATTGTTTATTGTGTCGAAGGTTGTATTTTCTTCAGCAGCAAGTCTTAGAATTGCATTTCCTCCACCTTCATCACCATTTCTTTGTAACCAAGTTAACCATGATTCATTCATTTCCCTGATTGGCCAGTTTTGCCTCCCCAAATCTCCAATCATTACTAATGCCAATTCATTACGGGGGGGAGGAAGAATACGCACTTCCGTAGAATCGCCATTTTGTATATCAATTACAGTAGAATTTTGAATAAAACCGGTTATTGGATCTTGAATTAAATATGGAATAAAAACAGACAAGTCATCTTTGGCGGTAAATAATACATTTTGAAAAACACCACCCTGTAAATTTTCAATTCCAATCAATAAATCATCAGCATTCAAATTATTATCATCTTTTGGACCAAAGCAACCACTAACCATTGAAGTTACAAATAATAGCGCAAGTAACCAAGCCTTACCACGCATAACTATCCCGAAACACTATTCACTGTTGAACCCAACGATTGATTTATTGATAGAAAAGTCGCAAACAAGTCAATGATCCATCAGCAGCCATGATATGTTCCATATCGACAGTAGTAATAGAAAATCCATATTCTTCTAAAATTTCTCTAGTTTTGGGAAAACCGTCTGAAATAATTAACGACCCATCTTCAAAACCAATCGTATTTGCTGCGTAAGTTTCATTATTTGGAATCCAAATAATTTCTGCATCTAACCCATTAAATTGTTCTTCAGTTAAATGACCTTCAGCTGTAATTAATACACCGGGTTTTGGAGATGAACATACAGTGGAAAGGTGTAATGTGGATTTTGGAATATCTATTTCATGTACAGAAAAACCCTTATTTTGACATATTTTTTTGAAAAATCTTACCCCGGCTTCATTTGTTCTTGTAGATCTACCGATTAAATATGTCTCATCAAAATATATTACATCACCCCCGTCCAGAGTTGCATCATCTGGCATATCTATTATATCCATATATTTCGATAAAATTTTTCTCAGACTTTCGGCTTCACCAGCCCTATTCGGGTGTCCTAGATTACAAATTAATGCGGCCCCATTTACAATTACTGCAGCATCTTCTAAAAAACAACAATCAGGTAAATTTTCCAATTCAGGTAAAATCATTACATTCAACCCATGTTTTTCTAAAGCAATGATATAATTTTCATGTGCTTTTTTTGATAATTCTATATCTTTAGGACCCTCGCCAAAATACTTCGCTATTGCTTTAGTAAAATTTGGTGAAATTTTTCGTACCATCGCCTTACGCCTACGACGACCACTCCAATCTCCCATTGTTACTCCGGCTACGGGTTGGGTCATAAGGCTTCGGAATCCGGCAATAAATTTTCACCAACCGGAAAAATTGTATTAATTAATTAAGTAAATATGTTAAGATAAGTGGCAAAACAATAGTTGCATCTGATTCAATAACAAATTTAGGAGTATCGATATCTAATTTCCCCCAAGATATTTTTTCATTTGGCGGGGCGCCCGAATAACCACCATAAGATGCATGTGAATCACTTATTTGTCCAAACCAAGACCACAAATTAACCTCTTCACCCAAATCTTGTTTTAACATTGGAACTACACAAATAGGAAAATCACCTGCAATTCCACCACCCACTTGAAGTATACCTATAGGGGAGTTTTGTTCACAATACCATTTCGCTAAATCTTTCATTCTTTTCAGATCCGTAGTTATCAAATTATCATTATGAATTTCACCTGTAATTAATTTTGAACTAAATATATTCCCAAGGGTGCTATCCGCCCAACCAGGCGTAAATATTGGTATATTCATTTCTTTTGCAGCAAGTAACCAACTTTCATTTTCATTTATTTGATAATTTAATTTATTTGATTCTAATAATTTGAATATATACTCGTGTGGTGGATTCTGCTCATTGTTTTTTTGAGCATCTAGCCATTGTTTGGATATTTTTTTTTCTATATATCTCACAGCATCTTGTTCAGGTATACATGTATCTGTAACTCTATTGAATCCTTCTTTAAATAAATTCAAATCATCTTCTGCAGTTATATTACGCCAATTTATTTTCTTATATTTATTGTGAGCAACTAAATTAAACAAATCTTCTTCTAAATTTGCTCCAGTACAAGATATTGCATGAACCAATCCTGATCTAATAGCAGGCGCTAGAGTTTTACCGATTTCAGCTGTAGAAAGAGCACCTGCTAATGTTAACAATAATTTCCCTCCTTTATTCAAGAAATCATCTAAAGATTGAACGCAATTTCTCAATTCACCGGCATTAAAATGTGAATAATTTTTATCAATAAAATCTCTAATATCCAAATTATTCACCTTTATTTACAAATCTTTTCACATTACTTCTTTTGATCAATTTTAAATTTTCACTAATTTTTAATAAATTATTATGGAGGCTGTCAGCAATAATATTTGGATTGTTATCTCCACAAGTAAATACATCAATTGCCAATAAACCATCTTCAGAATAACAATGCGCCGTAACATGACTTTCATCAATTAATACAATTGAAGCAAACCCAGGCGGACTCTCTATGCCGTCAAAAATTTCAACATGCGAATGAACTTCTTTTACTCCGGCTTTATTTACACAATCCCTCATTATTTCTAAAATAATTAATCCGATATCTTTCTCATTTGTAAAAAAATTCACATAATCTAGAAACACATGATTACCGCGAGCGTGGCCACCTTCATTGGAAATACCACCACTCATATATTATCGGTTTTTTTTCCTTATTTCAATATGTATGATGTAAACAATGATATTCATAAAATGCAGAGGGCAGGATTTGAACCTGCGAACCACTGAGGACTGGGACCTCATCCCAGCGCCGTTGACCAAGCTTGGCAACCCCTGCTTATTGTATTCGTAATGTAAAATAGATTTCAAACCAACGGCTTATTTTAATTATTTATTGAAAATTATTATTTTAATTAATTCATCAACCCAACTTACTCAAATAACAAACCTCTAGCGGGTGTTAAGGCGATTGAATGGGGGATAACATCCAACTTGGTAAAATGTTCATCAATGATGAGATGCGAGAAGTTGTAAACGAAGTTCTTGATTCAGGGAGGTGGATAAAAGGCCCACATTCCAAAGCATTTGGTGATGAATGGGCGGAATATTGTGGAGCATTAGCCGGAACTCCCTGTTCAAATGGTTCAACAGCTCTAATTGCAGCATTAAGATTACTAGAAGTTGGCCCCGGTGATGAAGTAATAGTCCCCTCTCACACCTTCATCGCTAGTGCTACATGTATTGATCAAGTGGGGGCAACTCCTGTTTTTGTTGATGTGGAAGAAAAATATCATACATTATGTCCAGATGGAGTAGAAAGAGCAATCACAAATAATACAAAAGCAATCATAGCAGTTCACCTATATGGTCAACCGATTTCTCCTCGTGTTTTTGAAATAGCAAATAATCACAACATATCATTGATTGAAGATTCAGCCCAGGCACATGGTGCAGAATTAAATGGGCAGAGAATTGGTAGTTTTGGGGATTTGGCTACATTTTCATTTTTCCCTAGTAAAAATATGGCTGTAGGGGGGGACGGTGGTTCAATATTGGCGAACCGAGAAGATTTGGCAGAGAAAATTAGTATGGCAATAGATCATGGGCGTTTAGATAAATATAGGCATGATTTTCTTGGTTCAAATTTTAGGCTTTCAGAAATGCAATGTGCGGTGGGGCGCATTCAACTAAAACATCTAGATGATTGGGTTTCACGTCGTAATCAAATAGCCAGCCAGTATAATAAGGCATTTTCAAATCTTGATTGGACTAGCCCCCCATTGGTACGTAAAGACGCTTTACATGCTTGGCATCAATATGTATTACGCGTAGATAGGAGAGACGATTTTCAAAAACATATGGATGAAAAAGGGGTATCAACAGGAATACATTATCCAATACCGTGCCATTTACAACCACTTTATCATAATCACCCTCAGCATTTTGAAGGCGCTCTTCCAGTGACTGAAGCAATATGCAATAATGTAGTATCAATTCCAGTACACCCACATCTTACTGATGAAGAGGTTGAACATGTTATTTCGGCAGTTTGTAGTTTTATATCTTAATCAAAAACATTATTTTTTTGGTGAGATTTAATTGCTAAAGAGAAATTTGACCATTCATTACCATTATTTGTGATTTCTTTGTTAGTCCATTTTGGTATTTTAATTGGGTAATCAATTCTAGGCAATTCGATTTCAGCAATTATCAAACCACGATATTCATTTTCAAAAAAATCAATTTCCCACATCAATCCTGAATCATCTAATAAATTATATCTCTTCTTTGTAATGGTTGGAAATAAATTTGAATCAATAACACTCATAATTTCGCTTAAATCTCCAACTTCTTCAAATTCTTCCCTAATTATACCATCACCCCCCCCTTTTATGGTAACAATTCCTAAATCATCAACGACTCTAATCCTTAACACTAAATATTTATCTTCAAATAAATATTCCACATCTTTTAAATCACCAGGCCACAAATTTCTCCATACATTTATTGGCGGATAACATTGAATAATTTGTTTAGGGTTTTTTAGGGGGGGTATATTTTCAGGCTTTGTTATTAAGAACCGCCTTTCAATTTCAAGCCCCATAATATTTCCAAGAGCCGATGCGTTGTCATTGTTTCGGGGTTTATTTCAAGTGTGATACTCTTTAGCAACAAACATGACGGAACCACGTAGATTACAAACAGGAATTGTAGATGTGATTTTTGGCAATAATGTGACAATAATAGAACCATCAAATATCTATGGTTGTAATATAGGGGATGGGGTTTTTATTGGGCCATTTGTAGAGATACAAAAAGAAGTAATAATTGGTGCAAGGACTAGAATTCAATCCCATTCATTTATCTGTGAATTGGTAACGATCGGTGAAGATTGTTTTATTTCTCATGGAGCTAAATTCATCAATGATCCCTTCAAAATAGGGGGGCCGGCAAGAGGTGATAAAAAACAATGGAAATCAACAATAATTGGCGATAGGGTTAGTATTGGAACTAATGCTACAATTATGCCAATTCGTATTTGTGATGATGTTGTAATTGGTGCAGGTTCTGTTGTGACTAAAGATATTAATGAGCCAGGAATTTATGCAGGAAATCCAGCCAAAATTAT